>ERZ773013.688-NODE-688-length-20943-cov-3.350632_pt1 | contig 20943 bp, 19 predicted proteins | sample MGYA00511670_ERZ773013 | MGnify/ENA primary metagenome ERZ773013 (study PRJEB29015, sample SAMEA2738120) | human oral metagenome | biome: human oral; feature: human-associated habitat; material: saliva | place: China | collected 2257 ... | reverse complement strand
CGGAATTTTTAGGAGAGATGCATCTGCTATTGGCGTCTGGAAGATTCGTCGTAAGGGTCGCATAATTAGCGTAACGTCACCTAATGGAACTTCTATGTCATATGATGGCACCCACGATACGACTTCTTGGGGTGATAGGATCAAGTTTCTTATGTGGTCATCGCCTGGTGGTGTTCTACGCATAGGTGGCATTAAGGTGTTGGGGGTTATATAAGATGACAATGCGAGTTTGGCAATCGACTCCTGGTCGTTGGTTAGCGACTGAACCATGCATATTCCGAAATGGTGAATGGGTAACCGTAGACGCTGATAAATTTCCTGGAGCTGTTTTAGAGTCAATGTATGCGCCAAATTATATAGGCAAAGGAACAATCTGGCAGCGAGACGTCAGTAATATGCCATTAGCCCCTAACTCAGACGCGATGGCAAAATGGATGGATGACAATTCTCCAACTCCATGGGGTAAGGGTGCGTTTGGCGCAAAGACTGGTATAAATACTAGCGCGCAAGGTACTAGACCAATTGCAACATATTTGGTTGATTCGTCTCATCCTCGTTGTGAGTATCAATATATGGATAAATGTCGTGGTTACGGAATTACTGCAGATGAAATATCGCATTATTTATTAGGTAAAATTCCTTGGCCACATTTTGCAAAACCTGCTCAGAACGGTGACCTTGGTATGGCGATTTATGACATAGCTACAGGTATTATGCGTGAGTATTTTTTTGTGGAACCCGCAAAGGATGGTACACCAAAGCACTGGACTGCTGCTACTGGAGGTTTTTCTCTGGCAAAACCTGGTTTGGTTGATTTAGCTAAGACAAATTACGCCACACAGTGCCAGGGCGGTGGTTCTGCTGTAGTTTGTATGCACAACTCGCTTGGTTTTATTGGCATATCGGAAATACGTCGGGGTTATATTGATCATGCTTTGGCATTTACTACGGCGAATTTTGCACGTGGATTAGAACCTTCGTGGCCAGCGCAATTATCGGACGGCAAGGCTCCGGAAAATCAAGCTCCTTTCTCGCCAAGACACGGACAATGGGCAAGATTATCTGCTGATGTTGATCCTGATTATGACCCTAATACATCTCAGCCATACAACCCAATGACGCGCCTATTAATTAAGGCTGCTAAGAAATATGGTCTTGTTGCTACAGACACAAACGCTTGGTGTCATGCATTTAATGCAGAATGCGGCTATCAAGAAAAGGCGGTTTTCGGTACTGATCCATGGGAGACTGGCGAGCTGTTCTCGGTACTTGATCCAAAAGGAGAATATGGCTCTAGAACATTTGATGTATCAGACTTTCCGTGGCGAAAAACCGAATGGGCGGAAGTTGATTGGGGAAGGCCTGAAATAGATTTTTGGACAAGACCAGGAACTTATTGGCCGTATCGTCGTTCGGGCAATTAAATTGTATAAAATTGATTGTTAGCACTCTTGACACGAGAGTGCTAATTATTTATACTGAGATAGTTGGCACTCGCCACGAAAGAGTGCTAGAATGAATATAAGATATAGACCAGATGTGATCATAACAGAAAGGGGAATCATATGGGTAAAATTATTGGTATAGACCTTGGTACGACCAACAGCGCATTTGCGTATATGTTAGCTGGAAAACCAGAGGTGATTTCTAATGCCGAAGGTAATCGCACTACGCCATCTGTAGTTGCGGTCAATAAAAAGGGCGAACGACTTGTCGGTCAAGTTGCTCAGCGTCAGCGTGTAACAAACCCAAAAAACACGATTTACGGCGTTAAGCGTTTGATTGGTCGTAAGTTTGACGACAAGGAAGTACAAAAAGACTTGGATATCATGCCGTACAAGATTGTTAAAAAAGGTACTGGCGTGGCAGTCGAAATGGGCGATAAGGAATATACGCCAGAAGAAGTTTCGGCGATGATTTTGAGCAAAATTAAAGCTGACGCTGAGGCATTCCTTGGCGAAAAGGTCACCGAAGCGGTTATTACTGTGCCGGCGTACTTTGATGATTCACAGCGCCAAGCAACTAAGGACGCTGGTAAAATTGCTGGATTGGAAGTTAAGCGTATTATCAACGAGCCAACAGCTGCGGCTTTGGCGTACGGTCTGGAAAAGGGTAAGAATGATGAAACTATCGTAGTGTTCGACCTTGGTGGCGGTACATTTGACGTGTCGGTGCTAGAACTGGGTGACGGCGTGTTTGAGGTTAAGGCAACTAATGGTGATACGCACCTTGGTGGTGAGGATTTCGACAACGCTATTGTCAATTACTTCCTGGACGACTTCAAATCAAAGGAAGGAATTGATCTTCGTAAAGACAATGCAGCGATGCAACGCCTAAAGGACGAAGCTGAAAAGGCGAAGAAAGAATTGTCAACAGTTACGGAATATGAAGTCAATATTCCATTTATAACCGCCGATGCTGATGGTCCAAAGCACTTTGAAATGAGCTTGAGTCGTGCCAAGTTGGAGGATTTGGTTAAGGATTTATTGGATCGCTTGGACGGTCCAGTAGAAAAGGCTTTGAAGGATGCCAAACTTTCTAAGTCCGACATTAACAATGTAGTTATGGTTGGTGGAATGACTCGTATGCCAGCTGTGGTCGAGCGAGTGAAGAATTTCTTTGGAAAAGATCCAATGCAAGGCGTGAACCCAGATGAGGTTGTGGCTGTTGGTGCTGCGATTCAAGGTGGCGTTTTGGCTGGCGACGTTAAGGATGTGTTGCTTCTGGACGTGACTCCGCTTTCTCTTGGAATTGAGACGATGGGCGGTGTGTCGACGAAGTTGATTGACCGAAATACTACAATTCCAACAAGCAAGAGCGAGGTCTTCTCGACAGCCGCAGACAATCAGCCTCAGGTGGAAATTCACGTTCTTCAAGGTGAACGCGAGTTTGCTAATGACAATAAGAGCTTGGGTCGTTTTGTGCTTGATGGTATTGCGCCAGCACCACGCGGCGTACCCCAAATTGAAGTGACCTTTAACATTGACGCCAACGGTATTCTTAACGTTACAGCCAAAGACAAGGGAACCGGCAAGGAGCAATCAATCACTATCCAAAACTCTGGCAATATGAGTAAGGAAGATATTGAGAAGGCACAAAAAGAAGCCGAACTTCACGCGGACGAAGACAAGAAAAAGCGCGAAACTGTCGATACGAAGAATCAGCTTGAAAACGCTATTTATCAGGCAAAGAAAATGCCGGACGAATTCAAGGATAAGATTTCTGACGACGACAAGCAAGCGATTGAAAAGGCTGTCGAAGAGGCTGAAAAGCACAAAGATTCTGAGGATAAGGACGAATTGGATGCTGCAATTAAAGCCTTGAACGACGCTATTATGCCAATCGGGGCTAAGATGTATCAACAATCAGCCGACGATAAAAAAGCCGACGAGGCTGTCGACAAAAAGTCTGATAAAGACGAGCCGGTCGAAGGCGAAATTGTCGACGAAAAATAAACCTAACGCATTTACAAAGAGGGCTGCTCGATAAAAAGAGTGGCCTTTTTTGGACTTAGCACTCTTGCACTGAGAGTGCTAAACGCGTATAATACATAGAGTATGAGCAAGCGTGATTATTATGAAATATTGGGCGTTCCAAAGACCGCTTCTGAAGATGAGATAAAAAAGGCTTTTCGTAAATTAGCAATTAAATATCACCCTGATAAGCAGGGCGGCGATGAGGCTAAGTTTAAGGAAATTAATGAGGCTTATGAAGTTCTGAAAGACAAACAGAAGCGACAGCGTTATGATCAATTTGGTCATGCTGGCGTTGGTGGCGCGTCTGGCGGCGGTTTTTCTGGTAATCCGTTTGAAGGATTTGGTGGATTCGGCGGTCAAAACGTTCACTTTGATTTTGGTGATGGTGGACTAGGTGATATTTTTAGTCAATTCTTCGGTGGTGCAACTGGCGGCGCTGGAAATGGTCGTTCGCGTGGGCGTGATGTTGAAACTAGTGTAACACTAAGTTTTGAGGACGCGGTATTTGGTGTAGAAAAGAAAATTAGTTTAATGCTGGATGTTGAATGTGAACATTGTCATGGCGATGGCGCCGAGCCTGGATTTGGAATGAAAACGTGCCCAACCTGTAAGGGCGCGGGTCAGCAAACTCGAACGATGAATTCGCTGTTTGGACAAATTCAGCAGGCGGTTGTTTGTGAAACTTGTCACGGCAAGGGAAAAGTTCCTGAAAAAGAATGTTCAGTTTGTCGAGGAAAAGGCACGAACCGACAGAATCAGGATATTACTATTAAAATTCCGGCAGGAATTGATGACGGCGCGACAATTCGTCTACGCGATCGTGGCGAAGCAGTTGCTGGTGGCAGTAGAGGCGATTTGTATGTCCACATTCGCGTTAAGGCGCATAAAAAATTCACTCGTGAAGGCAATATTATTCTTAGCGAAGAGCATATTTCTATGGTTGATGCGGCGCTGGGAACGGAGATTGACGTGGAGACTGTGGATGGCGTAATAACGATGAAAATCCCAGCAGGCACTCAGAGCGGCACCGACTTCAAGTTGTCGGGTCATGGCGTGCCGCACTTGCATAGTGGATCTCGTGGTCCGCATATTGTGGGTGTTATTGTTGATACGCCAACCAAATTGACCAAAAAGCAGAAGGAACTTTTGGAACAATTTAAGGACGCGAAAAAACGAGGACTGTTCTCCTAGTATATTTGTCGAGAAAAAATCCTGTGTTATACTGAAGCTAACATAAGAGGGATTGAAGGCATGGGATTAATTTTTCTGATAATAGTTATTATTGTAGTAATTAAGCTAATAAAATTATTACAGAGAGGTAATAGCCAGCCGTCTAATTATTCCGAAGATTATCGGCAGGGATATTGGGATGGCGTGCGTGATGCACAAAATGGATGCGCCAAAATTGAGAATGACAACGGTCAAGTGAAGCTTATTACCGAGAATCAAAACGCTGCTTCACGGCTTGCGAATACGCCGTTAAATATCAGTAAAAATGAGAATCTCGATAATATAATTCCTACTGGTATTTCCACATCTGAAGAGAGAGTAAATACGGTTGCTGTGCCTGTTGAGAATAATATTGAACGAGCATCACGTATTGATGACAAGGAAAAGGAGAGGGGTCGTAAGACTACAATTAATATAGCGCTATATACGGCATCGCTACTTCTGACTGCGGGAATATTGCTTCTGGCTCAGACAATTAATCTATCTATCCAACTTAGGTTTGGATTGGTGTGGCTGTTTATTTTTATTTATTATATTATTGGTCAGATATTGTATGCTCGCTTGCCAATATTAAAATCTGCGTCGACAGCGCTTATTGGTACGGCCTTGGCTGCTGTGCCAATTGGCGGTTGGATTATGAATTTACTTTTAGGTATTGACCCCGCATGGTGCTGGCTTATTAGCTCTGTAATTGGTGCTGTTTTGTGTGTTGATGCTACAGTGAGATTGAATAGTAGACCTCTTGCTTATGTATCGCTACTATCGATGTTTACGATGACGACTAGTTTGCCGGCTGTTGTGCATGCGCAGCTGGTCTGGTATTACGTTGTAATGCTGCTATTTGGATGTTTGATGACTGTGGCTGCATATTTTTCTAGTCGCTTTCCTCGTCAGTTTGTCGAACCGTTAAACGTTGTAAATCCGTTTATCGTGCCGATGACGATGTTTATCGCGCTTAGCTCGTCGGCATATATGGGTGCATTAGATATTAGTGTACTGTTATTTGCTAGCGTTGCATATTACTTTACGGTTGCTCTTGTTGAGAAGTCTAAAAAGATGCGTACTTATGAATTGACAACAGCTCGCTTATTGCTAATGGTGATGGCTGCTAGTTTCGCAATGTATTTATCTGACGATAATCAGTTGGTTGTAAGTGTGATTCTAGGGTTAGTGGCACTTGGAAATATAATCTGGTCCGCTGTATCAATGTACGTTCAGAAACAGTACGATAGACATCATGAAATAGTATTGTGGGCTAGTTTTGTTGTGTCGCTAAGTGCTTTGTTTGGTGTGATCGGCTCTGGAGATTCGCTACGAATGACGATTGCTTCTATTTTGATCGGCGTTATTTCAGCAATTAGTCTTGCAATTCTTTTTTTGTTACGCCGTGCCCGTTTCGGTATTATGGTTGTGATATCTGGGATTCTATTGGTGCCGATTAGCATAACACTATTCAATATTGATATAGCTATAGCACCACGCATACAGTATCTAATTTTTCTATTTATGACGCCGCTACCAGTTATTTGCCGATTGCTAATTTTGAAGCGTCCGAATATTAGTAAAAGTCAGGCTGCTTTGGTATATGGCGCTGCGTCAACTTGGCTATTAATGGCGATGTTTACTTCAGCGATGATAGCCACTTATGCGACAGAGGAAGCCCTGATGTGTCTATCTGGCGCGATATCTATCGGCGCTGGCATTATGAGTGTGATTGTATGGCGCGAAAAAGTTTATGAGTTTGTAGTTGGAGTCCATACCTCTTTAATGTTGTCGGTATTTTTGCTAGCTTTAGGTTTTGCGATGTCTAGTGAAAACATATCTATTTTAATGGCGTGGATAAATGTGTTGTCGCTATTAATAGTAGAATGGCTTTATCATCGTCATGGCAACACAGCCATCAAAAGTCGTGAGCTGTTTCTATATTCTATTATTGGCGTAGCTATCATTGTTGTGTTGTCGTCAATTCATCCGATAGTTTGGCTGCCGTTAGTGGTGTCACTATACTATGCATTTTACCGATGTCGTAGAGAGGTTTATTTGGGTGGGGCATATCTTACGACAATCATCTTTGTTTTATTATCTCTGCATTGGTTGAATATACCGTTTAATGACAATCTCACAATTGCTGCATGGGTGAGCCTAGTTGGTTTTGGGTCTTTGTACTGGATGCTGCGAATGATTAGGCAATCGTCAATTATTAGTGATATGACGCTGTGTGCTGCTACAGTTCCAGCGATAGTGCTTCCGGCAATTAATCTACTGGCAACATATGATTTGTCGTTCAGGGTATTGGGATGGCTAGCAGCTGTAGCGGCTCTTTATATGGCGGTACTTGCTAAACGAGATTGGCGAATAATGACAATAGCTGCACACCCGAGTCTAGTGTTGTTGCTTTACCTTATAGCGCAACAGCTTGCCATTCCACTCGAATTTATGTCAGTCGTTTCCCTGGTTGTTTTTGTGGTGTTTTACGGCTTGGCTATTGCTGCGCGAATCAGAAAGATGTCGAGTCTTTGGTATTACTCTTCGTTCTATAGCGCCATCGGCTGGTCGGTAGTCTTATTGTCTATTGCTACACCAGTTAGCGCTACTGTGGCGTCAGTGATTCTGGCAGCGCTGGTGTGGATAATTAACGGTATAGCCTTGATGTTCGAAGGTGTTCCTAAAAAGAATATTTTATATTTTGATTCAGGTGTGATCCTGATTTTGTGCGGCGTTTTATTTACTATTAAAAACCTAGACCTACCTGTTCACGCTATCACAATACCATATTTGTGGTCAGCGGCAATTCTTTCGGGAGCGGTGATGTCGTGGCGTTGGTTGGGGTATATTCATAGGTCTACTACAGTACACCTAGTGCTGGCTCTTTCTGTGCTTAGTCTGCCGACTCTCGTCTTGGCGTTTGCAGGAGACAGCGTTATGGAAATATTATTCCTAATAGAGCATTCATTGATGGTCGTTGTGGGGCTGGTACTTAACAAACGACTGATTACGACCTGGGGTGCCGTATGTGTGACATTAGCTTTGATATATCTATTGTCGGGATACACTTATGTATTAGCTATTTTGGCTGGTATATCTATCATTGTAGCGGTGACAATTGTGGTAGCGAGAGCTCAAAGAAGCAAAAGGCAAGATATTGCAAAAAGATAGTTTTTATGCCATAATATTGACGTATGAAAGAAAAAACCATTATTGGGTCGACTGAGCTTGTGGATTTTGGCAAGCGAGCGCAAAAAGTCCCAGCTAAAATTGATACGGGCGCCGATTCCAGTGCGGTTTGGGCGAGCAATATTCGCATTGATAAAGATGGTGTATTGAAATTTTCTCTATTTGGCAAGGGTTCGCCGTATTATAATGGTAAGATATTTAAGAGAACTGATTATTCGGTGGCGAGGGTGCGTAGTTCGTCTGGTCATGAGCAGATTCGTTACCGGACACATTTTTGGGTAAAAATTAGTGGGCGAAAAATTAAAATGTTGATGAATTTGTCTGATCGATCAAAAAATGAATTTCCGGTGTTAATTGGGAGACGGTCGATTTCTGGAAAATTCCTAGTGGATGTCTCAAGAAAAAATGTTCGCAGGAAAAAACCGTCCGTAACTGCTAGTCTTAACGAAGAAGTAAAATTGAATCCATACGAATTTTATAAAAAATATCATCAGAAAGGTGAAGAAAAATAATGCGAATTGCAATCTTATCCAACGGCAACATTAATTATTCGACGCTTCGCCTGAAAGAAGAGGCTGAAAAGCGCGGTCATCAAGTTAAGGTTATTAAGTATAAAAACTGCTACGTTTCAATTGATGAAAAGCATCCAACGGTCATTTACAAAGGTAAGGAAATTGGTGAATTTGACGTAGTAATTCCGCGAATCGCGAGCCACATGACAAAATATGGAACAGCGGTTTTGCGTCAATTGGAGATGATGCATCCGAAGGCGTTTTTCATGAATCGCTCGATTGCAATTACTAGGGCGCGGGATAAATTGCGCTCAACGCAGTTATTGGTAAAAGCGGGAGTGTCGATCCCGAAGACGGTCTTTTCTCGAAACGCAACTGACATTGATTCGCTCATTGAAGAGATTGGTGGTATGCCGGCGATTATTAAGTTGGCGCGCGGCACGCACGGAAATGGCGTGGTTCTGGCGGAAACTAAAAAGGCTGCCAAGTCGGTTCTGCAGGCGTTTTATTTGACCAACTCGGACGGCACAAACGTGCTGCTTCAGGAGTTTATTAGAGAGTCGGCTGGTGTTGATATTCGTGCGTTTGTGGTTGGCAGTCAAGTGGTGGCTAGTATGAAACGTCAGAGTTTGGACGATGATTTTCGTAGCAATTTACACAAAGGTGGCGAAGGAACCAGTATAAAATTGACAGATTCTGAGCGTAAAATGTGCGTGAAAGCCGCTAAGGCAATGGGATTAACGGTTGCCGGAGTCGATTTCATGAGATCAAGTCGCGGTGCTTTGGTGTTGGAAGTTAACGCTAGTCCAGGATTTGGAATTGAGAAAATTACTCGCCGAAATGTGGCTGGAAAGATAATTGAATACATCGATCGAAACGCCAAGCGTGGCAATAAAAAAGATAAAATCGGCGCTTAAGCATAAACTTGTTATAATAGGTTTATGGACGAGCCTCGTCACTCGACAGTAACTCAAACTGTCATCAAATGGATATTTATCTGCGGAATGCTGATGGTTATTGGTGGGGCAATTTTTTATGCTTTCCGAACGGTTTCGCCAAAAACGGAAATGATTTACCTTAATAAGACGATGCTTCAGGCGGAAATTGCTAATGACGAAGAATCGCAGCAGAAAGGTCTGTCCGGAAGGTTGGGGATTGATGAGAATTATGCCATGCTGTTCGTCTTTGACCATAACGATCGTCACAAAATGTGGATGAAAGATATGAAGTTTTCGGTCGATATGATTTGGATCAATGATAAAAAGCGCGTTGTCTATGTAAAACATAACGTCAAGCCAGACGCTGAGCCGCATGAAAAATATGCGCCACCAGTTCCGGCAAAGTACGTATTGGAGGTGAAGGCGGGTGTTGCTAAGCGGGCGAGCGCTACAGTTGGGTCACAGGTAAAATTTGATTTGGAGGAGGATAAATGAGCGTGATAATTCTATTTGGAGCAATTTTAGTAACAGTTTTTGCGGTTGCATTTGTTTCATCTCGAAGATTTGGTCCATTGGCGTTGTCGTTGGCGACGGGATTTTTACTATCAGAATGGTGGGGTAGCTGGCTGACGGGGGTGCTGGACAGCTTGAAGTTGGAAACTGGTTTATTGCCAAATGGTGTAATTTCGGGATTAGTCTTAACGTTGGTTCCGTTAATTATGCTCCTTTTAAGCGGTCCGAGATATCAGAAAAAACATGAGAGAATTGTCTCGGCGGTGGGAATCGCGTTTTTGACAGCAGCGCTATTGGTGGTTCCTCTGGGGAAATATATATCACTAGACGGACAGGCGCTGGAGCTGTATAAGATTTTCGCGAATAATTGGCGATATGTGGCTACGTTTGGTCTGGTGTGCGGTTTAATTGACATTTTTTCACTACATACTGGCGGACATAAACTCGCTAAGCATTGACCTTTGTGTTGGTTTGTGCTAGGATGAAGAAAGCGGATATTCCGAATGGGTCCATAGCTCAGCTGGTTAGAGCACCTGCCTTTTAAGCAGGGTGTCCCGGGTTCAAGCCCCGGTGGACCCTCCAAATTTGATGAAATTGACTCCCTTGGTGGAGTCTTTTTTGTAGCTCCAAATGTAGATATACTTTAAGTATGAATAGATGGCTATTTGAGAAGTTGCATATTTCTTGGTTGGTGGCGGCGTGGTGTCTCGGTCTGACAATTGGCGTAATTTCCATCCATTACATACCGCGGTCGTTTGCGACGAACCCATTATTTTTATTGGTCGGACTGGCTATTTTCGTAATCGTGGCAAGTAGGCGCTGGCGATTTTTTGTGATTTTAGTAATTATTTCTGGAGTTTTGATTGGTCTTTGGCGCGGTGAAATCGGCAGAAAAGGCGTGGAGGTTTATGATTCGTTAATCGGAAAGGTCGTAATTGTCCAAGGTCAAGTTTTGGAAGATCCTGATCTTGATAAAAATAGTCAGACGGTTCTTAGACTGGGCAATTTGCGGATGAATAATAAAAAATTGCCGGGACAAATTTGGGTGACGACGCCAGATAAAAACTCAATTAAGCGCAGTGATATTGTGAGAGTTAAGGGTAAAATGACGGCGGGATTCGGGGCTTTTTCAGCAAGTGTATATCGGGCGAAAATTATTAGCGCCGAAAGACCCGTTCCGGGTGATGTGGCGGTGGGAGTTCGTGATTGGTTTGCGGAGCGGGTTCGTGAGCATATTCCGGAATCAGAGTCCGCGTTGGGGTTGGGATTTTTATTGGGTTTAAGGCGTGCTATGCCAGCTGAATTAAGTGACAATTTGAAAATTGCTGGATTAACGCATATCGTGGTAGCGAGCGGCTACAATTTAACAATTTTAGTTCGTTTAGCGCGACGATTATTCGCTAAGCGATCAAAATATTTAGCGATGCTCAGCGCGGCTGTTATGATAATTGGTTTTATGGCGGTGACTGGATTAAGTCCCAGTATGTCGAGGGCTGGTTTGGTGGCGGGACTGAGTCTGGCGGCGTGGTATTATGGTCGGATAATTCATCCGCTGGTTCTACTTCCCGTGTCGGCGGCAATTACGCTATTGATAAATCCACAATTTGGTTGGGGCGATTTGGGCTGGCAATTAAGCTTTGCTTCGTTTGCGGGCGTAATTATGTTAGCACCACTTTTACACTCTTACTTTTTTGGCAATAAAGAGCCGGGCGCGTTTCGACAAATTTTAATTGAAACTTTGTCGGCGCAAATTATGACATTGCCGCTGCTTATGATGAGTTTTGGGGTTATTAGCAATGTGGCGTTAATCGCGAATATGCTGATTTTGCCGTTTGTACCGCTAGCGATGCTGCTGACGTTTATGTCGGGCGTGCTGGTTTTTGTGCCGATGATTGGCGCGTTGATTGCAATTCCAACGACGTGGCTACTTGGCTATATGATTCAAGTCACCAATTGGACGGCTGGATTTGAGTGGGCTCAAATGGAAGTTAGCATCAATTTGTGGCAGTGTGCGGCTTTATATGTGGCGCTAATTTTGGCAATGATTTGGATGAAAAAGCAAACTAAATTGGACCTCGCTAAGATAAATATTGTGGAGTAGTGTATAATAGTAACAGATTGAAATAGCAAATAACTTTAGGAGAAATTATGTCAGGACACAGTAAATGGGCTACAACTCACCGACAAAAAGCGATTGTTGACGCTAAGCGCGGCGCAATTTTTACGAAATTGGGTAATCAAATTGCTATTGCGGCACGTGGTGGTACAGATCCAGCGCTGAACTCAAGTTTGGCGATGGCGATTGAAAAAGCTAAGGCTGCAAATATGCCTAGCGCAAACATCCAGCGAGCAATTGACCGAGTGGCGGATAAGAGCGCGGCGGCTTTGGAGGAAATTGCTTACGAAGGTTATGGTCCTGGCGGCGTGGGTGTTATTATTGAAACGGCGACAGATAATCGTAATCGAACACTGCCAGAGGTAAAAACTGCGTTGGTTAAAAATGGCGGACGAATTGCCGATGCTGGTAGTGTGATGTTCCAATTTACGCGCAAAGGCGTCATCACTATTGAAGGCAGCGGGGAAGATTTGTTGCTAGCGGTTTTGGACGCTGGCGCCGAAGATGCTGTCGAGGAAGACGGTGAGATTATTGTGTATACGGAGTTGAAAGATTTGGCGAGTGTGCGGAATAAATTGGTTGAGCAAGGCTTGAAGGTTAAAGATGCGGAACTGCGATATATTGCCAATACGCCGATAGAAATTGCCGACATGGAAACTGCGCAGAAATTGATGAAGATGATTGATGCGTTGGACGATTTGGATGACGTTGTGAATGTTCATACAAATGCGGATATCACGGCGGAATAAAAATATCGCTTTAAGAAATCGCTCCTTTTTTTGGGGCGATTTTTAATTTGACAAAAAGTACGCTAAACTAAAGATGATTAACCATAAGCAAGGAGCGAGCATGAAGTATTTGCGTAACACACTACTTATGATACTAGCCGTGGCACTAATAATGCCGTCGCCGTTGGCTTTGGCGGAAGGTGTTTCAGGTGCTACTCAAGAGTCGAAAGTTGATGACGTTCAGACTGTTGATAATAGTCTTAAATCGGCTGAGGAAGTGAAAAATCCAGTTGTCGATAAGGAACAGATCGATAGCAATTCACCTTCTCAATCAAGTGAAAATCCCGAGACTCCAACGGAGAATTCGTCTATAGATAGTCCGAGCGAAAATCCTGCCACCAATGAGTCTTCAAAGTCCGAACCAAACCCCGAATCTGAGCAGCCAAAAATAGATAATCCAGGTGAAAGCACAGAAGAAAATGCTCCGATATTAATTTCAAAGATTAGTCAGGACAAAAAATACGTTGAGATTTATAATCGGACGAATCAGAATGTTAATTTGGCTGGTTGGAAAATAGAGTATTACGCTAGATCTAGCGCTAAACCCGTTGGAAAAATTTTCAAGGATGAAGTAATCTTGGCGAACGGATTTTTGGTTTTGTCGAACGATAATATGTTGGTGGGCGCCATAAAGTTTGATAATAATTTAGGTTTGGCTCAGAATGACGGATCGGTCGTGTTGTTGCGTTCGGACGGGTCGGTCGCAGACACTGTTGGCTGGGGAAATAATTCAAAGTCTGCAAGTTCGCCAATTAAAGGCGGTGTGAAAATTGTTTGGCGCTGTTTTGTTGATGAAAATATTATTGATTCGAAATTTTTGTCAGGTAAAAATCTTAACAATCAGGAAGTTGAGCCGTATTCACGACCAAATTGTAAGAGTCCAGAGCCTAAACCTGAACCTTCAAAAGAGCTGAATAAATGTGAAGGTCTGAGGCTAAGTGAAATTGCGTCGAATGTTGATGAACAATTTATTGAGATTATCAATTCTAGCGAAAAAACCATCATTACGACAGGCTGTAAATTGACGGTTGGCGATTCTGGCGTTCGTGAAAATATTGGTGACATCGAATTAAATCCTGGCGAATTTTTAACGATCAAAATAAAAAATACGAAGCTGAAATTGCCAAAAACAAAAGGAAAAGTTTATTTACTAGACGAGGCTGGCTCGAAAATTGATTCCGCTGAATATGAGAAGTTATCGAAAAGCTCTTCGTGGAGTTTGATTGATGATGAGTGGATGCAAACGTTTATGATAACTGAAAATTCTGAGAATATCTTTAAGGAATATTTGGATTGTCAGAATGGTTACGAGCGAAATGCGCTGGGTAGATGTGTGAAAATTGCCATTCCGCCCGTTGAAAGCCCTTGTCCTGTTGGTCAATATCGTCATCCAGAAACTCGCCGTTGTCGAAAAATTGAAGCGGCAAAAACTATTACGCCCTGTAAAGATGGTTATTATCGTAGTGAAGAAACTGGCAGATGCCGATCTATCGCATCGGCGGCGGCAAAAACTTTAAAGCCTTGCCCAGAAGGTCAATTCCGCAATTCAGCTACGGGTCGATGTAAGAAGATTGCTTCTACCGATGACATAGCAAAAGAGTGTCCAGAAGGATTTGAGCGTAATCCGCAAACTAAGCGATGTCGAAAGATAAAATCTGCAAATATGCCAACTGTTGGTTCGGCGGCTGCTGAAGTTAAGCAAGTCGCTGGTGCTACTTGGGGCTGGTGGGTGTTTGGTGGCGTGAGTTTGTTGGCTGTTGGTTATGGTATATGGCAGTGGCGATGGGAAATTTCGCAATTTGTACGAAAAATCCGTGAACGCGTTAGGTCTGCAAGCGGTAAATAATTGCTATAATAAAGATATGAGAATTATCGGGATTGACCCAGGAACGGGAATTTTGGGGTTTGGCGTGATTGATTTTTCTCGTGGCAAGTTCAAGATGGTCACGGCGGGAGTTGTGACGACGCCGGCACATACGCCAATTGACGAAAGGCTTGAAGATATTTTTGATAGCCTAACAGAGATTATTGCCGAAACAAATCCTGATGTTATGTCGATTGAAAAGCTATTTTTCGCGCGTAATGTTACGACGGCGATTTCTGTGGCGGAAGCGCGCGGCGTGGCGATGTTGACTGGGCGAAAAGCTGGAATGCCGATTGCTGAATATACGCCACTGCAAATAAAACAAACTTTGACCGGATATGGCAAGGCTGATAAAAAGCAAGTTCAGGAAATGGTGCGACTTAATTTAGGTCTGAAAGATGTTCCTAAGCCGGATGACTGCGCGGATGCTTTGGCTGCAGCAATTACACACGCAGCGATGAATCGGGTATAATTGAAATATGATTGCACATGTTTTTGGAAAAGTTGCTGAGAAGTTTAACGGCTCGTTAGTCATTGATGTTCATGGTGTTGGATATGAAGTTAGCGTGGCGACTAATGATTTTGACGCGGTAATATTAGACCAAGAAGTAAAATTTTACACTTATCATCACGTGCGCGAGCAAGCTGAAGAATTGTTTGGTTTTTCGAGTTTGGCGGCGAAAAAGTTATTTGAAATGCTAATCACGGTTCAGGGGGTTGGCCCGAAGGCTGCGCTGGCTATCTTGAGCTTGGGTGATGCTGAGCAAGTGCGCAACGCTATTGCTAATGCTGACAGTGGTTTTGTGCAAAAGGCTACTGGCGTCGGCAAAAAAACCGCCGAGCGAGTGGTGGTCGATTTGAGTGATAAAGTTGGTTTACCGACTCATTACGGCCGAGCGGAAGCTCCGCTACAGACTGAATTAAACACTTCCGATGAAGCTTTGGAGGCGTTGATGGCTTTGGGCTATACATTAGCGGATGCCACTAAGGCGCTTGAAAACGTCGATATAAATTTGCCAACTTCTCAGCGGGTGACTGAAGCTTTGAAGAAGTGAGGTTTTAGTAATTGATATCTATTACGACTCGTTTTCTTCTTTAACTGTCTGCTTTGCTTCTCTAATGAGACTTTCTATGTCGCCGGCTGTTAGTCTGTTCCAATCATGAAAGCTCTGAACACTACGGCGCAATAGCTGACCTTGTTCGCCAGTAATTCCATATAAGCCAGGCAGATCATCAAATTGGTGATTGCACGACTCTTGGTCGAATATTTCGGCCTGCTCTTTGTCAGAAGCGCCTTCTTTCGATGCGATTCTATCGCGCCATAAAAATGGGTATCCTACTAGCAAGTTAATTACGTGTTTTGCAATTTCTGTTGATTTGGGGTCGTATTCTTTTGTTTGCTCTAAATTGCTATATCCTCGCTCAGTCAAGGTGTTGCTAATATTTTCTATATCAATTGCGACCCTGGTCGACTCAATTCCTTCAGATTCGTCGCAAGGCGCTAAGCCTAGCTCAGCCAAAATATACGGCACTGCCTCTGACATTATCCTAATTCCTTCTGGGACTTGGTCATATACTTCTCTTATGTCTTTTTTTCGGTTTTTGGCATCAAATTCCGGCATTGTAAACTCCTAGTTTAATTGTAGATACTAATATTATACCATAAATGCTATAATTAGTGTATGGCAATTGAGAGAATAGGCGATTCATCACTGACCCCAGAACTGGATGAACCGAGCCAAGAAATATTTCAGGATTGGCCCATGTCTCACAGTGAGAAGCTGTTATCTCCTCGTTACATTGGTAAAACTGTTCTGATATAATTTATACCAGGAGGTATCATGAATACAGACGTGACAATGAAAGACTGTGAAATCTGTCCGCTGCTCGTTGGCCAAACAGCGTCTGACGACAATGTCATACTACAAACCGAACGTTGGGTGGCGGTGCTTGATAGAAATCAATGCTATTTAGGTAAGTCATTTATCACCCTGCGCCAGCACAAGGAGACGTTGTCGGAGTTGGACGAGGCAGATTGGATGGAGCTGCATCAGGTGATTTGTCAACTCGAGCAGGCAGTTAAAGGAGCGTTTGGTGCCGACGTGTGTAACTGGGAGTGCTTGATGAATAACGCAGTGAAAGCTGGTCAGTCGACACATGTGCACTGGCATTTACATCCGCGGTATCTCGCTGGCACCACCTTTGCCGGCGAGGAGTTTCCTGATCCAAAATGGTCGCGGCACTTAGGGGACGCGGTGCATATGGTGAGTGATGAGGCCTTTCGCGAAATTATGCAGGTACTGCGTAGTCGGCTTACAAGAGCTTAGTTCGCTCCGGTTTGGATGATATAATGAATGTATGGCAATTGAGAGAATAGTTGATACGAGTTCGCATGATGACGACTCTGAAGAGCAGCGAATTGAAGTTAGTTTGCGTCCGCAGAGTTTTTCTGAGTATGTTGGCCAGGAAAGATTAAAACGTAATTTGCGATTGGCGATTGATGCGGCTAAAAAGCGCGGAGAGCCGTTGGATCACGTATTATTATATGGTCCGCCGGGGCTTGGTAAGACAACTATGGCGACGGTGATTGCTAATGAAATGGGCACGAATCTGCGAATTACCAGTGGTCCGGCTATTGAAAAAGCGGGCGATTTGGCGTCGATTCTGACTAATTTGTCGGACGGAGATATCCTGTTTATCGATGAGATTCATCGGTTGGGGCGATCAGTGGAGGAGATTTTGTACTCCGCAATGGAAGATTTTAAGCTGGATATTGTGATTGGAAAAGGTCCGGCAGCACGTTCAATTCGATTGGATTTGCCGCGATTTACGGTGATTGGTGCGACGACGCGCACTGGAAGTTTGGCGGCACCTTTGCGTGATAGGTTCGGGCATATTTATCGTTTGGAATTTTACACGCCAGAGGATATTGCGAAAATTGTGACGCGTAGTGCAAAGATTTTGGAGTCGTCAATTCGAAGTGAAGCGGCGGATTTATTGTCGACGCGAGCGCGCTTGACGCCACGTATTGCCAATAGACTTCTTAAGCGCGTCCGTGACTACGCCGACGTTAATGGCGACGGAATAATTGATGTAAAAACTACAACCAACGCTTTGGAAATGCTGGAAGTGGATGAGTTGGGCTTGGATCCGGCTGACCGTAATTTATTACAGTCGATTCTGGAAAATTATGGCGATAATCCTGTTGGGCTAACAACAATTGCGGCGCTGACTGGTGATGAAGCGACAACAATTGAGGATTTTTATGAACCATATTTGCTACAAATTGGTTTTATTGAGCGCACGCCGCGTGGTCGTCGAGTGACGATTAAAGCGAAGCGGCATTTGGGAAGATAGTTATCGTATTCTTCGGCTTTTTGTGCTTTAATAAAACCAGACAAACTTAACTAGGAGCCGCCATGGGCAAAAAACAAGACTATCTTAAGTTCTGTCGTGTTATAATATAGGCATGAATCCACAAACATCCTCGTCAGAAGATTTAACGCAGCCTGTTGCGTATGATGCTGATGGTCGACCACTATACCATCATCCGCCGCAGACTGGTCGTCCAGCTCCGGTTGTGGCGCAGACGAATTCTTATGTGACGGCAAAACCGGAAATTATTGATGGGGAGAATTTTGATCCGCGATTGCGTAGTCAATATGCTAATGAACCGCAAGTCGTACATGTTGCCAGGGATATTGACCCGAAGCCGTTTACTATTAGTGACGACCTGAAGCAAAAGCATGAAAAATCAGTTCAGCAATACCCGAATCTCAATTTGAGCGAAGGCGAATATATTATTTTGGATATTAAACGCCATCCAATTGGCATGCTAATCCCGACGGGAATCTCGGTTTTCTTGGTGGTGATGATCATGGTGTTTGTGATGTTTTATCCGTCAATTGCTCGAGATTCGATTATTTCGCCGATGCCTTCACTGACCGATGTGTTTGGTGTGGCAATGTTGCTTATTGGGATAGTGGCGCTTGGTGGTGCGGTGTCTTTGTGGATATATTTGCAAAATCACTTTTACATGACAAACGAAAGTGTGATTCAGGAAATCCAGGGTAGCTTATTTTATAGGCATGAGCAAACGGTAAGCTTAGGCAGTATTGAGGATGCAAGCTTCCTCCAATCTGGAATTATTCAGACTCTTTTCAATTATGGCACGATTCGCCTCAGCACCGAGGGCGAAGAAACGACATATATATTCCATTTTGTGGCAAATCCACGCAAGCAAATTGCGATAATCAATAATGCCATTGAAGACTTCAAGAATGGTCGCCCTGTTTGTGATGATTAGCTAATTATTTATGGCGACTTTCTTTTACGTAGTCGTCTTCATCGACAAGCGTCGCAACGAGTTTGTATGACTTACATTTTCCGTCATTACAATTTGAAGACTCGTAGCGATAGCTGCTGTCTTTCTCGCCAATTTTCTTACCTTGCGGATCTTTTAATAATGCGGGATCCATAGTCGGAAGCGTACCTTCTTCTAACTTCTCTGGGTAATAGCCATTTTTAACGTAAAAACCTTCTTCCAGACTATAATGCATGGCGTTAATCGCGGTGCGTTTTTTGACGTTGTTTGATTCGTTGGCCAATTTTGTATATTGTGAGAAACCTAAGATTGCGATAATAATCAAGAAAGTCGCTACAACCAAAAGTTCAATAATAGTGAAACCGTTTCGCTTATTCATGAATGTAATTATAGCAAATCTTGCGACAAATCGGTATAATAAAGGAAGTAACTAAGGAGGGAATGCTATGGCAAAATCAGACAGTAAAACAGTAAATCCAGAAAAGTCAAGTCAGGCATCGGATAAAAAAGTTGATGAAGGTAAGCTTAAGGCGCTTGGTCTAGCAATGGATCAAATCACCAAGCAATTTGGTGACGGATCAATTATGAAATTGGGCGAGGCTCATAAAGTTGATGTTGAAGTAATTCCTTCTGGTGCTTTGAGTTTGGATTTGGCGCTCGGTGGCGGATATCCAAAGGGTCGTATCATAGAAATCTATGGTCCAGAAAGCTCGGGTAAAACAACATTGACGCTTCACGCTATTGCAGAAATTCAGAAGCAGGGCGGAACGGCGGCGTTTATTGATGCTGAGCATGCCCTTGATCCAGCATACGCTAAGCGTCTGGGTGTAGACACGGAAAATTTGTTGGTTTCTCAGCCAGATAACGGCGAGCAAGCGTTGGAAATTACGGAGACGTTGGTTCGTTCGAACGCGGTGGATTTGGTGATAGTCGACTCGGTGGCTGCCTTGACGCCACAAGCTGAAATTGATGGCGATATGGGTGATTCTCATATGGGTCTTCAGGCTCGATTAATGAGTCAGGCTCTACGTAAATTGACGGGAATTATCAATAAATCAAAAGCCACGGTAATCTTTATCAATCAGATTCGTATGAAAATTGGCGTGATGTTTGGTAATCCTGAAACGACAACTGGCGGTAATGCGTTGAAATTTTACGCATCGCAGCGAATTGACATTCGTCGAATTGGTCAAATCAAAGTTGGCGATGATATTATTGGTAACCGCACAAAAATTAAGGTTGTGAAAAATAAGATCGCACCGCCGTTCCGCGTGGCTGAATTTGACATTATGTACAACGAGGGAATTAGTAAAACTGGCGATATTCTGGACTTGGCGGCAACGCACGGTATAGTTGAAAAGTCGGGTGCGTTTTATAAATATAACGGCGAAACGATTGGTCAGGGGCGCGATAAAACGAAGACTTATTTGAAGGAAAATCCTGAGGTTCTGGCGGAAATTGATCAGAAAGTGCGTGATAAAGTGAAGGAGGAGGAAAAGTAATGCGAGCAGTAGAGTCCAGATATTCAGCCGAACACCACATGGCGTCAGTTAATCTTATTTTTGATGACGAGCAGACTACTTACCTTCGAGAACTGTCGGAAAAAATGAATCTTGATTTCGGTGAGTTTATTCCGCACGCAACGCTGATCAATGTAACTGAGCAGGATATACCGCGTCTCAAGCTAGCTGCCGCTGCGTTGCCGTCCCTAGATAAACTGGTGCTTGACGGTGTCAACTTCTTGCCAGATGAAGCTGGTAACTGTGTTTGGGTTGAGTTGCGCGTACAGAAAACCTCCTGGATGGTTGAAGTGCGTCGGAAGTTGCTTGAAATGCTGGATGATATTCATCCGGGGCTGGATATCGATGGATTTCGCCCACACATTACGCTTGGCATTGTCGAGGCTGGTACGCTTGGCGATGTCGATATGAGCGCCATTCCGCGCCAACTGCCGGTTATTACTAAGCCGCGTGCTGCTGCTTGTTATAACGGCATGCATGGCAAAGTG
>ERZ773013.685-NODE-685-length-20996-cov-6.900053_pt1 | contig 20996 bp, 15 predicted proteins | sample MGYA00511670_ERZ773013 | MGnify/ENA primary metagenome ERZ773013 (study PRJEB29015, sample SAMEA2738120) | human oral metagenome | biome: human oral; feature: human-associated habitat; material: saliva | place: China | collected 2257 ... | reverse complement strand
GTGGCGCAGCCATCGCCGAGTCCGATACCTCGGCGTCTTCGACGTGCGATTTCCCTGAGCTTCCGGCTCCCGAGCAGCCCCAGCCGACTCCCGAGCAGCCCCAGCCGACTGTCGAGCAGCCGCAGCCCACCGCTGAGCAGCCGCAGCCGACTGTCGAGCAGTCCCAGCCTGCGGGCGGTACGAGCACTGAAGGTAACAAGCTGGCCAGCACCGGCGCGAACACCGGCGTTGCCATCGCGCTCGTTGGCCTGCTCGGCGTCGCCGGCGTCGGCCTCGTGGTGGCGAGGCGCCGCGCACGCTGATCGCAGATCCGGTCGACAATGCGACAGGGCCCGGTCCCCGCGAGGGGGCCGGGCCCTCGCGCATCCCCTGTGGTTATCCTCGTCGCTGGCGGGGAGACTCACTGTCCGCGTAGGCGTCGAAGTCCGCGGGGTGCCAGCGCGCCCATCCCGATCGCGCGGTACATCTTCTGCCACTCTCTCACAGTCTCGGCAGACACACCAAGCCTCCCATTCCCTGGACTTCAATTTCGATGTCCAAGAAACGGGAGGCAGTTCAGGCCAGGGGGACAGTGCTTTTACTTTGTAGACGCACGTTTAAGGTTGCAGGTCTCAGGCGCCGCCTACAGGTCTAGTTATAGGCGCACAGCGTAAGGCATGATGCCCGAGTAGCGCACGCCGGTTACGCGCACCGGCACACCAAAGGTGGGTGCCTCAATCATCTGGTCATTACCCAGGTAGATGGCCACGTGATAGATAGACCCAGCAGAGCCGTCAGAAGACCAGAAGATCAGGTCACCAGGCTGGACGGAGTCCAGTGAAACGTGGGTGCCTTCCCAGTACTGGGCGCGTGAGGAGTGGGTCAGGCTCACCCCGGCCGCCGCCCAGGAGAGCATGGCCAGACCAGAGCAGTCCACACCAGAGTAGGACTCGCCGCCCCACACATAATCCACACCGATGAAGGTGTAAGCCTTGGCGATAGCCACATTCGCGCCACCGGAAGGGGCAGGAGTCGGGTCGGGTTCAGGTTCCGGATCCGGCTCAGGGGTGGGCGCGGGGGCAGGTTCGGGCTCAGGGGCCGGAGCAGGAGCTGGCTGGCTGGTTTCGCTGGGGCTGGGGGCCGGCTCAGGGGTAGTGCTCTGGCTTGGGGCCGGCTCAGGCGTGGCAGTTTGGCTGGGCTGGGGGTCAGGCTGGCTGGGGGTAGGCGAAGCGGTTTCCTTGGCCTTAGCTTCGTTCTGCTTTTCCTGCTCTTCCTTAGCCTTGGCCTGGGCGGCGGCCTGCTGAGCCTGCTTGCGAGCTTCCTCGTTCTTGCGGTTTTGCTCAGCCTGCTCAAGCTGTTCTTGACGCTGGGTTTCCAGGGCCACTGTGGTGTTGCGCTGAGCTGCCAGTTGGCTGATCAGGTTGGCACGCTGGCTGGTGGCCTGACTTTGGGCAGCCTGGGCTGCGTTAGCGGCAGCTTGGGCAGCGTTCTTGGTTGCTTCAGTTTTTTGCGTGGCGGTGCGCTGAGCTGATTCTTTCTGCGCGGCAATGCCTTCCATGGTGGTGGCTACCGATTGCAGAGCCTGCACTTTTTGCAGTTTTGCGTCAGTGTTTTCACCCGCACGGTCCAGCGCGGCCTTCTGGCTGGCAATGTCTCCCAGTGAGCGCCCGGTCAGGTAGGGGGAGACTATGTCGAAGGGGTTGCCGCCGTCCTGGTAAGTCTGTACGACGACGTCGGAGAGGCTTTTGCGAGCCTGGTGCGTCTGCTTGGTGGCAGCCGTGGCCTTAGCTCGCGCAGCGGCGGTGGCTGCCTTGGCTTTGTTTAGTGCATCAAGGGATTGCAGATAGTCCTCAGTGGCGATCTGTGCCTTCATGGTGGCGTTTTCAGTGTTGGCCTTGAGTGTGGCCAAACGCGCCTCCAGGGAAGCGATAGAAGCAGAAGTGCTAGCTTCCTTCTGCTTTGACTTGTTGATGTCGTCTTGGCTGGGACCATCTGCGAAGGCCACGGGGTTTGCGGACAACACCATCGACGCCAGCACCACAGCAACCGTGCTGCGGAAGGCGCGTGATCGTTTGTTCTGACTCACGAGGACTCCAATGACTAGGGATATTGACTGATGGCTGCGGGGTACAGCCCCGGTTTATTTAGCCCTAGATTAATGCCCTGGAGCCCCAAAGGAAACAGTTTCATCACAATTCACATAATCACCATTGTTATCAGTTTTAACATTCCTTCAAGATTCAATTATTATTTAGTGGTGTTTCGCACAATTTGAGGGGTGACCCAAAAATCGGATCACCCCTCAAATTTTTCTAGTTACAGCCCAAAATGGCTGCTAGCACTGCCTGGTGCGGCTACGCAGCGCCAGACCGCCACCCAACAGTGCCAGCGCAAAGGCTGCAAACAGTCCCGTTTCCACCCCACTATGAGCTAAGCCACGTTTGGGACTTTGGGAGGAACTAGGCGCCGCTTTGAGGCTGGCACTGGGTTTAGTAGTGGACTTTGCGGTGGGAATCGCCCCGCAAGTAGCAGCCAAAGCCGGCGTAGCCAGGGCTGTAGCCACGGGCGTCGTCGCCGTTGCGGTAGCAGAGGCAGAACCATAACCCAGGCCGAAACCACGCGCATAAGCCACCCCGCTAGCCCCGGGCACGCTAACTGGCAACTTACCGACCGCATTAACCTTGCCACTAAGCACATCCACCGCAGCCGCCAAGGCCACCGAGTTATTGGCGTAAATCTCCGCCACCACCTGCGGGCCTGCTCCCCCGCTGCTGTAACGGGCCAGGGGGTAGGGCAAGCTGGTGTTAATGACGATCACCTGCTTGCCGGTGGCCACCAGCGCGTCAATGGCTTTGAACTGCTGGGCGCCAGGGGCGTAGCTAGCAAAAATCACCGTATCCACATTGGCTGCTTGGCGCACCCAAGCGGAAATCTCGCTGTCGGAAGGATTTTCTTTAGCGTCGGGATCCTGGGTGAAAACCACAGTGAAACCAGCAGCTTTAAGAGGCTCAGGCAATAGCTCCGGGTTAGCCCAGGAGCTGCCGGCCACCAGCACGCGCGTACCCTTGGCCGCATCCAAGGGCGCCTTGTTAGCGTCATTGCGCAGCAAAGTAACCGAGTTACGCGCAATCTGGCTGGCCACGTCCCTACTAGCCGCAGTGCCCAGCTTGGCTTGCACGCTAGCGGTGTCGATCGGCTCAGTTTTGAGCACTCCGCGCTTTTGTTTCCACTTCAAAATGCGTAGAACTGACTGATCAATTTGCGCGCTAGTGAGCGATCCGTCTTTAACTGCAGCTTTAATCCCGTCAACTACTGCAGCAGCGTCCTTAGTATTTAGCAAAATGTCACTGCCAGCTTGCAGTGCTTTGACCGCTACCCGTGCGCGAATAGGAGCCAGGAAGTTTTTAAACTCCGTTGAGGCCTCACGCGCCGAGTCCGCCTGAGTTGGGTCTTTATCGGCTTTTTGTTTGGCGCTGTCTTCCTTGTTCTTGAGCTCCTTGTATTTAGCCTGCTCAGCGGGGGTCATTACAGCCAGCTGGGCCCCTTCCATGTCTAGGGCATCAGTGGTGATCACCCCGGTAAAGCCCAGCTCTTGGCGCAGCAGCCCGGTAAGTACCGGCTTAGATAGGGTGGCCGGCAGGTTTGGGTCAATAGCGTCGACGACGATGTGGGCCGTCATGATCATGTCGACGCCGCCATTAATAGCCGTTTTGAAGGGTACTAAATGCTGATTTAGCACCTGACGCGAGTAGGTTACGCGCGGCAGGCCCAGGTGGGAGTCGGTGTCGGCGTCTCCATGCCCGGGGAAATGCTTGGCGGTGGCAGAGACGCCCTGGCTTTGGATGCCTTGGATTTGGGCACCACCTAGCTGGGCTACCAGGTTGGGGTCATCGCTGATAGCCCGCAAACCAATAACCGGGTTGTTGGGGTTGGTGTTAACGTCCAAAACCGGGGCGAAATCAGCGTTAATCCCCAGCGAACGCATTTCGCAGCCCAGCACCTGGCCCTGGCTGTAGGCCAGCGCCTGGTTACCGGTGGCACCTAGCGCCATATTGCCAGGGAAGATTGTGGCCGGGGCGCCTACGCGCGAAACCATGCCACCTTCTTGATCGATAGTGATGCCTAGCGGCACGTTGCCGTCAGCTTTAGCGGCAGCCTGCAAACCGTTGGATAGGGCCGCCACCTTGGTTACATCAGTGTTTTCAGAGCTGAAGTTGTGGGCCCAGTTGAAGTAAAGCACGCCACCTAAGTGGTATTTCTTAACCGCCTGGGCCGGGGTGGATACGCCAGGGCCAAAAATGGCTTGGTTGTCACTAGCGTAAGTAGTGTCATCTGCGCTGTCACCGTAAACGTGGGTCCACAGTAGCTGACCCACTTTTTGGTCCAGGTTCATTTTGGCCAGGATCTGCTCAGGGGTTTGTTCCACCGCCTGCACCTTGGGGGTTAAAGCGGATGGAACTAAAGCGCTTAAGGCGAGGGCCCCTGCTAGCGCTAGGGAAACCAGCGATCGCATGAAGCCTCCTTTATTCTTTTAGAAGCAACAATTGTCGCTACTATTATCCATCCCTAGCCTGTTTGCTGCTTGTTACCAGCACTTTTAGGTTAAGAGCTTTACCAGTGTGCGAGCGGGCGCGGCGCCAGAAGCGATCAGGGCACATATCCCTGTGTAGGCAAACGATTTACCGCCGCGCAGGGCCAGAGGTGATAGGGCAAGTGCTGGCCAGCCAGTTTCACAAGCTAACCAGGTCCAGGGGCAGATATTGCAAAATAGTGCCGTGGAAAATCGTGCTGTGGAAACCTTCGACTCCCCCGCTGCTATTGACTGGCAGCTACAGGTAACCCCTTACACTCCCCCACCGGCCGACCAGTGGGGCCCGGATATGTTTGGCCCCGGTTTTAGCGCCTACACTTTGCCTTTAGCCGACGACGGCGAAGGTGACAGCCCCGTAGCCACCCTGGTGCGTCATGAGCCGGCTGCTGATCCACATATGCATCAGCAACCAGATAAAACCCGCTTTGTGGTGCTTAGCTTGCATGGCTGGAATGACTATTTTTTAAACCCCGGCATGGCTCGCTCATATGCGCGCCTGGGTGGTGCTTTCTATGCGCTTGATCTGCGCCGTTACGGACGTTCACTACGACCAAACCAGATTCCATTTTGGTGTACCAGGCTAGAAACTTATGACGAAGAAATAGACGCTAGCCTAGAGATTATTAGGCGAGCTTATCCCCAGCTGCCAGTACTAATGCTGGGCCACTCAACCGGTGGCCTGATTGCCTGTCTATGGGCACATCATCACCCGGGGCAGTTAGCTGGCCTGATTTTGAACTCTCCCTGGTTGGAACTGCAAACCACACCCCAGTTCCGCTCAGTTTCTGCACCGGTTATTCACCGCCTAGCCCAGGCCACACCGCACGCTGTAATCATTCCTACCCAGGTAGCTAATGATTTGGGCCCGGTTGAAGGTGACTCATTTTTCAAACTTTATGACGGCTGGGATCAATCTAAAGAAGGCCCACTGCCTGAAGGGGCTGACCCGACTGATCCCTACTACAGCGGCTGGCAAACTAACTGGAATTGGAAATGGCGCAAACTACCCAATATTCAAGCCGGTTGGGCTAGTGCCATCATGACTGGTCACCAGTATGTGCGTCGCGGCTTAAACATTGACTGCCCGCTGCTAGTACTCACTTCTAAGCACTCGCACCTTACGCTTACCTATGGGGACCTGCCCGAACGCGATAAGGACACGGTTATTGATGCGCGTCGCACTCGCGCGCGGGCCAATGAGCTGGGTCAATGCATCACACAACTGCGTATTGCTGACGCGGTTCACGACATTTATATCTCCCGCCCCAGCGTGCGCAACCAGGTAGTGGCCCAGGTGGATCACTGGCTAGCCAGTTACACGGCTATAGATTTCACCCCGGCTAACGAGCCAGATTCCAGCCATCCGGCTAACTTTACGGAGCGGCTAATAGCTAACTGGCAGGCCCTAATCAATCCAGCCAGCTAGAACCGGGCCAGTTCGAATCCGGCCAGCTAGCTCAGCGCCCCTGACGCCGTGAACGCACTGGGCGTCCCGGCCGGCGCGGGCTGCGCTCGGCGGCGGCGATCAGTTCTTCTAGCGACTCATACAGGCTGGGGCCGTCGGCGCCAAAACGCCACACATCCCAGCCATCAACCGACTTGGCCGGTTCACAGTGGTGGGCTGCCTGGCCGGGTTCGTCAAAGCTGGTTCCATCAGAAACCCTAATCATGCCGTCCGGGCGCAGCTGGGCGGTGTGGAAAATTCCTTCGGTTACTGACTGCCAGGTGATCTGCACCGGTTCGCTCAAAATAGAGGCCAATGCGTTCAAAGCTAGACGCGAGTCCTCACCGCTGGGGTGCGAACGCGAAACCGTGGATTGCCCGGCGTCGCGGCGCGAGAGGCGCCCCTGGCCAGTTACCCGGGCCCGTACGCGGGTGGCGCGTACCGGCTGCCCATTACGTGAAGGGGCAGACTGGCGGTAGCCGGGGGTTACGGCCGGGCTAGGGGCCGGGGTGGGGGCAGAAACAGCTGACGGAGACACAGCGGCCGGGGAAACTGCCGTAGGTGCGTGGGGGCTGTACTGGTTAGCTGCCCGCTGAGCGCGGCGGCTACGTCGAGAAAGCGGCGACGACGGCGTCGTCGGGCCCGCAGCAAAGCCGGCTCCCTGGGGAGCAGCACCGCCCTGAGAAGCGCCCGCAGAGGCTGCCGGGGCCTGGGAAGCGGCGGGAGTGGGAGCCGACGGGGCGCCAGCAGTAGGCGCAGGAGCCGACGGGGTGGTAGCTGAAGGGGCAGCGGCAGTAGGTGCAGAGGCGGCGGCGGTGGCCTCAGACTTACCCACCTCAATGTCCTCATCCATGGTGTCACCAGCGGGCAAAAGCTTAGCGGTCACAGGCAGGTGGTGAGAGTCAATACGGTCAATTTCCACAAAATTACGGCCGCTAGAAAGTGCACGCACCGAAAGCGAGAACACTTCTAGGCCAGAGTCGCTGAGCACCGACAAGGAAGAAAGCACGTCAGGGGAAATCGAGGGAGACACAATGCTCAAACGCGGGCCGGGGTTAATACGCGCCGGCATGGTTTCGTGGAAAGCCGCCCAATCCTTCTGGAAAGCGGTGGGGCCTGCCGGATATAGGCTGGCGATTTCCGCCCAGCCTAGGTGAGAAGTGGCGTTTAGGCGGCCCATAGCGGCCACAACCGTGGTTGAATCCAACTTAGGTAGTAGCTCCACCGCCACCACCTGGCCAGAGCCGTCAATAGCCACTAGCGAGTGGCCAGCGTCCAGCTGTTTCCAGGCAACCGTAAACAGCGGCCTACGCAGCACCTGCGCCACCTGTTCACGCACCAGATCAAGGGCCTGACGGTGTGCGGACTCATCGGCAACCCCGCCCAGCTGAGCCGGAACTAGCGCTCCCTGTCGGATTTCAAAAATCGCCACGTTTGCCTCATCTCTAGGTTCCTGACCGCCCTTATCATCTCACACTCCTAAACACTGGGGCAGCCTATGTTCAGCCAGCGCTAAAGCGAAATATGTGCCATTAGCACCAAAAGACAGGTGACCGCCGCCCCGTGGGACGACGGTCACCTAACTGAAGTTAAAAACTCAGCCGTTGATCACAGCGGCGCGGCCAGCCTCCAGGCGGGCCACCGGCACGCGGAACGGAGAGCAGGACACGTAGCTGATGCCCAGACGGTGGAAGAAGTCGATCGAGTCGGGGTCACCACCGTGCTCACCACATACACCCAGCTTCATGTCAGCCTTGGTCTTGCGGGCGCGCTTAGCACCGGTCTCCATTAGGCGACCCACGCCGCGCTCGTCGATGGTCTCGAACGGGGAGGTACCGAAGATACCGGCGTCCATGTAGTGGCCGAAGAACACGCCCTCGACGTCGTCGCGCGAGAAGCCCCAGGTGGTCTGGGTCAGGTCGTTGGTGCCGAAGGAGAAGAAGTCAGCTTCCTCAGCGATGGTGTCAGCGCTGATAGCAGCGCGCGGCAGCTCGATCATGCAGCCGATGGGGAAGTCGAGCTCGTAGCCGGACTGCTCGCTAACCTCAGCCAGCACCTTCTCGGCGCGCTCACGGGCGATCTGTAGCTCACGCACTGAGCCCACCAGCGGGATCATGATCTCGGGCTTGGGGCTGCCACCGGCGCGTAGACGCTCCACAGCAGCCTCAGCAATGGCGCGGACCTGCAGCTCGATCAAGCCGGGCATGGTCAGCAGCAGACGCACACCGCGCAGACCCAGCATGGGGTTGGCTTCGTGGTTCTTGCGCACCACGGCCAGCAGCTTCTCGTCAGCCGGGTCCAGGGTGCCGCGTTCGCGGTCCAGGGCCACCTTGACGCTCAGCTCGGTTAGGTCAGGCAGGAACTCGTGCAGCGGCGGGTCGATCAGACGCACGGTCATGGACTTGCCGTCCATGGTTTCGAGCATCTTGACGAAGTCACCCTTCTGTAGCGGCAGCAGCGCGGCCAGGGCCTGCTCGCGCTCTTCGTCAGTCTGGGCCAGGATCAGGTCCTGTACGAACTGCTTGCGCTCACCTAGGAACATGTGCTCGGTGCGGCACAGGCCGATACCCTCGGCGCCACGGTGGATTGCGTGACGGGCGTCGTCGGGGTTGTCAGCGTTGGCGCGTACACGCAGGTGACGGCGCTCGTCGGCGTGACGCATCAGGCGGTGCACGCTGGCAACCAGCTCGCGGGTGTCGGCGTCCTCGGCGCGGTAGAGAGCCTCGTCTAGGCCGCGACGCAGGTAGGTCATAACCGGGGAGTCAACTACCGGGACCTCGCCTAGGAATACTTCACCGGTGGTGCCGTCTACGGCGATTACGTCGCCGGAGTGCAGCACAACCTGCTTGCCGTCACGGTTAACGGTCAGGGTGCGGGCTTCGGCGTCGACCTCTAGCTCTTCAGCGCCACAGACACAGGTCTTACCCATGCCACGGGCGACGACGGCGGCGTGGGAGGTCTTACCACCGCGGGCGGTGAGCACACCGTCAGCGGCAACCATGCCGGGCAGGTCGTCGGGGTTGGTTTCGCGGCGAACCAGGATGACCTTCTGGCCTTCAGCGGCGCGTGAGACGGCCTCTTCGTTGTCGAAGACGATGCCGCCTACAGCCGCACCCGGGGAGGCGGGCATGGCCTTGGTCAGCAGCTGACGCTCTACATCGGTGGCGAACTGCGGGAACATCAGCTTGGTTAGCTGCTCACCGGTGACGCGGGTGAGGGCCTCGTCCAGGGTGATGAGCTTTTCGTCAACCAGCTGGCTGGCCACGCGGAAGGCGGCGGCAGCGGTGCGCTTACCGACACGGGTCTGTAGCAGCCACAGCTTGCCGCGCTCAATGGTGAACTCGATGTCGCATAGGTCGCGGTAGTGGGTCTCCAGCTTGCGCATGGCGGCGCGCAGCTCACGGTAGGACTCGGGGTCGATGTTCTTAAGGTCGGCTAGCGACAGGGTGTTGCGGATACCGGCCACAACGTCCTCACCTTGGGCGTTGACCAGGTAGTCACCGTAGACACCGGAGTGGCCGGTGGAGGGGTCGCGGGTGAAGCACACACCGGTACCGGAGGTCTCGCCCATGTTGCCGAAGACCATGGTGCAAACGTTGACGGCGGTGCCCAGGTCGTGCGGGATCTTCTCACGACGACGGTAGATGTGAGCACGCTCGGTGTTCCAGGAGCGGAACACGGCCTCGGAGGCCATGTCTAGCTGGGTGCGGGGGTCCTGGGGGAAGTCGATGCCCGCGTGTTCCTTAACGATCTGCTTGTACTGGTCTACCAGTTCCTTGAGAGCGTCTACGCTCAGTTCGTAGTCCAGCTTGACGCCCTTTTCTAGCTTCTTTGCGTCTAGGGCGGAGGAGAAGAATTCGCCTTCAATGTCCAGCACGGTCTTACCGAACATCTGGATGAGGCGGCGGTAGGAGTCCCAGGCGAAACGCTCGTCGCCGCTTGCCTTGGCCAGGCCCTCAACGGACTGGTCGTTTAGACCAATGTTGAGCACGGTTTCCATCATGCCCGGCATCGAGAACTTGGCGCCCGAACGCACCGACACCAGCAGCGGGTCCTCGGCGTCGCCTAGCTGGCGGCCTAGGTCTTCTTCTACGCGACGTAGCGCGGTGGTTACCTGTACAGCTAGCTCTGGGGGAACAGCGCCGTCGTGCAAGTATGCGCGACAAGCGTCAGTAGTGATAGTGAAGCCAGGAGGCACCGGCAGTCCCAGGCGAGTCATCTCAGCCAGGTTTGCACCCTTACCGCCGAGCAGATCCTTCTGGTCCTTGTCACCCTCACTGAACATGTATACGTACTTGGGCATCTTCGCCTTCTTCTTGTCGATGCTTGCCTTACCATGCGGGGCGTGACGGGAAGTCACGCACCGACAAAATCCTAATGTGACTTATGGCCTAAATTCAAATTTTTATGCCCCAAACAGGCCAATATTTGTAAATACGTTAAAGCTTTTTGTGTGTACAAGGCTACAAACGGCGCTACAATCCCCCAACCAAAATAACGCGGGCCGCCCCCGCTGGCGGGGGCGGCCCTAGTTGCATTAGTGGCCCATCAGGCCTGATGCGTTAGCTTCAGACAGCTTCAAGGTCAGATGTCTTCAGACTCCACCTTGGCAGAGTCAATCTGCGCAGCCTGTTCGCCATCTTGGGTCTTAGCCTTGGGTAGGCGGGCAGCGCCCGGAATGGAAGTGAAGGTGAATTCACCCAGCAGACCTTCACCCTGAGCATCAACCAGGATGTGGCTGCCGGTAGCAATCTCACCGAACAGGATCTTCTCACTGAGGGCATCTTCAATGTCACGCTGCACGGCACGGCGCAGCGGGCGAGCCCCAAGCACCGGGTCAAAGCCACGGTCAGCCAGTAGCTCCTTGGCGGCGTCGGTCAGTTCAATGGACAGGTTCTGCTCTACCAGGCGCTTGTCGAGGCGGGCAATCATCAGGTCCACGATCTGGCGCACCTCGGGCTTGCTCAGCTGCGGGAAGACGATCAGGTCATCCACACGGTTGAGGAACTCGGGGCGGAAGTGCTGCTTGAGCTCACGGTTAACGTGGGCCTTCATTTCCTCGTAGTCCATGGTGCCGCTCTCAGTGGACTGGAAACCGGTGGCTACCGACTTGCCAATGTCCTTGGAGCCCAGGTTGGTGGTCATGATGATCACCGTGTTCTTGAAGTCAACCACGCGCCCCTGGGCGTCAGAGAGGTGTCCGTCTTCAAGGATCTGCAGCAGCGAGTTGAAGATGTCCGGGTGGGCTTTTTCAACCTCATCGAATAGCACCACGGAGAAGGGGCGACGGCGTACCTTTTCGGTCAGCTGGCCACCTTCGTCGTAACCGACATAGCCGGGAGGGGCACCAAACAGGCGCGAAACCGTGTGCTTTTCGGCGAATTCACTCATATCCAGCTGGATTAGTGCGTCTTCGTCGTCGAACAGGAACTCAGCCAGGGCCTTAGCCAGCTCGGTCTTACCCACACCGGTGGGACCGGCGAAGATGAAGGAGCCGCCGGGGCGCTTGGGGTCCTTGAGTCCGGCGCGGGTGCGGCGGATGGACTTGCTCAGCGCCTCGATGGCCTTGTTCTGGCCCACGATGCGCTTGTGTAGCTCGGCTTCCATGTTGAGCAGCTTGGTAGATTCAGCCTCGGTCAGCTTGACCACCGGGATACCGGTACTCATGGCCAGTACTTCAGCGATCAGGTTTTCATCCACTTCGGCTACCTGGTCTAGGTCGCCGTTCTTCCAGGCCTGCTCTTTGGCGGCACGCTCACTGCCTAGGCGGCGTTCGTCGTCGCGCAGGGCGGCGGCGCGCTCAAAGTCCTGAGCGTCAATGGCGCTTTCTTTTTCACGCTTAACCTCAGCGATGCGCTCATCAATTTCGCGCAGCTCCGGCGGGGCGGTCATGCGGCGGATACGCAGGCGGGCGCCAGCCTCGTCAACCAGGTCAATGGCCTTGTCGGGCAGGTAGCGGTCATTGATGTAGCGGTCGGAGAACTTAACAGCCGCTTCGATGGCTTCATCGGTAATGATGACGCGGTGGAAGGATTCGTAGCGGTCACGCAGCCCCTTGAGGATCTGAATGGCCTGCTCAATGGTGGGCTGGTCTACCTGTACCGGCTGGAAGCGGCGCTCTAGAGCAGCGTCCTTCTCGATCTTGCGGTATTCCTCTAGCGTGGTGGCGCCGATGGTCTGTAGCTCGCCACGGGCCAGCATGGGCTTGAGGATAGAGGCCGCGTCGACGGCGCCCTCAGCCGCGCCGGCACTAACTAGGGTGTGGATCTCATCAATGAACAAGATGATGTCGCCGCGCGTACGTACTTCTTTAAGCACCTTCTTTAGGCGCTCTTCGAAGTCACCACGGTAACGCGAGCCGGCCACCAGTGAACCCATGTCCAGGGAGTAAAGCTGCTTGTCGCGCAGGGTTTCAGGAACGTCGCCGTGCACGATGGCTTGACTTAGGCCCTCCACCACGGCGGTTTTACCTACACCGGGCTCACCGATTAGCACCGGGTTGTTCTTGGTGCGGCGCGAGAGGATCTGCATGACGCGCTCCATTTCCTTGGAGCGGCCAATTACCGGGTCAAGTTTGCCTTCGCGGGCGGCTTGGGTCAGGTTGCGGCCAAATTGGTCTAGGATGGCGCTTCCCGACGGCGTCCCCTCCTTGAGCGCAGAGGCGCCAGAACCCACGGTCTCTTTGGCGTCATAGCCGCTGAGCAGCTGCATTACCGCCTGACGCAGGGCTGCCAGGTCGACGTCGAGATTACCCAGAGCCTGAACTGCCACACCTTCGCCTTCACGCAGCAAACCGAGCAGGATGTGCTCAGTGCCAATGTAGTTGTGGCTTAGCTGTAGGGCTTCACGCAGGCTGAGCTCAAGCACCTTCTTGGCGCGCGGGGTGAAGGGGATGTGACCGCTAGGAGCAGACTGGCCCTCACCAATAATCTCCACTACCTGGGCACGTGCCTTGTCTAGAGTTACGTCCATTGACTCTAGAGCTTTTGCCGCTACTCCCTCACCTTCGTGGATGAGGCCCAGCAGCAGGTGCTCTGTGCCAATGTAGTTGTGGTTGAGCGCGCGCGCTTCGTCCTGGGCTAGGACGACGACGCGGCGAGCTCGGTCCGTAAAACGTTCAAACATTCGGGGCTGCTCCTTGGCAGGTCCATCGATAACTGTATGGCTTAAGGCTATCCCGCTTTCCTATAAAGCGGTCTAGTGGTTTCGCACGCGGCATATGCAAAGTTGAGCCTAGCCGACTCAGGTCAACCAAAACCGTTACTCACGCCACGCTTTATTTGGATTCCAAGTAATCCGATCGAGTATTTCATACAACGACCTAAAATCCTGGCACCTCAAAGTCGATGCCCTAAAAGACGAGAAGACCACCCACCACCACTAGAATCCAGCAGCGGCAGCGCGCGCCAGCCAGCGCACACCAGCGCCAGCAGTAGCGGACCTGCCGGAAGGGCAAGCGGGCCGAAGCCTAGCCCTCCCCTGCGGGCACGCGACGCATACTTTGCCGCGCGATTCCATAAAAAACCTCAATTCCCTAGGGAACTAGAGATATTTTCGCTAAATACAGCAGGTCACTTCTGTCAAGTAGTGAATACTTATTTTCTCTATGAAAAATAGCACATTTAGACTACAATATTTGCACGCGTTTAGTGACTGTTCAGGTTCCGCGTTCTAACTGGAGGTATAAAACATGCGCATCGTCAAGCAAACGCTTGCAGCCCACAACCGTGTTTCTGACGGCCAACTTGTAAGCGCCCTGCTGGCTTTAGGTTGCGCCGGAGCAACGTGGCTCATTTCCCCCTCAATGCCCCTGTGGGCAGCCTCAGTCAGCTTCGTGCTGTTCTTTGTTTGGCTGGCCACCATCGACCGCATCACCGGGATTTTGGAGCCGGCCACCGGGCCCGGCACGCTCAAGTCCACCGCATCTAACAAGCACGGCGCACTGCTGCTAACGGCGCTAATCGCCGTCACGGTGATCGCAGCCTGCCTATAAACCTACTGGGCGGACCATGCCTATATAAGTGCCGTACCCATATGGGTAGGTCTTGTTGGCCGGCAGGGCAATTTTCCTAGGCTGGCCGCGCCCATATGGGCATGGCCGCAGGCCCATTGGGACCACTATGCAAGGGAGCCTGGCATTGCCAGGCTCCCTTAGTTTTGCAAGTTTCGTTTAGGCCTCAAGTTCAATAGTGACCGGCCCATCGGCCTGCATATCAATCACCATGTGGGCCCCAAACTGGCCCGTGGCCACCTCAAGCCCCCGCGAGCGCAGATCCTCAACCACGGCTTGCACCAGTGGCTCGGCCACATCCGCCCCGGCCGCCTGGTTCCAGCTGGGTCGGCGTCCCTTGCGGGTGTCGGCGTAAAGGGTGAATTGGGAGACCACCAGCACCGGCGCGGCGGCGTCGGTTACCGATAGCTCCCCTTCTAGTAGCCGCAGGTCCGCGATTTTGCGGGCAATTAAGGCCACCTGGGCGGCGCCGTCGTCGTGAGTAACCCCCACCAAAGCCAGCAGGCCCGGGCGGTCAATAGCGCCCACTACCTGGCCGTCAACACTAACTGCAGCGCGATTAACGCGCTGGATAACCGCCCGCATCAGCTGCGCCGGTTGTTGCGGTCGTGATCGTCAATGACGCGCAGCTTGGAGCGCACGCGGGCCGGGGCTAGCGCCGCCAGCTGGGGACGCACCCCCGCCAGGTACACTGCCGAGGCCGCCACCGCGATCATGCCGAAGAAGGAGTACCAGCCCAAAACCACGCAGGCCAGGGCCGCGCCAACATGTACCCCAATCCAAGCGGATTTGCTTAGGCGCGAGGCGGCTGGGAAGAGGTTAGCCGGACGTACCAGGGTGTCTAGCAGCGCCCAGACGATAATCAAAAACGCGCTGACAGCCAAGGCAATGTTGACTATGACTACGAATTGGCCTAGATAAAAGGCCACATACGCCAGGATTTCGCTCATACATACCTCACTTAAGTTCTTGACTGAGTCTAACGGCTAAGCTGCGTTTTATGGGGCTAGCCATGCTCAGGGCGCAGCCGCTTTAAACCCAGGCCCGGACGCTGGCTGGGTGAGGCTTCAGCCTTACCTGCGGGATCAACCAGTAGCTCTTGGCTGGCGCTTTCGTAGCCGTCTTCCAGATCCACCGCCAGTTCTGCCTGCGCGGGCACGCCTCGACGCACTAGGGCCAGGGCGATATTACCCAGCTCCCAGTGGCGTGCCACGCTGGTTATTGTGCCCACGGCCTTGCCGGCGGGGTTGTCTCCGGCAGGTAGATATACGCGCGCGCCTACCTCAGGTAGCTGCCCTTGCCAGCCGGCTAGTTGCAGCTGCACTAGGCGACGCGGGGGGCGGCCCAGGTTAACCGTGCGGGCGATGGTTTCTTGGCCCGGGTAGCAGCCTTTGTTTAGGTGCACGCCGGTGCGTAGCCAGTCCAGCTCGTTGGGGATGGCACGGGCGTCCACTTCACGCGCCCAGCGTGGCAGTCCGGCTTCGATGCGCAGCGCCTCCCAGGCCAGCTCCCCCACTTGGGTTAAGCCCGCCACCTGCCCAGCTTCAAGAGCCACTACTACCCCGCCGGCGCGGTAGTTGGCGCCGGGGTGGCGCGTGCCGGTGAAGTAGGTACTGCCGCCAGGGGTGATGCCTGGCCAGGGGTCGTGCCAGGTGGTTACTAGGTTTTTGACGACGTCGGCCAGCTTTTGTACCCCGTCACCGATAGCTCCAGCTACCTGCAGATCTGGACGCACCTGGGCCTGCACGCGCAGCATGAAGCGACGCGAGTTAAGTAACTGGGCTAGCCCATCACCGCAGCCGGCATCTACCAGCAGCAGCACGCTTTGCTCGCCCGGGGCTGCTTGCTCAGCCTGGGCTGACTCGCCCGGCGTAGCACTGGAGGCACTTGCCTGCCCAGCAGCGGCGTCGGCAGTGCGCGCGGCGTCGTCGGCCCCTGAGAGGCCACCAGAAACCGGGGCTGGTACCAAGGCGGCCACAGCCAAGGCGGCGTAGAGGATATGGCCGTTAGCGTCCAGGAACAGCACCTGGCGGCAGCTGCCATCGTTTTCCAGGTCGGTTAGCACTTGGCTGGAGATGGTGGTCAGGTAGCTGAACCGGTCAGCGCCGCTTACCTCAACGACGTCGCGACTCAGCCACGCCCAAGCCTGCCCCTGGGCCAGTAGCGCCTGCTCACGCAGGGGGTTACCAAAGTGTTCGGGTGCAAAAGCCATAGCTGTTTAAGCTACTTAGCGCTGGGCTCGTCAGCGCGCTCGCCTAGGGCAGCGCCCATCTCAGGCTCTTGCTGGTCCTCGTCTTCAACGCGACTGAGGCGGCCAGAGGCATAGGTTTTGAGCTCTTTACGGCCAAAAGCATCCATGTCCTGGGTCCACATCAGCTCAGAGTTAACCAGGCCGTACATGCGGGTCATGCGTTCTAGCTCAGCGGAGAACTCGCTGCGCTGCACGCTGGTGGTAGCTAGCTCAATGCGCGGGCCCTGCACGGCGCCTTCCCATACGGCGGCGTGACCAGCCGGGTCGGCACTGATGATTTCCAGGTTGGTGATGGGAGTTACCGGGCCGGAGGCAGATTCAGGAGCTTCAGGCTTGTACTGGCCCACCGGACGCCAGTAGGAAGTTTCAGTGGACCACACCTGGGCGGGGGTGATCTTGCTGGCGCCTTCAGCGCCGGTCATTTCAAAGTCGAGGTTCTCACTCTTGGTGGAGTCAACGGTCCAGATAGTGATGGTCTGCTTCAAGTAGGGACCGCCGTCGTGCTCGAAGCTCATCTCCTGATATACCGCCTGCTCGGGAACATCCTGGCCGTAGGTAAGAATGCCGTAGCCACGCCACTTACCTAGCAGCCAGGCTAGGGGGTAAAGATCGGGAGAAATATCGTCAGGAAAAGTAAAAGCCACGTGGCCAGTGTACGCGTCAGCCAGCTAGCTGGTCACGAAAGTTAGCCAGCCACGAAAGCGGCCATCACCCTGGCAATGTAGTAGGTGGGGGCGCCCACAGCCAGCACCGGCAGTACCGCCGAGGTGATGGCGGCGCGTCCGCCAGGCACCCAGCGGTGGGTCCACAGCACACGGTTAGCGATTGCCATTAGCAAACCAGCCACGAAACCGATCACCAGGCAGCCCGCGCCGGAGCGCAAGGCCGTGTCTACCGCCTGGTGGGAGGGGCCAAAGAAGCCAGCCAGGGCCAGGGCCACGGCCACGGCGCAACTGGTTAGGGCCGGGATGATCACCGTCAGCATTTCTAGTACCCATGCGGGCACCTCCAGCACCGTCAGCGAAGCCCCAATCAGCAGGGCCACAGCCGTGGGCACAATAACGCTAGAGGCAGCCAAGCCGGAGGAGAACACGCACCAGGCAGCCCCGGAAACCAGCACCACCACCCCGGACAGGGAGGTAAATAGTTCTTCCAGCAGGCCTTCGTGGGCTCCGGAACGCATTTGTAGGGCAAATACTGCCAGCACCCCAATACCAGCTAGCTTGGTGGCGTCACCGTATTCGTCGGTTAGGGTGAGCGTGACGGCACTGGCGATCCCAAATAGTGCCAGGAAAATACCGGTGACATTGTCGTGCTCGGCCTGAATCAATGCCGGCCAGCCTTGAGCGAAACACACCGCCAAGCCACACACCAGCAGGCAGGTAACCCAGAACGGGGATACGGCAGTTAGTGCCAGCAATAGCGGCATAACCCCAGCCATCGCCAGGCGCGTCCAGGCAGTGTCCACCAGACCGGTTTCCACAACGCCGTCGCTGGTGTGGTATTGGGTCCCGTAGCGGCGCGCGGCCTGTTCCTTCACGCTGGTACGTGTCCGCTTACGCCCGGAAACCTGGTTCTGGGCGGGTGCGGCAAGGGGTTCTGATTGCGCAGGCGAATTAGTCACCCTTGAATCGTCCCATATGCTGCCGATCCATGCACCTTAACCACCCAAAAGGCCGTAAACTTGTGCCTGGTGTCGCATTAGGGGTATCAGTACTTTAAGGAGGAAGCAAATGAGGCTGGTCATGCTTAGCAACGAGCCTGAGGCCAGTGCCGTGCTGCCAGCCATCGCTTTTCTCGAACACCAGGTGCAGGTTTTGCCGCCCCAGCCTGATTCTTATGGGGCGCTTGAAAATGCCGACGTCGTAATGGTTGATGCCCGCACGGATCTGTTGCGGGCGCGGCCCCTATGCCAACTGCTGGCCACCTCCATGGACTATACGGTGCTGGCTGTAATTGAGGAGGGCGGGGCTGTGGCCCTGACTTCCTCTTGGGGGATTGCCGATTTTGTGATTGCTTCTGCTTCCCCGGCGGAGTTAGCGGCCCGGTTGCGACTGCTGGAGTCTAGCGTGGTTGTAGACAGTAATGCTGGCTCTAGTGGTTCTAGCGATGAGTCAATCCTGGAAGTTGGCGACATTGTGATTGACACTGACGCTTACACGGTACGTCTGCACGGCCAAACCCTAGATTTGACCTATAAGGAGTTTGAGCTGCTTAAGTATTTGGCTGCTAACCAGGGCCGGGTGCTTACCCGTCAGGCTTTGCTCGACGCCGTGTGGGGCGAGGATTATATTGGCGGCTCACGTACTGTGGATGTGCATGTGCGGCGTTTACGCGCCAAGCTTGGCGGTGAGCATGATCATCTCATTGGCACCGTGCGTAACGTGGGTTATCGATTGGACTTGGACGAGTAACCGTGTAGAGTTGGGGCCGGCATCGGGTCGTGACGGGCCCCGGGCTCCAAAATCTGCCGCTACGAGCGGCCTACGCGCCGACTGGCGCTCTCCGACCCGGTGCTGCTTAATCTTTTCTGCGCTTTTAATCCCTTTTATAACCCTTACTTTAACGGCCTTGCCGGGCCTTGCTTTAGCGCTCCTGCTGGGCGGGGTTTTAGCGGCCCTGCTGGCCGAGGTTTTACCAGCCTACTGGGCTTTGCTTTAGCTGCCCTACTGGCCGGAGTTCTCATACAAGTTGCGGATTACTTTGGCTGGGTTTCCTACGGCGACGGCGCCGGCTGGGATGTCCTTAACCACTACCGATCCTGCACCCACTACGGCGTCGTCACCAATGGTGACCCCGGGGCAGACGATTACCCCGCCACCAAGCCAAACATTGTTACCGATAGTGATGGGTTTGCCGCCTTCTAAGCCGCTTTTACGGGTGGGCGGATCCAACGGGTGGATGGGGGTTAGCAGCTGCACGTTAGGGCCGATTTGGCAGGAATCACCGATGACGATGTCGGCTACATCCAGCGCGATTAGCCCAAAGTTAATGAATACGTTGTTGCCTACGCTGATGTGGCAGCCGTAGTCGACTGCTAGCGGGGGTCGGATGGTTACGCCTTGGCCGACGTCGCCCAGCACTTGTCGCAGCAGGGCGTCTGCCTGGCCTTTCTCGCCGGCAAGGAAGGCCAGGCGGTATTCTTCCAGGAGTTTGCTGCTACGGGCTGGGATTTCATTAAAGCGCGGATCGGTGGGGTCTACGTGGTATAGCTGCCCGGCCCGCATACGTTCCCAGTTGCTGCGGTTGTCTTCTACGGCGACGGCGTCTGTCTCACTCATACCAGAACGATACCCATACTTAGCGGCAAAGACCCGCAGTTTAAACTCTGCGAGCCACAGGCCACGCGAGACGCCATGGTCTACTCAACGCCAGGGTCTCCTCGGGCGCTATACCAGAACTATACCTAGGGTGAGGAAGATGATGGCTAGTAGCGGGGTGGTGCCTTGTTTGAGGGCAGCTGGGCGCTTGTCTGGGCTGGTGATAAATAGCAATGCGGCTGCAGCCAGCATGGAGCCGGTCCCGAAGAACATTAGGCTTAGGCCTACTGCGTGGCTGGCTGTGTAGTAGATGATGGCGCCTAGAAGTATTTCGATAGCTAGAAATAGGTTGTAGAAGCCTTGGTTGAAGGCCATCTCTTTAGTGTTGGCGGCCTGCTGGGGGCTCATATTGAAGGTGGTTAGGGTTTTCTCGCTGGTCCAGGAAATGGATTCCATTTTGAAGATGAGCACGTGAATGAGCGCTGCAGCAATAGCTAGGACTAGGCCGGTAATAAACATCTGTATGCCTTTGAATTTGAAGGGATGAGTTTAAATGGGACCTGGCAAGGGTGGCCCGTAAGTATAAAGGCAGCTTTAGGCTGCCTTTAAATCGTAAAAGTCGGCCGTTACGGCCGACGGGTTGGGAACATAAAAGTAGGGGGTGTGTTAGAGAATCTAACACACCCCCTACAACGCCCGATCTTCAAGGCTACAAAAAAATGGTGGGGGTGCCGACCCCGAAACAGGACCAAACACCCCCACCATTCAAGGAAACGGTTGGCAGTGCCCTACTCTCCCACAACCCACCAGTTGCAGTACCATCAGCGCAGAAAGGCTTAACTTCCAGGTTCGGAAAGGATACTGGGTGTAACCCCCTCGCTAAAACCACCAACACAACCAAAACAAGCAACACCCCAAAAAAGGGATAACCACCCACCAGTCAGTGAAACAATTATCCACTTAACAACCCAACCCCTAAAGGCCGTGTTGGTCGTGAACCGCACAGTGGACGCAAACACCATCAAAAACACAAAGTTATTGTTAGTTATCGGTCAATTAGTACTAGTAAGCTGGTCACCTTACAATGTCTACACTCCTAGCCTATCAACCCGGTAATCTACCGGGAACCTCCCCCCAACAAAATGGGACGGAAACCTAATCTCGAAGCTAGTTTCCCGCTTAGATGCTTTCAGCGGTTACCCATCCCGAACGTAGCAAACCAGCCATACCCCTGGCAGGATAACTGGCACACCAGAGGTTCGTCCGTCCCGGTCCTCTCGTACTAGGGACAGCCCTTCTCAAGTTTCCAACGCGCGCAGAGGATAGGGACCGAACTGTCTCACGACGTTCTAAACCCAGCTCGCGTACCGCTTTAATGGGCGAACAGCCCAACCCTTGGGACCTGCTCCAGCCCCAGGATGCGACGAGCCGACATCGAGGTGCCAAACCATGCCGTCGAT
>ERZ773013.684-NODE-684-length-21014-cov-7.006966_pt1 | contig 21014 bp, 20 predicted proteins | sample MGYA00511670_ERZ773013 | MGnify/ENA primary metagenome ERZ773013 (study PRJEB29015, sample SAMEA2738120) | human oral metagenome | biome: human oral; feature: human-associated habitat; material: saliva | place: China | collected 2257 ... | reverse complement strand
TAATCGAGTCGTACTACAACCGCTTCCGCCCGCATAAGTCCATAGGAGATCGCGTACCGGCAGAGGTGATGCAGGAGTTCTTCGAGCGCTTCGAGAGAGGCCTTGCATACGATCCAAAGGTGATGCAGACCGCATAAAAAATCTGAGATTCCTCTGTCCATTATATTGACAGGGCTCAAAGAGCAGCTATGAGTATGCCTCCCATGCCCTGGAGCGCGGCGAGAGCGGAGCGCATACGCACTCCCGCGCCTCGGTCGTTGTCTCCTTCAACGGCAGCCAGGGGAGATACGGATACCGCCGCATCGCCTCGGAGACCGGCCTCGGCGAATGGACCGTGAGGAAGATCATGAAGGAGGAGGGCCTCGAGGCGAAGGCGGCGAAGAGGCGCAAGGGCTCAAGCCCCGACAATGCCAGGGCGGAGGGACTGTTCGGAAGGCTGAAGGTGGAGTTCTTCTACGGATGCGACTGGACGGGAGTCACGATGGAGAGGTTCATGGAGCTTCTGGACGAGTATCTGGTATGGTATCGGGACGAGAGGATCAAGAGTGATCTCGGATACAGGAGCCCCATGCAGTACCGGAAGGATCTGGGGCTGGCAGCGTAGGAATCAGGTCCAAATTAACCACCGCAGTCCCGATTGGCAGCTTCTAGATTGCCATTAACAAAACCCCAGGAGCCCTCGAGGGGCAGGGGCAGACGGCTATCCGCGGGCGTCCGGTCGGCGGGTCGGAAAGTACGTGCGCCAATCCTAATCCGTCGGTAACGATCAGGGTTGAGATATTCGAATCAACCGCGTCTCAAACTGTAATGGACGACTAGTACTTTCTCCCTCTTTCATTACAATTGTTGCATTTATGTATTACTGTATCTAATATATACAGTACATTAATCGTAGGAGGCACACATCATGCTCCTGAAGCTGGACTTCTCAGACACGACCCCTATCTACCGGCAGGTCCGGAATCAGATCGTGCGGGCCATAGCGGAAGGTGAGCTCGCACCAGGCGAGCGCCTCCCGACCGTCCGAGCCCTCGCATCGGAGTGCGGCATCAACGTCATGACCGCAAGCAAGGCCTATCAGCTCCTCAAGCAGGAAGGGCACGTACAGGGAGACCGGCACGGCGGCACCTTCGTGGCAGAACCGGACGCTGGATCAGGTCCCAGCCCTGGCGCCGTGGAGTCGCTGCGGCTGTCGCTGGATGAGCTCGTAGCAGGCGGCATGTCGAGTGAGGACGTGCTTGCGCTCTGCGAACACCTCCTGGACGAAGCTTCCTCTCGAAGAGATAGGAGTCTGCAATGAGTTCTGTTTCCGCAATCTGGCTTTTGTGCTGCTGGCTTCCCATCCCCATATGGCTCACGCTCAGGAACAGCGCCCGCTTCAAGAAGAACATCGCAGTGGGAGTGACGCTTCCGCGTGAGGCGCAGGGAGACGAACAGGTCACGGCAATCCTCTCGGGTTATCGCCGCTGGCAGCTCGCCTGCGCCGCCACGCTTGTAACCATCGCCCTGGCGGGCGCCGTCGCGGGGTCAGTTCGCACGCTCGCGGGACCGCTCGTGGTCTGCTGGAGCATATGGGTCCTCGTCAGCTGCATCGCCCCGGAGGTCGTCTTCGCGCTCGCAAACGCAAGGCTCGCCGCCCTGAAGGGCGAACGCGGGTGGCAACACGGAGGGAAGAGTGGAGATCAGCGCATCACGGTGGCCGACATCACCACGGCTGCCCAGCCCCCGATGCGCACCTCGAACGCTTGGTTTCTCCTCTCCGTCGCAGCCAGCTTGGCGCCTGTGTTGCTCGACCGCAGGAGCTTGCCGGTCTACTTGCTCTCCGCCGCCGGCGCGCTCGCAACGTGGGCGATCTTCCGCTGGTGCTACCGCGACCGCAGCGAGGTAGTGGACGCCAACGAGGCTCTCACACAGGCGCTCACGCGCATCCGGAGACGCGCCTGGGGGCACGTGGGCCTAGTCGCGGCCGCATCGTTCGCGCTCATGAGCTGGCTGCAACTCCTCTTCCAGGGCTCGCCCACCTTGTACCTGGTGAGCATGGTTCTACTCACCGCGGCCTTGGTTATCACCTCCTTCGCGGCCGAGATGCACGTGCGGGGCCTTCAGGAACGCCTCACAAGGGGCAGCGGGGAGGGGTTCTACGTCGATGAGGACGACCACTGGGTCTTTGGGCTCCTCTACTTCAACCCCGACGACTCCAGCCTCATGGTAAACGACCGCGTCGGAGTCGGCACGTCGATCAACTTCGCGCGGCCCGCTGGAAAGGCGATAGCGGCGGCGCTCGCGCTCGCGCTGCTCTGCCTGCCCCTGACCGGCGTGTTCATCGCCGAGGAGCTGTCGGCGCCGGTCACGCTGGAGCTCTCCGGACAAACGGTCCGCGCGAACCATGCGATGACGGACTACGAGGTCGCTGTCGGCGACGTGGCTTCCGTCGAGGTGCTTGACCGGCTCCCAGATATGACGCGCACGTTCGGAGGCTCCGCGGACACCTTCCTTGAGGGTGACTTCTCGAGTGAGGAGTACGGGCCTCTCAAGGTGTGCCTGAACCCCGAAGCGGGCCCGTGGCTCCTTGTGCGCACGAAGGACAGCACAGCCTACCTCCTGGGAGCGAACGACCCTGCCCAGACAACTGCTGCCCTTGAGGAGCTCGAGGCAAACGAGCGCTAAGGGCAGGCGGCGGTTCACGGGGAGACTCGAACATGCCGTCGTCTTAAGGATAATACACAGTACCGTACTCTCTTGAAGGCGGCGCAGTGCGTCTTTCTGATAAGGCCATCGCATCGGTGACAGCGCTTCGAGAAACACAACGATCTTCGCTCTCGCATTACTATTGCCCTCCTTTGGGGCCTAATCCATCTCCGAAATCGGCCGATTAGCATAGTGAGAAGAGTAGAAAACGACATTTCTAGAGTCCTGAAATCGGACTGGAAGCGGCAAAAAGCGCGCTTCCGGGCAGTTTTTCACTCTTCGCTCCTACCTGCGGCTTTGTAAAAAGGGGCTGAAATAGCGAGGTGACTACATGGCACGGCACCAAACACCTCCATGGCTAAAAACGCGGTGAAAACGCCCGTCACTGCTTTGGCAGGTTTTGGCATCTATTCGTCTCTCATCCAAACGAGTGTCATCGCGGCGCTCTCTTGAAAGCTATGCAGAAGTATTTTTCCAGTTCAACAGCAATAGAATTGCCCCCACGAGATCGTCTGAATTCGGGGCAGCTGTTGTTTTTCACTCCCGGAAAGTCCAGGTGTCTTTGTCCTAGTCGTGCCAATAGGTGCTAACCACTGCCAACAAGTGGGAAAGCTTGCAACTAGATGAAATGAGGATCCAGCCTATTCCCACGGCACTACACTTATCTTAGCGCTGATGAGCGCAATAAGATCGCGAAGATGTACGTCAGGTACTACTCACCCAGCAACATCGCAAAGGCATTAGGGAAACGATGATTAATGCCCATAACGTGTCAGAGAGGACCGACCACACGACTTTTCGCGGCCGGCATAGGCATTAATCATCGTTTCCCTAAGGGAGGCTTTCTAAGCGCTTATGTCTGGGTAAGTGGACAAACCGACACTGTCGTGGGGCCAACCTCTGCGTGCCTGTAGGTCTGCTCGAGTGCTCCTTGTGGCTGCTCGTGGGCAGCAAGGGCGTGTGCGCTACCCAGCTCAGCGTCCTTGAGGGGTCCCCACTCAAGACACTCACGCCTGGTTGCGCCAAGCAGCTCTCCCGGCAGGGCTAAGGTCGCAAAAGCCCTGGGAGGCTACAGGGCGGCCAACGAGGTCTTTAGGGAGATGGTGCACTCAGCTTGACAATTCGCCATGGTTTTGTCATCCATATGGGGAGGCCGCATCAGACCAAACCCAAATTTTAGAGTGCCGTCCCCAAAATAGTACTCATACCCTCTCCCCAATACGCAGTCACTCATATACGGGCATTTGTGCCTGTATATACAAAGAACCCGCCTGACGGTGGATTCTTGTATCGCTAAACACGATAAGCAGTGTGTTCAATTCTACTGCACTGTCCGAACAGCAACCTGAATATAACGGCTAATCAATTCTTTTTCGCCTTGAGCGCCTGAATGGTCGCTTTGAGCACCGCGGGTGCCTGTGCAGGATCCCTAAGGTCACGCACCGCTTTGTCCATCGGGCACACGTCGGTGCCGTCACGGTTTCGGATCTCCTCTACGAGTGTGTCATAGGTCGCATCGACCTGGTAGTCAGCCAGGATCTGCTTGCCGCCTTCGCCCATTACATCGCTGTGGATCGCTTTGACCTTGAGGTCGATATAGAGCATCGAGGCCGCCTTGCCGGCGACCTTGTCAGCGGCGGAATATCCCTCGTAGCTCTTCCCGCTGTATAAGAGCTGCAGAAGGGGAGCGACGCCCGGTCTATCGGATTTGACGACGTCGTCGCCCTTTACCAGGACACAGCTGACGCCGGCGCTGTGCAGAATCTGAATGGCCTGTTTGAGATCCTGATTGTCAGTGGTACCCATGTGATCTCCTTTACCAAGGCATAAAAAAGGAACTCAAAGCCTGCTGCTTTAAGTTCCCAGATGTTTAATGGCTCCCCAGGTAGGGTTCGAACCTACGACACACTGATTAACAGTCAGTTGCGCTACCACTGCGCCACTGGGGAATGCAATGCATCACTTAGTATACGAAAAGTCCTGGAGGTTGCAAGGAAAAAGTTGGGGAGAAGTGATTTGAAGAGTATGAATTTATGTGTTGGAAACATTCAGGCTTTCCTGTTGAGTCTTTGGACATACGTATCAACCTTTTTGCGCTGTGTTAGCATAAAGCGCAGCCAGTTATAATTTTAAGAATCTGATACATACATGGTACGGAGGTCCCTTTGAGTAAGAGCGCTGGTAAAAGCTCTGGTGAAGCTGTCATTTCTGCGAAAGATGCCTGGTATCCACCACGCAAACGAGATCGTTTTATTATTCAACAGCTGGTCTCCAAAGATTTTAAGCTCCGGTACCGTCGTTCGGTTCTGGGCGTGGCCTGGTCTGTCTTGAACCCGCTGCTGATGATGATCGTTATGTCCGCGGTCTTCTCGACGTTCATGCGCTACGCGGACGACTCCATCAGCTGCTACCCGCTGTACTTGATCATCGGTAACACCGCCTTCCAGCTGATGAGCGATGCCACGAGCACCGGTCTGCGCTCGATTATCGATGCGGCAGGCTTACTCAAGAAGGTAAAGATCAACCGTTATATCTTCCCAATCCAGAAGGTGCTCTCCGCGACGGTGAATTACCTATTCTCGTTGATCGCCGTCTTCTGCGTTATGCTCTGGTTCCACATCCCGTTCACCCCGCTGCTGCTGTTGATGCCGGTGGGCGTCGCGTTTCTGGTGGTCTTCTGCATTGGGATGTCCCTGCTCCTGTGCACCTTAGCGACATTCTTCCGCGATGTCATTCACCTGTGGGGTGTTGTCCTGACTGCCTGGACCTACGCGACCCCGTTGTTCTATCCTGAGTCCATTTTGCCGCCGGGCATGAAGATCTTTGAGGCTGCCAATCCGATGTATTGTTACGTGGAGTGGCTTCGTGACACGATGCTCTGGGCGCGCATGCCGACGCTCAGCCTGTTTCTGCGCTGCCTTATCTTCGCGGTGCTTGCCTGCGTTATCGGCTATGCGGCCTTCCACAAGCACGAGCATAACTTTATTCTCTACATCTAGTGGAGAGAGCCTGGTGTATCTGATTTTGTTTGATTTCTGCTAACGACGGTTGCCTGACGATAAGCAATCAGAAAGCATTGTGGGGCATATGGCTAAAAGAGTGACGTTGCCGGATGATGTGTGTATCCGCGTCGACGATGTATCGATGATCTTCAATGTAGCCAACGAGAAGTTCAATTCCCTGAAGGAGTACTTCATCGCGGCAATGCACCATGAGATCGCCTTCAAGGAATTCAGGGCTTTGGACCACATCTCATTCGATGTCCATAAGGGCGAAGCCTTTGGGCTTGTGGGCACCAACGGCTCCGGCAAATCGACGATGCTCAAGATCATCGCCGGCGTGCTCGAAGCCTCTGAAGGCACCTGCACCGTGCAGGGCACGATCGCCCCGCTGATCGAGTTGGGCGCCGGCTTCGATATGGAGCTCACCGCAGAGGAGAACATCTATCTGAACGGAGCGTTGCTCGGCTACTCCAAGGAGTTCATCGATCAGAACTTCCAAAAGATCGTGGACTTCGCAGAGCTCCAGGACTTCATGGAGATGCCGCTTAAGAACTACTCCTCCGGTATGGTCGCGCGTATCGCGTTCGCAATCGCGACGATCACCGAACCTGATATCCTGATCGTCGATGAGACGCTGTCCGTCGGCGACTTCCTCTTCCAGAAGAAGTGTGAGAAGCGTATTCAGGAATTGGTCGAGAACGACAACACGACAGTCCTTTTGGTCTCCCACAGTATCGAGTTGGTAAGGCGGGTCTGCTCGCGCGTTCTGTGGATCGAAAAAGGAAAACAGCGGATGCTGGGACCCTGCGGGGAAGTATGCAAGGCCTACAGTGAGCTCGCTGACAAGTGATAGGTATGGCATTTTTTAAGGGACTGACTGTATGGTTAATTACAAACTTGCGAATATTCTGATTGCCCCCGACGAGCTTGTAGCTCACTATACAGGACTGTATTGGCACGATAAGGAGGGTTCTGCCCGCTACGATGCCACAGACAATGAATTGGTACTCACCGGAATCGTGGACTTTACGACCTACTTCAATGGCCTTTCAATCGAGAAGTGGCGTCATTACGCGTCCGTCGACGATATCATCCTGGAACTCACGCTTTCAGGTGATGCCTGCCAGATCTATGCGACTTCCCTTTTTGCGGACTCAGAGTATCCGGTTTTCACCAAACAGCCTCTTATGAGCTGTGGTAAATCCGATATGCCACAGAAGATCCGCATCCCGCTCCCAAAGAGCACCGCGGAGATCGAAGGTTTTGTGATCATCTCCTCGGGCACCACAAAGCTCTTGGGTGGCGCTTACCACACGATGGTCGACGAGAACCGGATCCGCCCCATCAAGTTAGCGATAGCCACTACGACCTTTAAAAAAGAGGAGTACATCACCCGCAACATTGAGGTGATCCAGGAGCACGTACTGGGCTCAGACGACCCAATTGCCAAAAACTTCCACATGTTTGTGATCGACAACGGCAGAACGCTCGATGCGGAGAAGCTTTCGAGCCCTGGGATCAGCGTGATCCCGAATGCCAACGTAGGAGGCTCTGGCGGCTTTGCACGCGGCATGATGGAGGCGCTCGATTGGGAAGCGACCCACGTCCTTCTGATGGACGACGACGTGCGGGTGCTGCCTGAAAGCTTCAAACGCACCTTTGCACTACTTTCACTTACGAATGATCGCTACAAGGATGCGTTTATCAATGGGGCGATGCTCTCCCGTGAAGAGCCGAACCGCCAGTTTGAGGACGTCGCGGTGGTACGCAACGGGCACTACAACGGGATCAAGGACAACAACCTTCGGGTCGATATCTATAAGGGTATTGAGGAGAATGAATCGGTCAGTGTGGAGGTGCCGCACGCCTATGGCGCCTGGTGGTACTCCTGTATCCCGGTCACGGCGATCCACAAGCACGGCCTGCCGCTGCCCTTCTTTGTGCGGTGTGACGATGTGGAATACGGCATGCGCTGCAAGCCGACCTACATGTGCATGGACGGAATTTGCGTGTGGCACGAGCCCTTCGAAGGGAGATTCCGTGGCACGGTTGACCGCTATCAGTACGTCCGCAATTTCTTGATCATGAATGCGATGGATGACACTGGGGACAATGGGCAGTTCATGCTCTGGCTCGAGCGGACCTTCCACATCTACCTGAGGGCGATGAACTACGACGTCTGCGATCTGATACTCGACGGTCTTGAGGACTACCTCAAGGGCCCGAAGTTCCTGGAGAGCGTCTCCGGTGAGCGCCTGATGAAAGAGAAGGGCAAGGAGAACGAGAAGCTCCTGCCTTTAAATGAGCTCAGTCCAGAAGATCAGGAGATGTGCCGAAAGGCTCCGGCCTCACAGAATCCCTGGGTCCGCACGTCAGGTAAGCGCAGCAGCCTGCCGGCACGGCTCTTTGAAATTGTGCCGTATGACCGGCATCTGATCCCGAATTGGCTCCTCGACCGGCAGCCGGTGGCGGTGAACTATGCACGCGGCGCCTATCCCGCTTCCCTCACCGCAGGCCACTCGGTGTTGGTCGCCTATAACCAGGACGCCACCCAGGCACACGTGCGGCGGATGAACAAACGACGCTGGCAGGCGCTCAATGACCGTTACCACAACTTGGTGAAGGACTTCCAGATCCGTAACGCTGCAGTCGTGCAGTCCTATCTGGATGCCAAGGCCCACCTCACGAGCCGGGTGTTCTGGGAGCACTATCTGGGGCTCGAGGGGCAGGATCAGACAAAATAAACTTACTGAATGAGTCAGGGCTTCAAAACAGTCTCCAAAGCCCTTGGCGCATGTCCCTGATACGACGGAGCTGGGGAACCGGCGAGGGTGCTCTAGCAGCTTCAAATATTATCTGTACACTTACATATTGCCTGTTCACGTCCGCTATCGCTCCGCAGATCCTCCGTCGAAATTTTTCTGAAATAATCGATTCTATCATTGAGATTTTTGACTTCGTGTCGTACAGTTAGGCCAGCCTTTAAAGCGTAGTACGAGATACCCGAAAGGTGAATATGCTCAAGTTTGAGTGAGTCTCTCGCAAAAACCTTCTCGGGTGCCCTGTGCCGCGTTTGCGTGGTTCGGCACCTTATTTTTTAGGAAGGAGAGACCCATGAAGCAACCCAAAGCGGTCATTATGGACGCGCAGGCAATAGAGCGTGCACTCACGCGTATCGCCCATGAGATTATTGAGCACAATGAGGGCGCTCAAAATCTGGTTGTAGTCGGGATCATCCGGCGCGGTGAGATCCTGGCCAAGGAACTGGCACAAAAGATCGATGAGATTGAGGGGGTTAAGCTCCCAATCGGCTCGCTCGATATCAGCTTCTACCGCGATGATTTCGGTATCAACAACTCACCGGTCGTGCACGCGACCAATATCCCATTCTCAATTGAGGGGGTCAATGTGATCCTCGTCGACGACGTGCTCTACACCGGGCGCACGGTCCGTTCCGCGCTCAACGCGCTGATGGACTACGGTCGCCCTAAGACCGTACAGCTCGCCGTAATGGTTGACCGTGGCCACCGCGAGCTTCCGATCCGCGCAGACTATGTCGGAAAGAATGTCCCCTCCTCCCACGAGGAAGACGTACGGATGAGCATCGAGCCGCTCGACGATCACACCGCCGTGGAGATTTGGAACAAGAAGGACGAGTAGGCCGGAGGAGTCACCCATGTTATCAGTAAAAAATTTGATTGATACCTACAGCCTCACGGCCGACGATATCACCCAGATCTTGGATACCGCTCAAGCCTTTGAGCCTGTCAACAATGCTCGCATGATCAAGAAGGTCCCTGCACTGCGCGGCCGCACGATCGTCAACCTCTTCCTGGAGCCCTCTACCAGGACCAAGAGTTCCTTTGAGCTCGCTGAGAAGCGCCTCTCCGCAGACTCGCTGACTGCCGGTGGATCCACCTCCTCAGTCGTCAAAGGTGAGTCACTTGCGGATACGATTCAGACGATCTCCGCGATGAACGTCGATATGTTCGTCTGCCGAGCCCGCCTAGCCGGCACTCCGCAGCGCATCACTGAGAACACCGACGCTGTCGTAATCAACGCCGGCGATGGCAAGCATCAGCACCCGACGCAGGCGCTGCTCGACCTCTACACGATCAGAAAGCACTTTGGGCATTTGGACGGCCTCAAGGTCGCTATCGTCGGTGACCTAGCGCACTCTCGCGTGTGCGGATCTTTGGCGCCGGCACTCAAGACGATGGGCGCAAAGGTGACGCTCGTCGGACCCCCGACCTTCCAGGTCGATGACCCGGATTGGTTCGGCTGCCCCCAGACCGCCCACTTCGACGACGTGATCGAGGACATGGATGTGATCTACATGCTCCGCGTACAGCTGGAGCGTATGGAAGGCGCGGTCATTCCGTCACGGCGTGAATACAACCGCCTCTATGGCCTCGATATGACCCGCGTCAACCGGATGAAGGACAACGCAATCATCTGCCACCCGGGTCCCGTGAACCGCGGTATGGAGATCAATGCGGATGTCGTGGAGTGCAGCCGTTCGCGCATCCTGAACCAGGTCAACGCCGGTGTGCTGACCCGTATGGCCGAGATGTACTTACTTCTAGGAGGAGACAAAGATGGCCTATCTGCTTAAAGGTGCTCATGTGGTCGACCCGCAGGTGGGTCTCGACGATGTTGTGGACGTGCTGATCGACGGCACGACAATCGCGGAGGTGGGGGAGAACCTCGAGCCTCCTGCGGACGCCGAGATCATCGATGCAACCGGCAAGTATCTGGTCCCGGGTCTTGTGGACATGCACGTGCACTTCCGTGATCCGGGCTTCGAGTACAAAGAGACGATCGACACTGGCAGCCGTGCCGCGGCGCACGGTGGCTTCACCGATGTGGCGACGATGCCGAACACGGACCCGGTGACGGACACCGGCGCAGAGATCCGCTATCAGATCGACCGTGGCCGCCACGCTGGCTTGGTCCACATCCGCCCGATCGGCGCACTTACCCGTGACGAGAAAGGCAAAGCCTTGGCAGAGATTGGGGACATGGTGATGGAGGGGGCCTGCGCCTTCTCCGACGATGGACATGGCGTGCAGAGTGCGGGGATAATGAGGACATGCATGGAGTACGTCTCGCAGTTCAACCGCACGGTGCTTGCACACTGCGAGATTGAGTCCTTGACCGCCAACGGCGTCATCAATGAGGGTAAGGCCTCCACCCGCCTCGGCATGTTCGGTATTCCGGCTCTGGGCGAAGAGCTTGAGATCTACCGCGACATCGAGCTCGTCCGCCTCACCAATTGCCGCTACCACGTGTGCCACATCTCCACCCGTAAGGGCCTGAACCTCGTGCGCCACGCGAAGCTGCAGGGGATGCCGGTCACCTGTGAGGTCACGCCGCACCATCTGTTCCTCAACGAGGACGATATCACCGATGCCTACAATACCAACCTCAAAATGAACCCGCCGCTGAGGCCAAAGAGCGATATGCAAGCCATGCAGGAAGGGCTGATCGATGGCTCCATCGACTGCGTCGTCACCGATCACGCCCCGCACGCGCCCCACGAGAAGGACTGCGAGTGGGAGATCGCCTATCCAGGTACTGTGGGTCTCGAAACGAGTCTGCCCTTGATCCTCACGCACCTCGTGCTGCCAGGCAAGATGAGCTGGAATCGGATGGTTGAGGTCATGGCGGTGAACCCGAGAGAGATCCTGACGCTTTCAGAAGTCAAGATCCAGGCAGGCGGCAAAGCCGACCTCACCCTGATCGACCCGAAAAAGGAGATCGAGGTCACCCCGGACTACCTGCAGGGTAAGGCGAAAAATTCCGCCTTCCTGGGCCAGAAGCTGACTGGCGCAGCCTCAGATGTCTTCTGCTCAGGCAAACGGACACTGACCAATGGGGTGGTGACAAAATGAGTACCCAGGATATGCCTCACCTTGCCCCCTATACCGTGCGCGAGCGCCACCATGTAGGGGAGCACGTGTGGGAGATCTGGATCAGCACCGACGAGGCGATCCTCGCCGCCTTAAAGCCAGGTATGTTCGTCGATGTCGCGGTGCCGGGCGACCCCCGTCACTTGGTGAGGATCCCCTTGTCCTACTACGATATGGACCTGCACCGCAGCTACCTCAAGCTCTATGTAGTGAATGTGGGTGAAGGTACCAAGCGCTTCTGCCACCAGAAGGTCGGCTCTGGCGCCACCCTGATCGGCCCTCTGGGCCACGGGTGGGAACTGCCAAAGGATACAGAGCATCCCGCGCTTCTTGTCGCCGGTGGCTCCGGCGCGGCTCCGATCTACGCTGCTGCGCGAATGTTTGCGGCAGGAGGCATCGACTGCGACGTCGTGATGGGCGCGCAGAGCGGCACCCGCTTCTGGCACGAGGGCGCCGCACAGCTGGCGACACTCGATAGCAGCGCTGATGTACAGGTGTTCCCGGCGACTGATGACGGAAGCTACGGCTTCCACGGGTTCCCGACCCAGTTGATGGAGCGTCTGGTCGAAAAGAAGATCTACGGGTCGGTTCTGTGCTGCGGCCCGAACTCCCTGATGGGGGGCGTCGCGACAATCGCTGCCCGTGAGCACATCCCGTGCCAGGTGTCGCTGGAGAGGATGATGGCGTGCGGGTTCGGGGCCTGCAATACCTGTTCGGTCGCGATGAAGGACGGCTCGGTGGCCTCCTGCTGCCAGGATGGTCCGGTCTTTGACGCCGAGGAGGTGGAGTGGTGATGCCACGCGTGAATATGGCCGTCAATCTGGGCGGTATAGCTATGCAAAACCCGATCTGCACCGCTTCAGGTACTTTCGGCGCCGGCAAACAGTTTGAGAGCTTCTTCGACGTGAGTGCCCTGGGTGCAATCACCTGCAAGGGCGCCTCTGCGAAACCCTGGCGCGGCAATGCTCAGCCGAGGATGACAGAGACGACCTCCGGCATCATGAACTCGGTGGGACTCCAGAACCCTGGCGTCGAAGCCTTTGTGAAGGAGTATGGAGACTACCTCACCGATCTCGATAAGCGCGGCTGCCGCGTAATCTGTCAGGCGGTAGGCCACTCGATTGAGGAGTATGAGGAAGCCCTTGATCTCTTTGAGTCCCTGGCACCCTTTGCCGCGGGCTTTGAGCTCAACATCAGCTGCCCCAACGTCTCAAAGGGTGGCGCCTCGGTGGGGGCGACTCCCGAGAGCGCCGCAGAGGTTGTGAAAGCCTGCCGGCCACGCACAAAGCGTCCGCTGCTCGTGAAGCTTGCCCCGCACAACGTAGCAAAGATCGCGCGCGCCTGCGAGGATGCAGGCGCAGATGCTCTCACCCTGATCAATGCAATCCCGGCGATGGCAATCGACGTCAATACCCATAAGGGCAAACTCTCCCGTGCGACTGCCGGACTTTCCGGCCCGGCGATCCACCCGATTGCAGTGCGTATGGTGTGGGAAGCCGCCCAGGCGGTCGATATTGCGATCAACGGGGTTGGTGGAGTGTCTTCAGGTGCGGATGCCGCAGAGATGATCCTTGCAGGGGCGACCACAGTTTCGGTTGGCTCTGCAAGCCTAGTTGATCCGTTGGCTGCCCAGCGGGTACTTACCGAGCTTACGCAGTGGGCGCAGCGCCAAGGCGTCACCGATATCACAGAATTGATAGGAGCTGTACAGGCATGAACGAAGCGCAAGCTCGAAATTCCATAATTATCGCCCTCGATATGGAGCCGAAAGAGGCGGTTAGGCTCGCCGAAAAGCTGCGCGGACGTGCCCAGTGGGTCAAGGTGGGTATGACGCTCTACTATTCGGCTGGTCCTTCCATCGTGCACGAGCTGCACCAGATGGGGCTCAAGGTCTTTCTCGACCTCAAGCTCTTCGATATCCCGCACCAGGTACACCTGGCGGCGCAGGCTGCCTCTGAAGCCGGGGCGGATCTGCTCTCCATCCACGCGTTAGGCGGCACAGAGATGGTGAAGGCAGCACGTGCCGGCGTCGAGGCGGCGGCCCACGGTGGTGAGCGCACCAAGATCCTCGCAATTTCGGTCCTCACGAGCATGGATCAGGACACCCTATCCTCAATCGGAATTGACCATGAGCTGACCGACGAGGTGCGGCGCTTAGCGAAACTGGCTACTGGTGCCGGCGCCGACGGGATGGTCTGCTCACCCAAGGAAGTCCACATGCTGCGTGAGCTTCTGGGCGAGGATGTGCTGCTCGTCACGCCCGGTGTCAGACCGAAGGGTGCGGCCAAGGGAGACCAGAAGCGCGTCGCGACTCCGCAGCAGGCGATCGCGGACGGTGCCTCGAAGTTGGTGATCGGGCGCCCAATCACCCAGGCCCCTGATCCGGCGCAGGCGTATGAGGATATCGTGGGCAATTTGGCTCGCTAACAGGGAGTATAGCCCAGTTGGACGAATAGACGCACCAATTGTGGGCATATCGTATGTATCTTTATGGATTGATTGCGAACGGTCTTGAAAAAACGCAGGTAGATTGCCAAACTTGAACTGTCTACTGTTGGACTTGATAGCTTATAGGTACATTCCTGTATAAGCTCTCTCATGTTTGGAGGATGTATGGCTCTCCCACAACTTACCGATGAGCAACGCAAAGCAGCACTCGAGAAAGCAGCAGCAGCGCGGCACGCACGCGCTGAGTTGCGTGAAAAGATTAAAAAGGGCGAGGTTACGCTGCAGGAGGTTCTCGATTCCGATGATCCTATCGCCAATCGCTTAAAGGTGAGCGCGCTCATTGAATCTCTTCCAGGCTACGGCAAGGCAAAGGCGCAGAAGATTATGGATGAGCTCGGCATCTCTTCGACGCGTCGCGTGAAGGGCTTGGGAGCCCGTCAGCGTGAGCAGCTCATCGAGACGCTATCAAAGTAGTGACGAGACAATCACGACTGTTTGTAATCTCGGGACCGTCAGGTGCAGGCAAAGGAACGCTCGTAGCGCAGCTGCGCAAAGAGCATCCGGAGCTGGGCCTGGCGGTTTCGGCGACTACAAGAAGTCCACGGCCCGGCGAGGTTGACGGAAAAGACTATTATTTCTTAAGCGAGGGTGAATTCAAGCGCAGGGTTGCTGCAGGTGAGTTTGTCGAATGGGCATATGTACATGGGCACATGTACGGCACCCTCGTGAAGGAAGTAGAGCGGCTTCTCGCTCAAGGCAAATCCCTGATTCTTGAAATCGATATACAGGGTGCACTCAATGTCAAAAAGGTCTGGCCGGATGTGGTCCTCATCTTTATCGAGCCGCCATCGCTTGAGGAGCTGGAACGGCGCCTGCGTGGACGGGGTACTGAGGACGAGCAATCGATTGAGCTTCGGCTCAAGAATGCAAAACACGAGATGACGCTCGCAGATGACTACGATATTTGCATCGTGAATGACACCGTCGACCGCGCAGTGCGGGAACTTTCTGATACCATTGAGCGGTATGAGACTGAGGGAGGCAAGTGATACATGTCAGTTATAAAACCTGAGATTGATAGTCTGCTTGAGAAAACTGAGCACAACCCGTTCCTGTTATGCTCTGTCGCTTCAAAGCGTGCCTGTGACATCAACAATATGATCCACAGTCAGCATGTGCGTGTGAATGAGATCCGTGACTTTGACGATATCACCACCGGCGTGTCCGGTAAGGACACCGTCTCCTGTGCAATGGAGGAGATCGACAACGGTACGCTCAGCTATGTCAAAGAGGACTTCGATAACGCAATCAAGAAGCAAGAGTAAGCCAGGTTTTTAGATACATGGCTACAACAAAACGTGTTTGCTTGGTTCACTACCACGAGATCGGTTTGAAAGGTAAAAACCGCGGTTTCTTTGAAAACCAGCTCGTGACGAACCTGAAGTTTGCGCTGAAGGATACCCCGGTTACAACGGTGCGCCGCATCTCGGGGTATCTTTTGGTCACATGCAAGGGCGATGCAACCGAAGCGGAAGCGAATTTAATCGCTCAGGTGCCCGGCGTCGCCCGGGTATCGATGGCACACGAGTGCCCACGCGAAGAGGATGTCTACTGCCAGGCGGCAATCGATGCACTCGGCGAGGCGCAGGACTTCAAGACCTTCAAGGTCCACGCTCATAAGTCCTCAACCGATTACAAGATGCACACCCTTGATATCAACCGTCTCGTGGGCAACAAGCTCTGCGAGGCCTTCCCGGACAAGAAGGTTGATGTCCATCATCCGGATGTGACGATTCATGTCAACGTCGTTCAGGGCGTCGTCTTTGTTTATGCGCTCTCGGAGCGTGCGGTCGGTGGACTGCCCGTCGGTACTGCCGGCAAAGTCGTGACGCTGCTCTCCTCAGGGTTCGATTCCCCGGTTGCTACCTGGAAGGTCGGGCGCCGCGGTGCAATCTGCGTCCCGATCCATTTTTCGGGTAGACCCCTAACGTCAGATACCTCAGAGTGGCTCACGCAGGACATCGTGAGAGCCCTAGCCCCTGCCGGAATGATCGGAAGACTCTATGTCGTTCCGTTCGGTGCCAGACAGCGCGAGATCTCCCTCAAGGTCGACCAGAAACTGCGCATCATCACCTATCGGCGTGTGATGTTTGCGGTCGCACAGCGCTTAGCCAAGATCGAAGGCGCCAAAGCCCTCGTCACGGGCGAATCGCTCGGGCAGGTCGCTTCCCAGACGCTTGAGAATATCGCGGCTGTCGATGAGATCGCGACAATCCCGGTGCTGCGTCCTCTGATCGGGTCCGACAAGCAGGAGATCATCGAGCGCTCACGTCAGATCAACACCTACGATATCTCCTCAACGACCGCACCGGACTGTTGCGCGCTGTTTATGCCGCGCAGACCTGAAACGCATGCAAAGATGGATCAGGTGCATGAGGCCTGGGACTCCTTTGACCACGACGGGATGATCGACGATCTGATCGATAACATCGAATACATCGATGTGGACCAATGCGTCTCCTACCGTCCGCCTAAGCTGTTTCGTGAACATCATGTGGAGCTCGCTCCTGCCAGAGCAATGCCGTCAGATCGAAACGAGTGAGCATCCTCGAGCAAGTTTGAGCGCTGTTTGAGTGCTGTTTAGATCCTGAGCGAATCCTAATTCTGTCAGATGATCTCCCCGTTCACACTGGTGAGCAGGGAGGTATTTATATGGAGAGAAGAGATATATCGCACACCTCACCGCTGCTGAACAAGCTCAGTCTCAAAGGGCGCCGCTCTCCGGTTCTGGTCCTGATTGTGGTCTGTGCTGTACTGGTAGGCTTTGGGGCCGTTCGGTTCCTTTCGCGGCCGGCACTCACAGTTGAGCAACCGGTACAAGCCGAACAGAGCGAAAGCGATACAGCATCCAAGCAGGATGAGCAGAAAGGGCAGCCACAGACCTCTCGGATCGTAGTGGATGTCGATGGGGCCGTGAACCAGCCAGGGGTCTTCGACGTGGAAGGCTCAGACATCCGAGTGCGAGATGCGATTGAGGCTGCCGGTGGCCTCACTGGAGATGCGGATACCGCGCAGATCAACTTGGCTGCTACCATCACTGACGGGACAAAGATCCATATCCCGACAAAAGGGGAGAACGCTGCGACTTCTGCCACTGCACAGACAACTCAGAGCGATACCGCTTCTCCATCATCTGGGAGTAGCGCCTCGCCGTCTACCCCTACGGCTTCTTCTGCTTCTTCCCCATCCTCCTCGGGCTCTGTGAACACCGCCGTGGTTAACATAAACACCGCCACTGCTGAAGAATTGGAGACCTTGCCCGGCGTCGGGGCTTCGACAGCACAGAAGATCGTCCAGAACAGGACGGAGCAAGGACCCTTCACCTCAAAAGAGGATCTGATGCGGGTCTCCGGTATCGGCAAAAAGAAGTACGCAAAGCTTGAAAGCCGAATCTGTGTCTGAGGAAGTGCACAAGCCGGCGCGGCCCTACATCCCTGAAACCCTCTATGCTCTCATCGTTGTTATCACCACCGAGCGCATCTGTCTTTGGTATCAAAGTGAACTGCTGAGTGCACCTCGCTGGATCATCATCTCAGCTGCTATAGGGCTAGTACTACTCGCTGCACTGAGCTGGAAGTACCACCAGCATCTGGTCACGCTGCTCTTAGTCTCTGCTATCGCCTCCCTCTCTGCTGCGTACTTGCTCGTTGCTTCAGTGGCTGATTTTTCGAGTGCGCTTGCGGCTAAGGCACCTTCGGCCTGGGCCTTCGAGATCACCCGTGACTCGACCAAGGGGACCTATGGGTATCGTTGTCGGGCTCGTGCACATTCGGAAGGTTCTCCGGATGGGGAAGTTTGGCTCACCTCGGACATGCCCTTTGAAAACGGAGAGACTGTTCATCTGATCGGTCGAACCAAATTCTTTGAGGATGACGACTACGGACGGCGGAGCCGCGCCCAGGGCGTTGCGGCGACAGTCCGCTGCGTGAACGTCACGGATCGAGAGCGACCCCACGGACTCAGAGGGCTCGTCTTTGGATTCCGTAAGCGGGTGGTCTCTGTCTTTGAAAAGTCAGATACCCCTGAGCGTTCACTGGTGATCGGATCGGTCGCGGGCATTGAAATACCGCTTGAACGCACTGGTCTGGACGAGCTCTTTGCAGCCTGCGGCGTCTCTCACCTGGTGGCCGTCTCCGGAGGGCACCTCGTGGTTGTTGCAGGAGCTATCGCGGCATTGCTCGAAGGCGCACGGCTCTCGAAAGTCCACAAGATGGTGATCAGCCTGATAACCAGTGGCCTCTTTGTACTGTTCTGTGGAGCGCCGGTGTCTGCACTCAGGGCATGGTGCATGAGTGCGATAGCCTTGATGGGTGAGATCTTAGGGCGAAGAAGCCACAGCCTCAGCTCAGTGAGTTTTGTCGCACTGTGCTTTGCTTTGGTCAACTCGGGGGTAACCGCTCAGCTAGGTTATCTTCTGAGTGTCTCTGCGGTGGTGGGCTTGTGCCTCTTCAGCAGCTACAGCCTCTATCTGCTCGATAGGTTGGTGCCACGTATCGGGTATATCCGAAGGTTTTCGCCCCGGTTTAACCGTTCATTGAGATGGATCGAGAGTGAGGTGCGTGCAACGTTGGCTTCGACGCTGACCGCGCAGGCAGTGACCGTTCCGATCTGTCTCGAGACTTTCGGGACACTTTCGCTGATCGCTCCGGTGGCCAACATCCTGATTACGTTGCCCTTTACGGTCCTGATTGCCTTGGGTATGCTCGCTGCCTGCTTCGTCCCGTTTCCAGCGCTTTCCTCACTGGCACTGAGGGGAGCCGATGGGGCTGCGGGTTTTGCAGTGTGGGTGCTCGATGGCCTCAAACGCGTTCCCTATGCGAGCCTCAAGATCCAAGGCGTAGGTGTATGGATTGAACTCGTCACGCTTGCAGCCTTTATACTTCTGATTGTGCTGTGGCCGACTATGCATGCGCACGTGTGGCGCAAAGTCGTGCCTGCGCTTTGCCTGATTGTCCTCGCGGTGATGATCCGCTACCGCTGGTTTGCTCCGGCGCGGCTCGTGGTGCTCGATGTGGGACAGGGGGATGCGATCTTGGTGCAGGAAGGTCCCTCGGCAATTCTGATCGATGCGGGTCCGCAGGAATCACTCTTGGCCCCATTGGAACGGCTGCATGTCGAACATCTCGATGCGGTGATCCTGACGCATCTGCATGAGGACCACACCGGCGGACTGGCAGAGTTGAAAGGAAGTATCGGGGTGGATCAGGTCTATGTGGCCAACGGGGTGAAAAATCACATGAGCAGACAGCTGCAGGAGACCGTCCAGGCGGTGAGCGGCAGAGAGGCACAGGAGCTTACGACAGGAGCAAACCTGACTGAGCAGCACTTTCACCTCAAGATGGTCTGGCCTAAACAACCGGTTGCCGGTGATGAGAATGGAGACTCGATTGAACTGCTGCTGGAATATCAAAACGGCGATGCCCATTATCGGGGACTTCTGACCGGGGATGCGGAGGAAGAGCAATTGGCGCAGATAGAGCAACAGATAGGTGACATCGACGTGCTGAAAGTCGGGCACCATGGCTCTGAGATCTCCATCAACGAGGAAGAAGCGCACCGACTCTCTCCGGAACTCGCGCTGGATTCTGCTGGAGAAGGGAACAAGTATGGGCATCCCACGCAGGAATGTGTTGATACACTCGAGAGCGCCGGGGCGAAGTTTTTGTGCACCAAGGATGTGGGCTCAATTACGGTAAAGGCAAACAAAGACAGTATTGCGGTGTACACCGAACGCTAAAACGGGGACAATGGATCCCAGAGATTTGAGGAGTGAAGAATGCCGAGAAGCAGCAATCTGTTACGTGCATACATCGTGTTAGGCAATAACGAGATCAAGCGCTCTGATACAGTGAGCCACCTTAAAAAATATGTGAAAGATTCTCTCGCAGCCTTCAACCTGGACGAGATGGATGCCCGTGGCGATTTGGAGCCGCAGACCCTCAAGACGAGCCTCGAAGCGCTGCCGGTGGGTGACAAATATCGGTTGGTGATCGTTCACGACGCGCAGAAGCTCTCCTCACGGGTACAGAAGATGCTCCTTGATTATCTCGATAACCCCAATGAGGGCAGTGTCCTATTGCTTGACGCCTCAGTTCCCTGTGAGGAGGAGAGCCGTAAGAAGGATGCCTTTGTAAAGTCCAAGCTCTACAGCAAAATCAAGAAGATGGGCCCTGAGGCTACTATCAATTGTCCGACACCGAAGCCTTGGGAAATGCCAAAGGCGGTCCAAACCAAGTTGGCCCGTAAGGCCAAAACAACGATCGATCCCGATGCAGCGCAGGAGCTGGTCAAACGGCTGGGGACCAATATGTCGCTGTTAAGCAGCGAGCTTGAGACGCTTAAGAACCTTGCACAGGAACCGGGCCACATCCGTCTGCAGGACGTCACTGATAATGTCGTGAGAATCGTGGAACCCACGCCGTGGGATCTGGCGGATGCGATGTGTGAGCGCAATCTTAAGAAGTCACTTGAGCTGTTGGCGCAGATGAAGACCTCAGTGGGACCGGGAACCATAGCCTATCTGACGGGACGCGTGAAAGAGCTCATCTGCGCAAAGAGCCTGGAGGAGCGCGGTGAGAGTAGCGCCCTGGCTAGCGAGCTGCATAAGCAGTCCTGGCAGGTGAAAAACTATACGCGGTGGGCACGGAAGTTCTCCCGTGAGGAGCTGGTGGCAGCCCTGAAAGCTTGCGCTCAAACAGACCGCGCAATCAAGAGCGGATCAGATGTCCGCAATACCCTGATCACTTTGCTTGCGAGTATCTGCAGTGAACCGAGCCAGACTACCTACAATTGCTAAAAAGGAGCTCTTCGCTACTTATGGTGGTTAGCACTCCTGCATCCTTTGAGTACGTGGCACCCGGACAGCCCAGATTCTGCCGACGGGAGGCTTCGGCTCTAAGGCGCG
>ERZ773013.683-NODE-683-length-21015-cov-3.581966_pt1 | contig 21015 bp, 15 predicted proteins | sample MGYA00511670_ERZ773013 | MGnify/ENA primary metagenome ERZ773013 (study PRJEB29015, sample SAMEA2738120) | human oral metagenome | biome: human oral; feature: human-associated habitat; material: saliva | place: China | collected 2257 ... | reverse complement strand
GGTGATGCCTGCCTCATGGAGCTGACGAATCTGCCGCTCGACAAGAACCTCTCCGCGCACGCGCGTGAGCCCCTTGGGACGCCAGTACGAGATGGGCACGAAGCGAGACGAGAGGCCTGCGGCCATGATGACCGCGTTCTCCACGCGGTAGGGCTCCAGGGCCTTACGCCCAAGCTCCGTGATAGCGCCATCGGAGACGAGCCCCAGGCTGCAGAGACCATCCAGCTCTGGAGACTCTTGCGAGGCCATCGCCTTCCCAGAGCCGACGACAAGGGAGCTAAGGAGGTCAAACTCTTTGCGCGTGAGTGCCATGGCGAATCCTTTGATTAAGATCTTTGATTAAGATATAGTTCAGATTAAGGATTGTGCCAATGATAACTGAACGATTACGGAAACATTAAGAAAATCTTCAACTAGTTGAGATTCTCCGCAAGCAAGAGTGCCAAGGCCACCACACGGGCCGGAAAAGTGCCTCTTATAAACGAAATTACCGCGCCTTGCGAAAGGGCAGGACGCGGTAAGAGATAGCGATATTCTCCAGAAGCTACTTGGCAGGAGCCCTTGAGGATTCCTTTGCCAGCTCGCACAGCCACTCGGTTGCAGACTCGACGTCTTTCTCGTCTGCCTGCCACGTCCAGTTGCCCTCAGCCACACCCGGCACGTTCATCCGCGCCTCGTCACCAAGGAGCAGGACATCCTGCAGCGGCATGATCACCACATCGTTGTCCACGCCAACAGTTCGGCGCTCGATGTCACGCGCCAGCTCAACTGCCTTTTCGTCGTCCTCTGGTGCAAAGCTGCGCGAACACCAGCCCACGAGAGTTTCCGTGTCATGTGTGCCCGTATAAACCACGGCCCCCTTGTTTGGCGTGAACTCGCTTCTCACATCCTGGTCGGCAAACTGCACGACGCTCATTCCCGGCACGCCCGTCTCCGCAACGAGCGCGCGCACGGCAGGAGTAACGTTGCCCAGGTCCTCTGCGATGAGGGGTAGGCCACCAAAGAGCTTGTTTGCGGCAACGAAGAGGTTCGCACCCGGTCCAAAGGCGTATTCGCCCTCGGTCGCGGGCTTGCCCGCCTCAATCTGGTAATACGAGGAGAACCCAATAAAGTGATCGAGCCGTACGTAGTCGTACAGCTTAAAGGCACGGTCGAGCCTGCGGAGCCACCAGTCGTAGCCATCCGAACGCAGCGCGTCCCAGTCGTATGTGGGGTTGCCCCAAAGCTGCCCCTCGGCGGAGAGCTGGTCTGCCGGAGCACCGGCCTGCATGGCTGCATGCCCATCCGAATCGAGGTTAAAGATATCCTGCTCGCTCCATACGTCGGAAGAGTCTGCCGAGACGTACATGGGCATGTCGCCCACGATGCGCACGCCACGCTCATTGGCATACTTCCGAAGCTCATCCCACTCGAGCTGGAACTCATACTGCAGCTTGCGTGCCGCCGCTATGCCCGCGGCAAGCTCGGGATCATCAGCAAGGCGTGGCGAGTATCCGCGGTAGCGCTCGGGCCATACCTGCCACGGAGCGCCGTCGAACTTGTCCTTGAGCGCGCAGAAGGTGGCGTAGGGCGTGAGCCAGTAGTCGTTGTCATCGCAGAACTCGACAAAGCGACCATCCCCAAAGAGGGCGTCATCCGCAAGTACCTCCTCAAGATCCCGCTCGAGGAGCGCGACGTTGCCAGCATTTGCAGCAAGGCCCGCGTATGGCGAACCGTACTCGTCCGTGGGGTTCACGGGGAGCACCTGCCAGTAACGCTGGCCACAGCTGGCAAGCCAGTCGACAAAGCGCTTTGCCGGCGCACCCAAGGTTCCGGGCCTGTCACCGTTGGGCACCGAGGTGATGTGGCACAGCACGCCCATGCCACGCTCGAGTGGCTTCTGAAGCCGCACGCGCCTGTGGAAGTGGAGCACTGCCGTACCCAGCGGCCAGAGGAAGACCTCCGCCTGTCCCTGGGAGATCTTGGGGTCTCTACCAGAGACGATGTCCGAGACCTCCATGCCGCTCTCGATGGGCACCCGCACGGTATGCGGCGCGTTGAGGCTTGCGTTCACGAGAACGCAGACGCAGTCGCTCTTGGTGCGGCTCCTACGCCAGAAGCCAAAGACGTCGTCGCCTACCGCAAAGGGATTGAAGCGGCCATCCACCAGCACGTCGAGCGTCTTGCGCACGGCGATTGCGTTGCGGTAGATGTCAAAGCAGTCCTTGTCGCCGCCATCCCAGGGATATGCAGCACGGTTGTAGGGATCACGGAATCCCTCCATGCCCCGCTCGTCACCGTAGTAGATGCAGGGAACGCCGGGGAGCGTCATCTGCAGCAGCGTGATCGCCCACAGGCGACTCTTGGCAAGGTTGCGCTGGCCGGGGTCAAGGCGATACGACGCGCGCTCGGGCTCGGAGAGCGTGTCGGGATTGGGTGCGCCACCCAAGGTCGTGAACAGACGCTCGCGGTCATGGCTGCCCAGGAGGTTAAGCTCGCTGTAAAGCGCCTGGCCGGGGTAGTTCTCCCCCAGCTGCTCAAGGCGCCTCGTGAGTTCTTGCGCACCAATCTCGTTGCGCATGAAGGCGAGAAGACCCTCGCGCAGCGGGTAGTTCATGGTGCCGTCGAGCTCGGACCCCTCGAAGTACTGGCGCAAGGACCCATAGGCAGCCTTGTTGCTGGCGTCCTCCCATACCTCGCCCAGAAGAAGGCCGTCGGGCTTCTCGGCAAGCACTGCATGTTTGATGTCTACGATGAAGCTGTCCGGCAGCTCGTCTGCCACGTCAAGACGCCAACCACGCGCGCCGTCGCGCAGCCATCGACGTACTACGCCCTCTCGCCCGCAAATAAACTCGTGGTAGGAGGGGTCGCTCTCGTTGATGGCAGGCAGATCATCTACGCCCCACCAGCTGTCGTAGGTCCCATCGTCGCGGAAGGTGTACCACGAGCGGTAGACGGAGTCCGCGCTCTGGTAGGCACCCACGGAGTCTGGATAGTTCCCATACTTGTTGAAGTAACGCGAGTCGCAGCCGGTGTGGTTGAACACGCCGTCCAGAATTACCGAGATTCCCATTTCCTCGGCATCCACACACAGGCGCCGGAAGCTCTCCTCGTCCCCCAGCATGGGGTCGATAGCCATGTAGTCTCCGGTGTCGTAGCGGTGGTTGCTCGCGGCCTCGAAAATGGGATTGAGGTAGATGACCGTCACGCCAAGGTCCTTGAGGTATTGGAGCTTGTCGCAGACGCCCTCAAGGGTCCCCCCATAGAAGTCCCAGCGTTTTATTCGGCCATTCTCGTCCTTGTCGTACCTCGGAGGGGTCGACCAGTCATCGACCACCGCGCGTCCCGGGCCGGCGATGTGCGGGCGCTCCATGGCGACATCGGCCCTGCGGTGCCAGTCCTTCCCTCGCGCAAATCGATCAGGAAACACCTGGTAAACAATACCGTTGCGATACCAGTTGGGCTGAATGGCGCGTTGCCTGTAGACAGTAACCTGGAACGATGGCGGGTCTCCGTAGGCAAAGGCGCCCTCGCCGGTAGTCCAGCCCGGCTGTGCGCCGTAACGCCAAACCGCCCCGTCGGACGCCTCGATATCGAAGCTGTACCAGATGATGCCGGTGCGCTCGGGGGTAAAGGTGACAGAGAAGTGAGTCACACTCCCGCGTTGCTCGCCATGCATCTCGAGCAGTCGCTCCCCTGTCCCGTCCATCCAAGTGCGAAGCGTGCAGAATGTCACATCGTCGTCCCAGACGTCGATGCCTATACTAACGGCGCCGCCCAGCCGGACGGCGCCAAAGGGATTACGGTACTCCCTATCAGAAGTTACGTGACGCGCCTTCAATACTTACCTGTCTCTTCTCTTGTTGTACCTAATGACCTCTGGATGAAGCCCGTGGTAGATGTCCATGTAGTCGTTCGCGGCACGGCGCCAGCTGAAGTCTGTCGCCATGGCCTGAAGCATGAGCTTAGTCCAGAGCTCTTGGTTCGTCCAGAAGATCTCGCACGCGCCAAGGAGCGTATCGGCCATCTCGTCCGCGTTCATGTTGGAGAAGCGGAAGCCTGTGCCCTCCCTGGTGAACTTGTTGTACGGGACAACCGAGTCGCGCAGGCCACCCGTCTCGCGAACGAGGGGCAGGGTGCCATAACGCATGGCAATCATCTGAGAGAGGCCGCAGGGCTCGAACTCAGACGGCATGAGGAGAATGTCTCCGCCTGCATACATGCGGTGCGAGAGCGCATTGTCAAAGGCGATGCGCGCACACATCATGTCGCCGTACTTCTGGTCGAAGTAGCGGAACGCCTCCTCCTGGTCCGCGTCACCGGTGCCGAGAATGGCAACCTGGACGCCACGTTTCATGATGCCGTCCATGGCGTAGCGGACAAGGCCCAGGCCCTTCTGGTTGGTGAGACGCCCAATCATCACCACGAGCGGGCGCGTAGGATCCTGGCGAAGGCCAAGCTCCTGCTGAAGGGCGCGCTTGCACTCGGCCTTGTTGGCAAGGTCATCGGCAGAGTAATTGGCGGCAATCATGCCATCGGTCTTGGGGTTCCAGATGGAGGTGTCAATGCCGTTGAGGATGCCGGTGAGGATGCTCGAGCGACGGCGGAATATGGGGTCAAGCCCCTCTCCATAGAATGGCATCTGAAGCTCGTAGGCGTAGCTGGGACTCACGGTGGTGAGGGCGTCCGCATAGCACAGGCCGCCCTTCATGAAGTTAATCGAGTCCTTATCGCAGTAGAGCTGGTCACGGGCGGCCGGGATGTCGGCAAGGCCAAGGACATCGGAGAGCATCTTGTCTCCGTACTGCCCCTGGAACTTGATGTTGTGGACCGTCATCACGGTCTTAACGTCGTTGCACTGCGGGGCGCCGCGATAGAGCTCGCGAAGGAAGACTGGGCAGAGCGCTGTCTGCCAGTCGTTGCAGTGCAGCACGTCACAGGCAAGCTCCGGCACCTTAACAATGGCCTCGCAGATAGCCTTCGCAAAGAAGGCGAAGCGTTCGCCGTCATCGAAGTAGCCGTAGAGTCCGTCACGTTTGAAGTAGGCCTCGTTGTCCACGAAGTAGAACTCGAGCCCCTGAAGCTCGAGCTTCTCGATACCGCAGTAGACGCTCCTCCACGCTAGGGGCACGTAGAAGTCCGCGACGTGCTTCATGCGGCCCCTGTACTCCTGGGGGATGCTGCCGTACTTGGGCATGATGACTGCCGCCTTGGCACCGGCGTGCTTGAGCGCGCGCGGGAGGGAGCCCGCCACGTCGCCCAAGCCGCCAGTCTTGGCGAACGGCACCGCCTCTGAGGATGCAAAGAGGATCCTCAGTTTCCTGCGGTGTGCACTTGTTGGCATGGTTCCCACCTTTACTCGCGACCTTTTTCCTTAATGAGGACGTCCTCGGGGGTGCCTCGAAGCTCGGTGCCTGCCGGGACGACATTGTTCCTGTCGACGATTGCGTTCTCGACGCGAGCGCCACTCTTGATGACGCAGTCTTGCATCACCACGGATCCACGGATGGTAGCGCCGCTCTCCACGATGACGTTACGACCCAGGACAGAATCGCCCACGCTGCCGAAGATGCGGCAGCCGGCCGAGACAAGGGAGTTGGTGACGTGGGAACCAACCTCGAACTTAGCAGGCGAGGTGTCGTGCGCCTTGGTCTTAATGAAGCGTCCTTCGGGGAAGAGCTCGGCGTTGATACGCGGATCAAGAGCGTCCATGTTGGAGCGATAGTAGCTCTTCTTGTTGAACACCGCGGCTGCATAGCCATTGAAGTTGTAGGCCTGGACGTTCACGCGGCCGTAGTCATTCCCCATAGCCTCAAAGAGGTCGAGGTAATCAGTGGCAGCGTACCAGTCGAACATATCGAGAAGCAGCTGGCGACTAATCAAAAAGCAGTCAAGGAAGGCAGCGTCGCCGAAGGAGACGCCGTGCTTCACGCCGGTGACGCGGGAGCCATCGAGGTCAAAGCCAGTGACGTCGGCATCGTTGCCGCTCGCCTGCTTGACAAGCACGGTGATGTCTGCACCGGACGCCACATGCGCGTTGTGCAGCTCGTCGAGATTGATGTTGTAGACAAAGTTCGCGGTGGAGAATACCACGTAGTCCGCCTTGGACCTCGTGAAGAAGACCTTGTTGTGAACGAGGTCGCGCAGCAGGAAGCGAGCGCCTGTGCGAGAGGTGCCAAAGGCAGAGCCGGGAAGGATGAAGAGGCCGCCGTTCTTGCGGTCGAGGTTCCAGTCCTTGCCAGACCCCACGTGGTCGATAAGCGAGCGGTAGTTGTAGGGCATGACCATGCCAACCGTGCGCAGGCCGGCATTGACCATGTTGGACAGGGGAAAGTCGACCAGGCGATAGCGGCCAAGGAACGGCATCGACGCAACCGGGCGGCTCTCGACGAGCGCGCTCGGAGACTTAGCCGAGTAGTTGCACGTGATAAGACCAATGACCTTTTCCATTGCTTACTCCCCCTTCCCGACAACGACGTCATTCCCAATGACTGCCGTGTCCTTCGTAGAGTCGACACTACCGAGGTCCACGTTCTCCTCGACAACGGAGTTCTCGCCGAGGATTGCGCGGACAACGTGCGCGCCGTTTTTCACGACGGCACCGGGGAGCAAGACGGAGTCGACGACCGTGGCGTGCTCGCCCACGTAGACGTCAACCGAGAGAATTGAGTGCTTGGCCTTGCCGAAGACCTGAACACCGTTGGCGACCAGGCAGTCATCGACGTCGCTATCACGGCCCACATACGCGGGCGGCCTCGTGGAGGCGTTGCTCATGATGGGGAAGTCCTTGCTGTAGAGGTCGAAGGCGGGGTTGGGGCCGAGAAGATCCATGCTCGTCTCGTGATAGCTCGAGATGGTGCCAACGTCGCGCCAGAACCCGTTGAACTCGTACGTGTACAGGCGTTTGCCGTCGGCCAGGAGCTTGGGGATGATGTTCTTACCGAAGTCGTGCTCAGAGGTCTGGTCGACAGCATCCTCCTTGAGAGAGGCCTCAAGGAGATCGGCGTTGAAGATGTAGATGCCCATGGAGGCGAGGTTGGAATCGGGCTTCTTGGGTTTCTCGGTGAACTTGAGGATGCGCTCGTCCTCGTCCTGGGTAATGATGCCAAAGCGCGAGGCCTCTTCCCAGGGTACCGGCATTACGGCGATGGTGAGGTCGGCGTTGTGGCGCTTGTGGTTCTCGAGCATCCTGCCATAGTCCATGCGGTAGAGCTGGTCTCCCGAGAGGATGAGCACGTACTCGGGGTCGTTCTGCTCGATGTAGCCAAGGTTCTGCGTCACGGCGTCTGCAGTGCCCTCATACCAGGCACCGCCGGTCTGGGTGGCGTACGGCGGGAGGATGGAAACGCCGCCGTCACGCTCGTCGAGGTTCCATGCCTCGCCAGTGCCAATGTAGGAGTGCAGGAGGTATGGGCGGTACTGCGTGAGAACACCCACCGTCGAGATGCCCGAGTTCGCGCAGTTGGAGAGCGCAAAGTCGATGATGCGGAACTTGCCCCCAAACGAGACGGCAGGCTTTGCCACATTGCTGGTGAGCGCGCCAAGCCTGCTGCCCTGCCCGCCGGCAAGAAGCATCGCGATGCATTCCTTCTTGCTCATAAGGTCCCCCATTCCCTTCAGTCGTCCCAATGCATGCCATGTACCTTCAACCCGCTTGTCTGCGGGATGGTTCCTAAGCCTCAATATGCCAGATGTCACTCATATACTCGCGAATGGTTCGGTCACTAGAGAAGTATCCGGCCTTGGCGGTATTGTGCAGCGCCGACTTGTTCCATGCGGCGCGGTCTCCGTAGGCGGTGGTGAGCTCGTCCCAAGCGTCAACATAGGAGCGGAAGTCGCGCAGAACGAGGTCCGGATCGTTGCTCACCATGAGGTAGTCGTGGATGCTCTCAAAGTTACCGGAGAGACGCGCGAGCGAGCCATCGGAGAGCATGTCGACTACGCGACCAAGCCGCTCGCGGTCGGCGTTGTACTGGTCCCACGCGAAGTAATGGCCGGAGGCATGCAGGGCCTCGACCTCCTCGGTACGCAGACCAAAGATCTTGATGTTCTCGTCACCAACGAGCTTGGCAATCTCGACGTTTGCGCCGTCGTAGGTGCCAAGCGTGATGGCGGCGTTCATCATGAGCTTCATGTTGGAGGTGCCGGAGGCCTCGGTGCCAGCGGTAGAGATCTGCTCGGAAATCTCTGCTGCCGGGTAGATGAGCTGGGCGCTCGAGACGGCGAAGTTGGGCACGAACGCAACCTTGATCTTGTCGTTCACACGCTCGTCGTTGTTCACCACGTCGGCAACGGAGTTGATGAGGCGGATAACCTCCTTGGCGAAGGCATAGCTTTGCGCGGCCTTTCCCGAGAAGATAAAGGCAGTAGGACACGGGTCATAATGCGGGTCGGCAAGGATGCGGTTGTAGACGTCCAGGATCTTGAACACGTTGAGGAGCTGACGCTTGTAGGCGTGGAAGCGCTTAACCTGCACGTCAAAGACCATGGAGCAGTCAAGGCCGACACCGGAGGTCTCGTGAATGTAGTCCGCAAGGCGACGCTTGTCTGCGAGCTTGGCCTTCTCCATCTCGTCCAGGAAGCCGGAATCCTCCTCATACGCGGTGAGCCTCTCGAGCTCGAAGGCGTCATCCAGCCACCCCTTGCCAATTGCGCCAGAGATGAGGTTGGCGTACGAGGGGTTCGCCTCTGCCAGGAAGCGACGGTGAGAGACGCCGTTGGTCTTGTTGTTGAATATCTCGGGGTTGAGGCGGTAGAAATCCTTGAGCACCGTCTCCTCGAGGATGCTCGTGTGGAGCGCAGAGACGCCGTTCACCGAGTGGCTGAAGATGATGGAGAGGTTGGCCATGCGAACCTGGCCGTCCCACAGGATTGCCGTGCTCTTGAGCATCTCGCCCCAGTCCGGGAAGGTGTGGGGGAAGTTCTCGCGATAACGACGGTCGATTTCCTCGATGAACATGCAGAGGCGCGGCATGAGGGAGCGGAAGGTGTTGATTGGCCACTTCTCGAGCGCCTCGGGCATGACCGTGTGGTTGGTGTAGGAGATGGTCTCCTTGGCAATCTTGAAAGCGAGGTCAAAGTCAACGCCGTGCTCGTCGACCAGAAGCCTCATGAGCTCGGGGCCACACATGGCGGGGTGCGTGTCGTTGGTGTGAATGGCCACGTGGTCGGCAAGGTGCTCCCAGTCGGGGCCAAAGTCACGCTCATACGTACCGAGGATGGTCTGGAGGCCAGCGGAGACAAACAGGTATTCCTGCTTGAGCCGGAGAATCTTGCCGTGCTCGCCAGAGTCGTTGGGATAGAGAATCGTAGAGATGGCCTCGATATCGGAGCGGAACTTGTTCGCCTTGGCGTAGTCTCCGGCGTTGAACGCATCGAGGTCAAAGTTCTCCTCGTAGGGCTCAGCGCTCCAGAGGCGCAGACGGTTGACCTTCTTGATGCCATAGCCAACGATAGGCACGTCGTATGGCACAGCACGCACCTTGTCGCCGCCCTCTTGCGTGAACCAGTAGCGCCCGCTCTCGTCCTCGTGGCGCACGACCTGACCGCCAAACTGGACGATCACCGTGTCGGAATCACGACGCAACTCCCAGGGGAAGCCATTCTCGAGCCAGTTGTCGGTCTTCTCAACCTGACGGCCTCCTTCGATGACCTGGCGGAACAGGCCATAGTGGTAGCGCATGCCGTTGCCGTAACCGGCAATGCCCTCGTGGGCCATGGAATCGAGGAGGCACGCGGCAAGACGGCCGAGGCCGCCGTTGCCAAGGCCGGGGTCCGCCTCCTGGCGGCAGATGGTCTCAAGAGAGCCGCCCATGTCCTCCACGCCCTTGGCAACAATGTCGTGGACGCCGAGGTTGAGCAGGTAGTTATCAAGCAGCGGACCGAGAAGGAACTCGAGGGAGAAGTAGTAGACCTTCTTCTCGCCAGCCTCATGAGTGCCAATGCCAACGTTGCGCGACTTCTTTGCGATGAGCGTTGCAAGAACCTGGTAGCGCTCGAGCTCGGTGCAGTCCTCGAACTTCTTGCTGAGGTCTGCCATGCAAGCCTCGCGGTACTGCTTCTCAAAGTCTGCGGTGTTCTTGAATACCTTTTCCTGTGCCATGCGACTCCAATGTCATGTCTTCTGGGCCGGGACGCCCACCAATAACGTGGGAACGTTCCCGTCCCATTATACGGAGGTATTCGTCACGCGCACGTTGCCTAATGGTGTGGCACGCGTGACGAACGCTAGTCTACTTGCTCTTTGCCGTGCCCCCGGATGTCGAGCGACGTGTAGAGGGCTTCTTAGCGGCGGGCTTCTTTGCCGCGGGTGCTGCCTTCTTTGCGGCGGTCTTGGCGGGCGCTGCCTTAGCGGCGGGCTTCTTGGCCGTGGAAGGCTTTGTCTTCGTAGTGGTTGTGCGGCGCTTCCTCAGCGCACCGCTGCGATGTAGGACCAGTCCACCAAGCGGCGGCACCCGAAGGGCAACGGACTGCTTGCGGCCATTCCATGGGGTCTCGCTCGTCTCGAGCTTGCCGATGTTCACAACACCCGAGCCGCCAAACTGCTCGGCATCGGAGTTGAAGAGCTCCTCGTAGTAGCCTTCCTCGGGCACGCCCAGACGGAAGTCCTCGTGCGCGTTGACATCAAAGTTGATGAGAATGACGAGGTCGTCCTTGGGATTATCGCCCTTGCGGATGAACGAGATGATCGACTGCTGCGCGTTGTCGGCGTCTATCCACTCGAAGCCGTCACTTGTGTAGGGGCACTGCCAGAGCGCGGGGTGCGCGTTGTAGAACGCGTTGAGCGCCGCAATGAACTGCTGCTGGTGGCGGTGTGTATCGTACTGCTCGGCGAGGAAGTACTGGATTCCCTCGTAGTAGCGCCACTCGATGAACTGGGCAATCTCGTTGCCCATGAAGTTAAGCTTGCCGCCGGAGTGCGTCATCTGGTAGAAGGCGAGTGCCCTCATGCCGGCGAACTGGCGCCAGTAGTCACCGGGCATGCGCGTGATGAGCGAGCACTTGCCGTTGACCACCTCGTCATGGCTAAGCGGAAGCACGAAGTTCTCGTTGAACTGGTACATGGTCGAGAAGGTGAGCAGCCGGTGGTTACCGGGGCGATAGGGGAAGTCGGTCTGCATGTAGTGCAGCGTGTCGTTCATCCAGCCCATGTCCCACTTGAAGTTGAAGCCCAGGCCACCGTCCTCGGGCGGGTAGGTCACGAGCGGCCATGCCGTTGACTCCTCGGCAATCATCGAGACGTCGGGGTAGTACTTGCCCACCGTGGAGTTGCACTGGCGCACAAACGCGATGGCCTCGTCGTCCTCCTCGGTGCCACGCGAGTTGAACTTCTTGAGACGCGGGTCGTCCACGCCGAAGTTGAGGTAAAGCATCGAAGTGACGCCGTCCATGCGGATACCGTCCGCGTGGTACTCGTCAATCCAGTAGAGCAGGTTGGAGATGAGGAAGGTGCGCACCTGTCCGCGCGAGAAGTCGAACTTGTGCGTGCCCCAGTTGGGGTGAATCTCGTTCTCGTAGAGCATCTCGCCGTTGAACGTGGCAAGGCCCTGCTCGTCTGCGCAGAAGCCGCCCGGCACCCAGTCGAGAATGACGCCAATGCCAGCAGCGTGACAGGTGTCAATAAAATGCTTGAACTGCTTGGGCTCGCCGTAGCGCGAGGTGGGGGCAAAGTATCCCGTCACCTGATAGCCCCACGAGCCATCAAATGGGTGCTCCATGACGGGCATGAGCTCGATATGCGAGTAGCCCATCGAGCGCACGTAGTCCACCAGCTCAACGGAGAGGTCGTCGTAGGAGTAAAACTCGCCGCGCTGCGCGGGGAACGGGTCGCCGGGACCGGGGTAGGTGCCATCTGGACGCGGATCGCCCTGGGGCTCGTCACCATGGCGGCGCCACGATCCAAGGTGAATCTCAAAGATGTTGAGGCGGCTCTTGAGCTTATCTTCCTTTGCACGCTGCGCAAGCCATGCATCGTCGCCCCAGTTGTAGCCGTTAATGTCATACGTGCGCGACGCCGTACCCGGTGCCTTCTCGGCCAGAAACGCGTAGGGGTCGGCCTTGTAGAGAAGCTTGCCGGAGTTTGTCTCGATTACGAACTTGTAGAGAGAGCCCATCTGGACGCCGGGGACAAAGCCCTCCCAAACGTCACCGGTCTTGGTTTTGGCGAGGGGGCTTGCCCACTCATCCCAGCCGTTGAACTCTCCGATCACGTGGACGCTCTTTGCCTGTGGGGCCCACACGGCAAAGTGGAAGCCCTCGTTGCCGTTCTCGCCAACGGCCTGATGAGCACCCATCTTGTCGTAGCTGCGGTACCACTCGCCCTTTGCTAGCAGGTAGAGATCGTCATCGCTCAGATACAGAGAACTGTCACGAGTCTGCATGCTCGCTCCTCACGCGTCGCTTGTGTCCCCCATGGGGTGTGACATGCGGTTTATTTGTCGACACCCCCTGTTTTCTCCAATTATATTCCATAAACGCAAAGCGGCCGGGGTCGTACAGGTGTTGAGCCGAGGAGTGCGGGAACGGTTCCACATGGGGGTGCGAACGGTTGGGACCGGCACCCGAACGGAGTACCCAGATCTGGCGAGGATGTGCTAGCGCAGGCCGAATTGCAGTCGATTGGGTATCATTGTGGACAAGCGAGAGGAGCTGCAATGCCGAGAGAGTCGAAGAGATCCAAGCGCGAGCGAGCCACAGAGATATGCCGTCGCATGGGCAAGCTGTATCCCGGCGTCAAGAGCGCACTCACGTTCACGAATCCCTTCGAGCTTGTGATATGCGTGCTTCTCTCGGCGCAGACCACCGACGCCGGCGTGAATCGCGTAACGCCCGAGCTCTTCTCGCGCTGGCCAGGCGCCGAGTCCATGGCTGCCGCTGACCCCGAGGAGGTTGGCGAAGTAATCCGGTCCATTGGCTTCTGGCGTGCCAAGTCCAAGCACTGCGTGGAAGCAGCGCAGATGATCGTCTCCGAATTTGGCGGAAAGGTCCCCGGAACCATGGAGGAGCTCTGCCAGCTTCCCGGTGTGGGGAGAAAGACCGCCAACATCGTGCTCAACAAGGCGTTTGGTGTGGTCGACGGAATCGCGGTCGACACCCACGTATTCCGACTGGCAACGCGCTTTGGGCTCACTCGAGCCACGACGCCCGCAGCTGCCGAGAAGGACCTTCTCGACATCATCCCGCGCGAGCTGTGGGGCAACGTGAACGAGGAGTGGATCCACTTTGGGCGCGACGTCTGCACGGCCCGCTCTCCCAAGTGCGCCGGGTGCCCCATGGCAGACATCTGCCCCAGCGCAGGACGGCCAGATCGCTACGTAAAGCGGAAGAAGTAGGGGGGCGCCAGTAGCACCTGCGCTCTCACGGCGTCGCCGGAGAGGGCAGTTTGTTGCAATTCTCGCCAAAAGGGGCTCTTTGGCGACAAGCGCACCAGGGATGCGAGGAGAGCCGGGGGTCGTCCCGCTTGCCTACGCGTTGGCGAGGGCCTGGTCGAGGTCGGCAATGATGTCATCCACGTCCTCGATGCCAATGGAGAGGCGGATGAGGTCCTCGGAGAGGTGTGCGGCCTTAAGCTGCTCGGCCGTGAGCTGGGAGTGCGTGGTGGAGGCGGGGTGGATGATGAGGGACTTTGCGTCGCCCACGTTGGCGAGGTGCGTGAAGAGCTTCACGTTGTTCACCACGTTGAGACCAGCCTCACGGCCGCCCTTGACACCAAAGACCACTACGCCGCCAAAGCCGTGGTGCAGGATGCGGCTCGCGACCTCGTGCGACGGGTCGTCCTCGAGTCCGGAGTAGCGCACCCAGGAGACCTTGGGGTTCTCCTTGAGGTACTTGGCAACGGCAAGCGCGTTGTCGGCGTGGCGCTGGACGCGAAGCGACAGGTCCTCGATGCCAAGGCCAATGAGCTGGGCCGCGTACGGCGAGAGCGTGGGGCCAAAGTCACGAAGCTTGTTGGCAAGCACGCGAGTGGCAAAGGGCGCTGCAGGAGCGGCGTCGGCAAAGACGATGCCGTGGTAGGAGGGGTCGGGCTGGGCAAGGGTGTGCCACTTCTCGAGGTCCTGCTTCCAGTTGAACTTGCCGGTGTCGATAACCGCGCCGCCAAGCGTGGCGCCGTGGCCACCGATCCACTTGGTGAGAGACTCGATCACGACGGCCGCACCATCCTCGGCGGGACGATAGAGGTACGGGGTCGCGAAGGTGTTGTCGACGAAGACAGGCACGGGCGAGGGCAGGGAGTTGGCGGCCTCGACGATGGCGGGCACGTCAGCGACGTCGACCAGGGGGTTGCCGATGGTCTCGACGTACCAGAGCTTGGTCTTGGGGGTGGTGGCGGCGACAAAGGCGTCGATGTCGTTGTTCTCAACGAAAGTGGTCTTCACGCCCAGATCGCCAAGGGTGTGAAGGAAGATGTTCCAGGTGCCGCCGTAGAGGGAGTCGGAGGCAACGATCTCGTCGCCCGCGCCAACCAGGTTGGTGAGGGCGAGAATCTCGGCGGCATGGCCGGAGGCCACGGCAACGGCGCCGGTGCCGCCCTCGATGGCGGCCACGCGGGCGGCAACCGAGTCGGTGGTGGTGTTGGTCAGACGGCCATAGACGTTGCCGGGACGGGAAAGGGCAAACTTGGCGGCGCCGTCCTCGGCATCCTTGAACTCGAAGGCAGCGGAGGCGTAGATGGGGAGCGCCGCGGAGCCGGTGGTGGGGTCGGGGGACCAGCCGGCATGGACCTGCAGGGTGTTGAAGTGCTTCTCGGGATCCTTGGCGAAGTCGGGGTCGAGTTCGAAAGCCATGATGCATACTCCTTTGTAAGTGATGGCGCGGGTGTGCCGGGCGTTTGTGGGAGGCGAGGAAGCCCGAGACCAGTCACCGCGTGCGCGGTGTCTCTTCTCGGGCTACGGCATCTGCCTTCCCGATAGCGCTGTATATGTCACCGTCTTTCCCATGACCTGCATGTTATCGCTTGCAGAGGAGAAGTCCACCCTCATAGATACAGCGGATACCTACAACTGGTTATCGATAAAATAGATATGGTATGCCCTGCCGATTCGGCCCTTTCGACACGCTCTCGCCCCCTTCGGCACACAAAAACGCCCGCCCCGGGATTCGGGGTGGGCGCCTCTTACAAGGTTGGCGAATCTTGCGCGATAACGCGCTAGTAGTTGATCGCCTGCTCCTCGAAGTAGCTCTGCGGGTGGTTGCAGACCGGGCAGACCTTGGGGGCCTCGGGGCCAACGTGCAGGTGGCCGCAGTTGAGGCACTTCCAGACCTTGACGCCCGGACGGTTGAAGACCTCGCCCTTCTCGACGCGCTCGGCGAGCTTGTTGTAGCGCTCCTCGTGGTGCTTCTCGACCTCGCCCACCAGGCGGAACTTGGCGGCGATCTCCTTGAAGCCCTCCTCGTCGGCGGTCTCGGCGAAGCCCTTGTACATCTCGGTCCACTCATAGTTCTCGCCGGCCGCAGCATCCTTGATGTTGGTCAGGGTTTCGGGCACGTCGCCGCCGTGCAGGTACTTGAACCAGAGCTTGGCGTGCTCGGACTCGTTGCCGGAGGTCTCGGTGAAGATGTCGGAGATCTGGACGTAGCCCTCCTTCTTGGCCTTGCTAGCGTAGTAAGAGTACTTGCGGCTCGCCTGGGACTCACCTGCGAACGCTGCCTCGAGGTTCTTCTTGGTCTGCGAGTTCTCGAAATCGACTGCCATTGCTGCTCCTCTCCTTCCCCTCTTGGGAAAACGTTGGGCCATGTAGCCGTGCCCCACCTGCATGCGCAGGCAATGCCTATGGTAGCATCAGGCGCACCAAATGTTACCGTTATTATGACAAAAACCCTCCCTCGAGAGTTCTGCCAACAACGCCTGTGCGTCAGACACATCCACTTCGCTTCTCCCCGCCGCAACCTCTCTGCGGGAAAGCTCCACAGATAGAGTATCAAGGTCAACGCCGCCTCGCGGGTCGGCTCGGTGAGCGAGAAGGATGCGCAGAACCTCCGCGCGCTTTTGCCGGTGAGAACCCTCGAAGCGCGACTGGCGCGCGTGCGAGCGGGAGCGCCGCGAGGGGTTGAGGACCGTTGCCTTGAGGTGCGCGCCATAGTCGAGAAGCGCGTAGTACCACGTACGCGGGTCGTCCTCTGGGTTGCCTGCGTCCTTGGGGCATGTGGCGCGCACTATGGGCACCAGAGACGCGTCTGAGACCGCGTCCTCTTTGGGGAAGAGCTCGTGGAGAAGGACAGCGCGCACGTTTGTCTCGAGGTAGACCCCCGGCAGGTCGAAGGCAAACGCACGAATCCCCGCAGCCGTCGCCGGGCCTACGCCGGGAAGCGACCTTAGCGCCGCCTCGTCAGAAGGCATGTGGCCGCCAGTGGCCGAGACTTCCTGCGCGGCACGCCAGAGCGAGAGCGCGCGCCTGTTGTAGCCAAGACCTTGCCACTCGTCCAGCACATCTGCGGAGCCCGCAGCCGCAAGGGCGTCAACCGTTGGAAAGAGTTCCAGCCAATGCTGCCAGCGCCCGTCCACTCGCGCCACCTGCGTCTGCTGGAGCATCACCTCAGAAATCCAGATGGCATAAGGGTCTCTCGTCCGCCGCCATGGCAGGTCGCGGTAGAGCTCACGGCCGCGCGAGAGCACCGTGGCGCGAAACTGGGCGAGCTCCTCTGCAGCAGACAGGGCTCCGGGGTCCGCGAGGGACGGCATTACTCGGCCGCAGCCTTTGACTTGCGCTTGTTCCCCACAAGCTTGAACGAACCCGTCATCTGCGGCATCTTCCCCTCTATCACAACCTGGTAAAGGGTCACAGAGTCAAAGTAGGCGCACAGCATGCGCTCGGCGTTGCACCAGACGGGGTTGAAGTGGCACTCGGCCATGCGCGGGCAAGGGCCGCCGTCATCGCCAGCGTAATCGCAGGCAGCAATGAGGATTGGCCCTTGGACCGCCTCCACAAGCTTGCGAAGCGACGTGGTGCGCGGGTCTACGGCAAGCCTCATGCCACCGTGGGCACCGCGCGTGCTCTCGACAATGCCCGCCAGGGCAAGGTCATGCTGGATGGACCGAGCAAACGAGTACGGGACGCCGTTGTCCTTCGCGGCCGTACGGACTGACACCACGCCGTCTGGGTTCTGGACAAGAGCCGCGAGCATGCGGAGCGCGTAATCGGTCTTTCTCGAGATTTCCATTGCTACCTCCTGGCAACCCGACGGGCTAGCCCTTCCTCCGGCTCATCTTTGCGGGCGAGTCTCCCCAATCGAGAATCTGCCAGCCATGCTGCCGTGCCAATTTTCTAAGCGTCTCCCCCGGGCACACCGCATAGCCCTTGGTGGCTGCCGAGAGGAGCGCTGCATCTGTGTGGTGGTCACCATAGGCGTACGCAAGGGTCCACGCGCCCTTGCCAATATGTGCATCCGCCCAGTGCGTGACCGCGGCTACCTTCTCGGGCCCCTGCACAACGGTTCCCTCGACGCGGCCCGTGTAGTTGCCGTCGGCATCGCGTTCCATGCCGGTAGCGATGTAGTCATCTACCCCGAGGGTCTCAGCGGCGTCCGCAGCGATGGGCGCGAATGTTGCGGAGACAAGCAGCGTAACGCAGCCCTCATCGTGGCGCCTGGCAACCTCCCCCGCAACCTCTGGCCGATAGCGATCTTTGAGGACGCTCTCGTAGAACTCATGCATGATTTTGTCGATGTCCCGATGGCTCAGATCTTCTAGTGACCCAAAGACAAGTTCGCGAGCCTCGTCCTGGCTCTGAGGCAGATGAAGCTTATAGCGCAAGCCCCACCAAGAGAGTGCAAGGGCGCGCGGGATGGACATAAGCCCATGGCGCCACAGATATACCGAGAAGAGAGCACCAGACTGCCCATCGATGGACGTGCCATCGAAGTCAAACACGGCCAGCCTGGTCTTTCCCTGCGGTTGCGCGCTGTCGTTTGTAGAAGCGAGCATGCTGTGCGTCTCCATAGCGCATTGTGAAATCGTAACGTACTCATGATACCAGTACGGAAAGAGCCCAGAAGCAATTGTACTATTTGCCATATCAATTGAGCGATTTTATGGATGCATTCCGTGTGTGCTGATGGCGCGGCGTCACCGCCGGAAACCTCGAAGACAAGAGTCCTCGCACATAAGAAAGGAGCCCCTTTCGGGACTCCTTGAGTTCACAATGGCGGGATATGCGGGGCTCGAACCCGCGACCTCCGACGTGACAGGCCGGCGCTCTAACCAGCTGAGCTAATACCCCACGCGCGTTGTGCGGGAGCTATTATACGCAGAGGGCGCGAGGTCTGTCTAGCCCAAAATTGAGAAAGTTTTGTGGGTTTGGCGGGGTTCAAATCCGCCCTGGCTTCAACCGGGGGGCATGAGGATTCTTCTGCAGATTCCGATCGTTTAGCCCTGCCTAAACAATCGAAAAATGCAGCGCAGTTCTCAACTTGCATATTCCGATTGGTTAGAGGCCTCTAAATAATCGAAATCTGCAAGGCTCAACCATCGGTGATTGTCCGGTCTCTGCGGGCGCTTCCGTTGGCGCGGCTGCCTACTCGAGCGAAACGTCCGTGGTAGCGCCGGTCGAATCCGTCACGTGAACCGCGGAGCCGTCAAGCGTGGCCGAGGAAATGGTCCCCGTCCCTGTAATGGTGTTGCCCGAGGAGTCGACCACCAACATGGGTGCCGAGTCGCCACCGAGCGTGTATGCCATGACGTCCCACGTGCCGTCAGACTTGTTCTCGGGAACCACAATCACCGAGTTGTAGAGGATGAGCGAGACGGGCGTTCCCTCGCCGGTGAACTCCTCGGTCTTGTTGCCCTGGGCATCGGTGGCAACGATGGCATACGTTCCATCCCCAGTTACCTTGATGGAGTAGGAGACATTCTGGTACGTAACGGAACCGTCCGAGGTGGTCTGAACCTGCTGCGGCTCCTCCACTGCGGCCGTGGTGGGCTCTGAGGTCTGTGCGTTGTCCTGCGCGCCAAGGGAGGTGACAAAGGCGACGATGGCGAGAATGACAAAGAGCCCCACCACGCCGGCAACAACCAGCAGAACGGGCTTGATGTTAGCGGGCTTGCACTCAGGCTCTTGTCCGTACTTTGAACGGTTGCGTCCGCGAAGGCGCCGACTGCGCGAACGCTCGGCAGCGCGGTCGCGTGCGATGTCGGCAGCCTCCGCCGCATTGTCGCGCGTGGTCACACGGGCCCCCTCACCAGCAGAGAGCGTCTGGAGTGAGTCAACGGGCGCGGCGCTCTGACGCGGAGCCGCGCTGTCATCCATGTCCTCGGGGACGGCATGTGCGCCAGCTCTCGAGACGCCGGCAGCATGCCTGCCCACAGCGTGTGCGGAGCGCCTGTACCTCTCGTCGTTAGATGCGTAGCCCATCTCGTCTCCCCCTGCATGTGTCCTGTCAGCATCATCCTAGACCACCAAGGACTTACACCTCTCGGCGCGCCTCGATTGCGCGGCCAAGCGTCACCTCGTCGGCATACTCAAGATCCCCACCAACGGGTAGTCCGCTGGCAAGGCGAGACACGCGCACGCCCAAGGGGCGGATGATGCGCGAGAGGTACGTGGCGGTTGTCTCGCCCTCGACGTCTGGGTTGGTGGCGAGAATAACCTCCTGGACCTCGCCCGAGGCAAGGCGCGCCAGCAGCTCCTTCACGTGGAGCTGCTCGGGGCCAATCTTGTCCATGGGCGAGATGACGCCCCCCAACACGTGATAAAGGCCGTGGTAGCTGCCTGTCCGCTCGATGGCCGAGACGTCACGCGGCTCGGACACCACGCAGATTGTCGTGCGGTCTCGCGATGCGTCCGAGCACACGTCGCAGGTGTCGCGCGTTGCGTAGCTAAAGCAGATTGGGCAAAAGTGAACCTGTTCCTTGACCTCGAGAATGGCGGTGGCAAGCCTGCGCGCCTCCTCTGCGTCTGTCTCGAGAAGGTAGTACGCAATGCGCTGGGCAGACTTTGGGCCAATACCCGGAAGCCTGCCCAGCTCGTCAAGGAGGCGCTGCAGCGCGTGCCCGTCGTTGAGCTGATCCATCCCTAGAAGAGCCCCGGGATGTTGAGACCGCCAGTGACGGAGCCCATGGCCTTCTCGGTGGCAGACTCGGCCTGCTCAAGAGCATCGTTCACGGCAGCGAGGACCATGTCCTGCAGCATGTCAACGTCATCGGGATCAAGGGCCTGGGGATCGATGGTAATCGAAGTGATGCGCAGGTCACCCGTGGCGCTAACCTTCACCGTGCCGCCGCCGGCCGAGGCCGAGACCTCCGTTGCCGCCGCCTGCTGCTGCGCGGCAACGAGCTGCTCCTGCATCTTGCGGGCCTGGGCCATCATCTGGTTGCGGTTCATGCCGCCCATGTTGTAACCGCCTCTGGATCCCTTTGACATGTCTTCCTCCTGGTTGTTCGTTGATAAACGTGCTGTATATAGAGCTGATAAGGACGTTGGCTAATCGGTACCCTCGCTGTCAGACGCGGACGGCGCACGCGGGTCGTCCGGTTTCACGACCACGGAGCCGCCAAAGGCATCCTCGAGCATCGCTGCGATGTTCGCGAACTCCTCGGTAAGGACGGGAGCGTCATCGGCAGGGGACGTGGCCGGTGGGGCTGGCTTTGCCGCGGGTTTGGGAGCCGGCTGTGGGGCCTGTTGCGGAGCCGGGGTCGCCTGCGGTGCCGGAGCAGGCTGTGGGGTCGGCGCGGTCGGAAGCGCTGGGGCAGCCCCGGACACGCCAAAGCCCTCGTCCTCTTCGTAGGCCGAGGCGTCCGCATCGCTGTACGGAACCTGCTCCACCACCGAAGGCCCCGGGGCGGTCGAAGAAGCCGGCGCGGACTGGGTCGCCGGTTCGACGGGATCCCAGGGCATGGGATACGAGGTAGAGGCCTGTTGCGGCGCAGGTGCCGGACTGGGTGTAGGAGCCGCCGGGCGAGGAGCCGCTGCGGCGAGATCAGACTGGGCTATTGCCTGGTTCGAAAGGCTCGACTCCACGAAGATGACCTCGCGCGTGCCAAAGACGCTCGCGACGATGGGCAGGTAGAGCTCACGGACATCCACGCGCTCGAGCATGCGAGCC
>ERZ773013.680-NODE-680-length-21042-cov-5.778673_pt1 | contig 21042 bp, 18 predicted proteins | sample MGYA00511670_ERZ773013 | MGnify/ENA primary metagenome ERZ773013 (study PRJEB29015, sample SAMEA2738120) | human oral metagenome | biome: human oral; feature: human-associated habitat; material: saliva | place: China | collected 2257 ... | reverse complement strand
CGCTTGAATTATTAAAAGAGAAGAAAAAAGGGGAGAAGAAAGGCCGCGCTGTTACCGTTCGTGCCATCATCGGTCTAGGGATTCTTGGGAGTGCATACTATATGTCACAATCCATCGAGTCACCTGTTAAAGCTCTCTTATACTTCTTCTTAGCAGTATTATTAGTAGTCATTGCGACTTACATTTTATTCGATGCTGGTTCGATTGCGCTTCTATCCATCTTACAAAAGAATAAGAAGTTGTTCTATCAACCAACAAACTTTATTTCGATTTCAAACTTACAATTCCGTATGCGTAAAAATGCTGCCGGACTTGCCAGCGTGTGTATCCTTTCTACAATGGTACTTGTTACAATGGCGACAACCGTAGCGCTACAACGAGGAACCACGGCAACGCTTGATCGGAATTACCCAACCGACTACTCTGCAGTAGCGTACTTTATAGTAGAAAATGAAATGAATCAATATCCTCCTATCGTACAAAAGATTAAGGAACAAACGAAAGGCCAAGTGAAAGATGAGAAGACATTCTTAAATGTGATTCGCTTTGGACAACGTATGGAGAATGGGTTTGACTTTGCGAATGTGAATGCAGGAGATAGTCCTGCAGCGATGTTCACCATTGTTTCTGTGGATCAATATAATCAAATGTTTGGAACGAACTACACGGTTGGCGATAAAGAAATGATTGTCGGCCATATTAAAGGTGACGTTAAACAAATTTCAGAAGTGAAGACGTATTCGGTTGTGTATAACGCGACGATTACCGTTAAAGAGATGATTGATGGGACTCCATACGCAAAAGTGATGCCTCAATTACCTTATGTGACAGATAATCAATATGTTGGGATTGTAAAAGACCCAATGCAATTCATGAATCCAGCAGCAGGCCAAGCGATGTATTACTTTACTTGGAATACAAATACGCCGTTCGAATCGCGAGATGCTGAATGGGCAGGGTATAAGAACGTCATGAGTCATTATAAGACAGATAAGTTAGTATTGCATAGTAAGCACGAAGAGGCTAAAACCTTATACGCCTTCATGGGAAGCTTGCTCTTAGTGGGTGCGCTACTTTCGATTGCATTCTTCATCGGTGCAGTTCTTGTTATTTACTATAAACAAATTTCTGAAGGATACGAAGACCGTGATCGTTTCGTTATCTTACAAAAACTCGGTATCGACCAAAAGACAATCAAGAAGTCTATCAACCGTCAAGTATTGATTGTATTCTTCTTACCGCTTGTCACAGCGTTTATCCATACCGCATTTGCCTTCAAGATGTATCGTAAGATTATCGAGCTCTTCGGGGTTGACGGCAGCGTGACATTAAACGCGACAGTTGTGATTGGTGCGATTTTCGTAGTCGTATATCTCATCGTGTACCAAATCACTTCTCGTAGTTACTACAGAATTATTAAACGTTAATCAACTACAACTCCAAAAGAGGTTTCCTTGCGAAGCCTCTTTTTTTGTGTTTTTTCCAAAGTGACAAAAATGTAAGAAACGGGGATAAAATGATAGGATAGTGTCATGATTTCCCTTTATGAGTGGGCTATACTAAGTTCAACAAATGAAAGTAAAGGGTGAAAACAATGACATTATTAGATGTACAACATTTACAAAAGAAATATCAAACGCGCTTTGGAGCTGCTGAAGTGACGGCGCTCAAAGACATCAGCTTTTCTGTTGAAGAAGGCGAATACGTAGCCGTGATGGGGGAATCGGGTTCAGGGAAAACAACGCTATTAAATATTTTAGCGACTCTCGACCGTCCAACTGCTGGTTCTGTCTTTTTAAACGGAGAAAATATTCAAAATATCTCTGCTAAAGTTCTTACAGAGTTCCGCCGTGACCACTTAGGGTTTGTCTTCCAAGATTTCAACTTATTAGAAACCTTATCGGTCTATGATAATATGGTGTTGCCGCTCGTGTTGGCTCGCCGTCCAATTTCAGAAATGAAGCAAAAGGTCGAACCGATTGCGCAAATGCTAGGAATTAAAGACTTGCTGAAGAAATATCCATATGAATTATCAGGTGGTCAACAACAACGTGTGGCGATTGGCCGTGCGATGATTACAGACCCAAGCTTACTCTTGGCCGACGAACCAACAGGGGCGTTGGACTCAAAATCGGCAAGCAATACATTAGATTTATTCGACAAAATCAATGAAAACGGACAAACGATTTTAATGGTAACACACAGTACGGTTGCAGCAAGTCGTGCCAAACGGGTTCTTTTCATTAAAGACGGCTTGATTTATAATCAATTGTACCGTGAAGGAAGAAGTGATCAACAAATGTTCGAGTTGATCTCAGAAACATTAACTGCGATGGCAAATAGAGGTGAAATCCATGTTTAAACTCATTTTTTCGATGGCGACATCGAATCTAAAAAAGAATCATTCATTATATTTGCCGTATGCACTGACAACCATTATGGTGACGATGATTCTCTATATCACGCACGCCTTATCTGCGATGCCTGAACTTTCCACTCTTCGTGGAGGGGGAGCCATTGCGCAAACATTGGGCTTTGGAGTCATCGTGGTTCAGCTCGTGGCACTCTTAACGATTCTTTACGCGAATGCCTTTGTGACGAAAAATCGATTAAAAGAATACGGCCTATATAGCATCCTTGGACTCGACCGAAAAAACATTCAATTGTTGAGTTTCATTGAATTGCTTCTATTCTCAGTGGTCAGCGTGGGGCTAGGGATTGTGCTTGGAATCGTGTTCCATCGCTTCTCGTTTGCCGTTTTATTGAAGCTCATTCGAATTCCAATCGGCATCGAGTATTCAATGCAACTCGGTAGCGTCGGTTTCGTACTGATTTCAATGGCGTTTATTTTCGGAGTTGTCTTTTTCTTAAATGCGACAAAGATGTACATGAGTCGTCCATTAGAAATGCTTTCTGAGAAGAAAAAAGGAGAAACAAAGGGGCGCTTTATCCTTCTTCGCGCACTCATTGGCGCAGGCCTTCTCGGGGGCGCATATTATATGTCGCAAACGATTGAAGCACCTGTTGCAGCGCTATATTCCTTCTTCGTAGCGGTTCTATTAGTTGTTTTAGCAACGTATATTTTATTTGACGCAGGTTCGATTGCGCTTCTTTCTCTTTTGCAGAAGAACAAACGTCTCTTTTATCAACCAACGAATTTTATTTCGATTTCCAATTTAAAATTCCGTATGCGTAAAAACGCGGCGGGGCTTGCAAGTATTTGTATTTTATCAACGATGGTACTTGTCACATTAGCCACAACGGTCGCCTTGCAAACAGGAACAGCCGATTTATTGAAGAAAAGCTATCCAACAGATTATTCGGCAACGGCATTCGTCGAAGACACCTCTACGATTCCGCAACTTTCAGAACAAATTAGCAAGATTAAGGCGCAATCGAAAGGCACTGTAACCAATGAAATGAATTACCTCAGCGTGCTTCGTGCCGCAAAAAGTATGGAGGGCGGAGTGAACATTGAGGGAGTCTATCCAGGAGATAGCCCAGCTGCGTTCATTACTTTCCTTTCTGCAGATGATTACAATCGTATCTTTGGGACGAATTACAAGCTAAGTGACAATGAAGCCGTTCTTGGACTGGTCAAAGGTGACGACAAAAATGTTTCGGCTATCCGTGTGAATGGACAATTGACACTTCAAGTCAAAGAGATGATGGACAGCACCGGCTTTAAAGAAAAATTGCCACAATTGCCATATGTTGCAGATAACGTTTATGTAGCCGTTGTAAAGGATCCAACAAAGATGATAGACAGTAAACTTGGCCGTGGATTCTATTACGCATTGTGGAATACATCGACAGACATTCAGGCTAAAACAGAAGAGTTTGAGGCCTACGTCAACGTGCTTGAAGCAAGCAATGACGATTCCATCACGGTTGGAAGTAGAGAGGATGCGGCCAAAGACATCTACGGATTTATGGGAAGTTTACTCTTTGTAGGAGCACTTCTTTCAGTTGCGTTCTTCATCGGCGCAGTCCTTGTCATTTACTACAAACAAATTTCTGAAGGGTACGAAGACCGTGACCGTTTCGTAATCCTACAAAAACTCGGTATCGATCAAAAGACCATCAAGAAGTCTATCAATCGTCAAGTGTTGATTGTGTTCTTCTTACCGCTTGTCACTGCGTTTATTCATACCGCATTTGCCTTCAAGATGTATCGTAAGATTATTCAGCTCTTCGGGGTTGACGGCAACGTAACGTTGAACGCGACGATTGTAATTGGTGCTATCTTCGTAGTGGTCTATCTCATCGTGTACCAAATCACTTCTCGTAGTTACTATAAAATTATTAAACGTTAATAGATTTTGTTCACAAACCATGAAGTGTTTTAGTAGGAAACCGTACTTTAAAAGGGTTTGTATAAGTTCAAAAAGTCGTAAAAGGACGAGTTTTCTCGTCCTTTTTTTGTGCTCAGAAATGGGATAACTGTCTACAATAAAAAGCTTTCATAAATTTTACTTTTTCAGTTTTCAGTTTCTAAAAAACATGGTAGAATAGAATGTATTGAAGTAAAAGAAACTGGAGGATTCGTCATGATCGATGTTATTGACTTAAACAAAGTATTCGATAACGGCTTTGAAGCATTAAAGTCAGTAAATTTCTCAATTGAACAAGGGGACTTAGTATGTTTACTAGGACCTAGTGGTTGCGGGAAATCAACAATTTTAAACTTAATCGCAGGATTATTAACACCAACAGGAGGAGACATCCAATTTAAAGGATCATCAGTTGTTACGACAGAACCTAAAGACCGTAACATCGGATTCGTATTCCAAAACTATGCGTTATATCCGCATATGACAGTGTTAGAGAACATCATGTTCCCACTAACAGTTGGTAAAAACAAAATCTCTAAAGAAGAAGCTCAAAAAATTGCAGAAGAATATATGCAATTAACAAATATTGAAGAGTTAGCAGGTAAAAAACCTGGTACTTTATCAGGGGGACAACAACAACGTGTGGCCATCACTCGTGCGCTTGTTCAAAAACCTGAAGTGCTTCTACTTGATGAACCATTAAGTAACTTGGACGCTCGTTTACGTTTGAAAATCCGTGAAGAAATCCGTCGTCTTGTAAAAGAAGTAGGAATCACAACAATCTTCGTAACGCACGACCAAGAAGAAGCTTTATCAATCTCAGATAAAATCATTCTTTTAAACGAAGGGTACATTCAACAACATGATGACCCACAAAACTTATACCTAGAACCAAGTAACTTATTCGTTGCGAAATTCATCGGTAACCCAATTATCAACATTACAGAAGTAGAAATTAAAGATGGTGTAATTACTCACCCTTCATTTAACATTCCGACTTCTGAATTATCACAAGATCGCAAACGCCAAGAATTAGCAGATGGTCACTACTACTTAGGAATGCGTCCTGAAGACGTAGTTCCTTCTTCTGAAGGTGAACAAGGGCACTTCTCAACAACTATTAGCGGCGTAGAGCTAATCGGACGTGAACGTATTCTTCACTTCCCATTAGGTGAACAATTCTTGAAATCAATTGTAAGTGTGGAGCATAAGATTGAAGAAGGAGACACACTTTCATTCACATTACTAAAACACAAAATCTTCTTATTCGATAAAGATGGAGCGCGTGTTTACTAATGAGAAAATATAATCCAGAGAACCAACCTAAAGCTTGGTTATTCCTTCTCCCATCTTTAGGAGTGATTCTTCTCTTTAACATTTATCCATTACTTCGTTCGTTCTGGATGAGTTTCCAAAAAGGGTCACTATTAAAATTACAATACACAGGTTTAGACAACTACCAAAAAGTAATTGCGGACCCTATCTTCCATAAAGCGTTACTCAACACAGCATTGTATGCATTCGCAGTAGTGCCAGTAGCGTTATTAATCTCAGTAATCATTGCATGGATTATTTTCGAGAAGATTAAACGTAAAAGCTTCTTCGAAACAATCTTCTTCATGCCTTACGTTACAAGTACAATCGCTATCGGGATTGTGTTCCGTTACTTCTTCAATGGGGACTACGGAATTATCAACTTCTTCCTTGGCTTGATTGGGATTCCAGCCGTGAACTGGTTGGATAACGTAAACATGAGTATGCCAACACTGATTATCTTCGGGGTTTGGACAAGTTTAGCGTTCAATATCATCATCCTCTTAGCAGGATTACGTAATATTGATCCTGAGCACTTCAAAATTGCGAAAATGTTTGGTGCGACAGACCGTGAAATCTTCTGGCGTATTACATTCCCGCAATTAGTTCCAACAATTGCCTTCCTTTCAACGGTTAACTTAATCGGGGCATTCAAAGTGTATACACAAGTGTACGCATTATTTGGCGGAACTGCTGGTCCAGCAAACTCAGCAACAACAGCTGTGTACTATATTTACGACAAGTTCCATGTGGCAGGAAGACCAGGGGTTGCCATGGCAGCAACTGTAATCTTGTTTGCAATCATTCTTTTTGCAACATTCCTCCAAAACAAATTCTTGAGAAAGGCGGAGGGATAAGAAGATGAAAAAAGTTTTTAACGGTTTTTCAATCACGCTTTTAATTTTCTTAGCGTTGATTACAGTATTCCCATTTATTTACATGGTAATGACAGGGTTAATGACATACGCGGAAGCAACAAGCATTCCACCGTCATTCATCCCAAGCTCATTCAAATTTAGTAACTACTTAGAAGTATTTAGCCGTGCGCCATTCTTACGTTACTTCGGAAACACATTATTCGTGTCTCTATTTACAACAGTGGCAACAGTGATTACTTCATTACTAGCAGCCTTTGCCGTAACAAGCTTACAGTTCAAAGGGAAAAATATCGTAATGATGATTTTAGTTTCTCTATTAATGGTTCCTTACGAATCAATCATCTTTACAAACTATCAAACAATCGCTCAATTAGGGTTATTAAACACTTATCTAGCGTTAATCATTCCGTTCTTAACAAGTATCTTCTATATTTACTACTTGAACGGATACTTAAAAGGAATCCCAAGTACATTCTACAAAGCCGCTAAAATTGATGGTGCGAGTGATTTAGAATACATCCGCCGCATTTTAGTGCCAATGTGTAAACCAGCATTGGTAACAGTAGGGATTTTAACATTCATCCAAAGCTGGAATTCATTCCTATGGCCATTATTGGTTACAAACACGAAAGAATTCCGTCTATTAAACAACGGACTTTCTGCCTTCACGACAGAATCCGGAAGTGATGTTCACTTACAAATGGCCGCAGCAACTCTAACGGTTATCCCAATTCTGTTAATTTACTTTGTATTCAGAAAAGAAATTATTAGAGGGGTTGCGAAGAATGGTATCAAAGGATAAAACAACGATTACCTTTCATAGCGGTATTTTAACGATTGGTGGAACGGTCATCGAAGTAGCGTACAAAGATAGTCATATCTTCTTTGACTTCGGGACTGAGTTTTTGCCAGAATTAGAATTGCCCGATGAATCGGTGCAAACACTCACAGATCATAAAGTGATTCCACATTTAAAAAATATGTACGATGCACGTATCCCTTACAAATACGAAGGGGATGAAGATAAAGACTATGCCAATACGGCGGTCTTTATCTCACATGCGCATTTGGACCATACAAGAATGTTGAATTATTTAGACCCAAACATTCCTTTATATACATTGAAGGAAACAAAAATGATTGTAAATTCGCTCAACCGCAATGGTGTATTCTTACTACCATCGCCGTTTGAAGACGATACATTTACAAGAGAGATGATTGGGTTAGATGCAGGCGACGTGGTTAAAGTTGGAGAAATCGAAGTAGAAATCGTGCGTGTCGACCATGATGCGTATGGGGCTGCTGCTTTAATCATTAAAACACCTGGACATCATATTACGTATACAGGGGACTTACGACTTCACGGGCATAACGCCGAAGATACGATTGAGTTTTGTAAGAAGGCAAAACATACGGACATCTTAATGATGGAAGGTGTATCGATTAGCTTCGGGGACCGTAAAGAGGTTGAAGACGAAATTAAACCTGAAAACGAGGAAGATGTGATTCGTCATATCGCTCGCCTCGAACAAGAAAATCCAAATCGACAAATCACATTTAATGGCTATCCAGCGAATGTACGTCGTTTTGAAAAAATCGTCGAAGGAACAAGCCGTACTGTTGTTCTTGAAGCAACGATGGCTGCACTTCTTAAAGAAGTATTCCAAAAGGATGCTCATTACTACTATAGAGAAGGGGCTCCAAAACTCGACGAACTTGATCCTACTTTAGAAATTTCATATCAAACGTTGTTAGAGGATACTTCGAAGTACTTATGGCAAGCAGTCGACCATTTCGAACGTTTGCAAGAAGGAAGCTTATACATCCATAGCGATGCGCAGCCTCTTGGGGACTTTGATCCGAACTATCAACCGTTTCTTGATTTATTGGCGGAAAAACACATTGAGTTTGTACGCCTAGCTTGCTCAGGCCACGCAAAACCGGACGACTTGGACCGTATTATTGCGATGATTGAGCCTAAATGTTTGGTTCCAATTCATACGTTAAAACCAGAACTTCTGGTGAATCCGTATGGTGACAGAATATTGCCGTACCGCGGCGAAAAAATTGTGTTGTAAAAACTATATAACAAAAGGAGAAGAAAAATGAAATTCAAATCTTTAGTAAAAGCGACACTAGCAACAGCATCAGTTGTGGCGTTAACAGCGTGTGGAGCTAACTCATCAAATAGCTCACAACAAGCTGAAACTAAAAAAGACATCGTAACAGAGGTTAAATCAGAAACTACAATCACTTTCTGGCATGCTATGAACGGTCAGCAGGAAAAAGCTCTTCAAAAATTAACAGAAGACTTCATGAAAGCTAACCCAAATATCAAAGTAGAGTTACAAAACCAATCTCAATACAAAGATTTACAAGCAAAAATTAACGCAACTTTAACTTCACCAAAAGACTTACCAACAATCACTCAAGCATATCCAAACTGGTTATACAATGCTGCTGAGCAAGATACATTGGTAGACTTCAAACCATATATTGAAAACGAAACAATCGGATTCAAGAAAGGTGAAGAAATCCGTCCAGAATTAATGGAAGGTGCTAAAATCAACGGAGTACAATACGGTATTCCATTCAACAAATCTACAGAAGTATTATTCTACAATGCAGATTTATTGAAACAATACGGTGTTAAAGTTCCAACTACTTTAGATGAATTAAAAGAAGCAGCTAAAACAATTTACGAAAAATCTAACCACGAAGTTGTTGGTGCTGGTTTCGACTCATTAAACAACTACTATGCAATTGGTATGAAGAACAAAGGCGTTGACTTCACTAAAGAATTAGACTTCGCAAGTGACGCTTCAAAAGAAGTTGTTAAATACTACGCAGACGGAATCCGTGATGGATACTTCCGTACTGCTGGTTCAGATAAATACTTATCAGCACCATTCCAAAACAAAAAAGTAGCTATGTATGTTGGTTCAACAGCGGGTGAATCATTCGTAGCTAAAGGTGCTAAAGAAGCTGGTTTCGAATACGGAGTAGCTGCTCGTCCTGAAAAATACGACCTACAACAAGGTACTGATATTTACATGTTCGAAGGTTCTACAACTGAAGAACAACGTACAGCAGCATTCTTATACTTGAAATTCTTATCTTCAGCTGAATCTCAATTATACTGGGCACAACAAACTGGTTACATGCCAACAATCGCTTCAGTGTTAGAAAAAGATGAATACAAGAATTCAGGTTCTAAAGTTCCTAAAATCTTAGCAGATGCTACTAAGAATTTATTCTCAATTCCTGTAGTTGAAAACTCTGATCCTGCATACTCAGAAGTTCGTACGATTTTAGAAAAAATCTTCAAGACTGAAAATGGAAATGTAGATCAATTAGTTACAGATTCTAAAGCACAATTTGATGCTGCGTGGAATCAATAATCACATATAAGTTCATTCACAACACAATCACAACGAAAGCCTGGGGAATTTTCCTCAGGCTTTTTGTGTGGAATGAGTATAGGTGCTGGAATGTGTGTATGTGCTGCAAAGTGAGTAGGTGCAGGAAGGCCCCTTCGGGGGAGGCTTTTAGGTGTATGGAGTGTGGTGGTTGATTGCTTTAGAAACAAGCGGTTTTAATTGTTGAAAGAGAATTAGTGAGCCACCGACTCGAGCCTAGGGTCTCTCGTCTTTGAAGCCTCAAAGAGACACTAACGAATGGATTCGTAAGTGTCTCTAATTCGCATTCAATGGATACTCTCACTAATCTTTCAACAAAACCGCTGTTTCTGTCGCAATCGATGTACATGACGTACACCTAAAAGCCTCCTGAAGTGATTTCCACACAACAAAGCTGAGGGAAGTTGAGAGGCGTTCGTGAGATTGTGTTTCTCATTCACGAAGGACCGGTGCGGGGATGGGGTGAACGCGTTTCATGGAGAGTGTGCTATAATGGGGCGACAAGAGAGGTGAGTCGGATGCGGTATGTGCTTTTATTAAGAGGCGTCAATGTTGGTGGCAAAAATAAGGTTGTGATGAGCGAATTGAAGGAATTGCTGAGAGATGAAGGGTTTAGCGATGTGGATTCGTACATTAATAGCGGGAATTTATTTTTTGCTAGCGATGAGAGTGTAGAAAATATCGTTTTGAAAGTTGAAAAGGTATTAGAAGAGAATTATGAGTTCTCGATTCCGTTTGTACTGCTTTCAAAAGAGGAATACTTAGAAGAAATGGCGGGGCTTCCGGAATGGTGGAAGGATGAGTTTGCTAGAAAAGATATTTTGTTTTTCTCACGGGGGACAGATGCGAGTGAGGTTATTCGATTTGTAGAAGAATCGGAGTTTTATAATGAGAGAGTTTATATCGGGAAATGTGCAGTCTTCTGGGCGAAAATCGATGAGGCAGAGTATCAAAAAACGACTTACCATAAGAAGATTTTGAAGCAACCATTTTATAAGACGATTACGATTCGAAATGGGAAGACATTTGATAAAATCGCTGAAATACTGCAGACAGAGAAACCTTTGTGATAGGGCTTTTTTATGGTACAATAGTGTGTGAATTTGTAGAAAGTGAGGCGCATTATGGAAATTAAAATTATTGAAACTAGTGATATGCATGGGTACGTGTTACCGACAAACTATACAGAAAGAAACATGGACTTAGGATTCAGTACGGCGAAGGCTGCAACTGTGATTCGTCGCTTAAAAGAAGAAGCGAAGGGTCCTGTGATTCAAATCGAAAACGGGGACTTCATTCAAGGGTCACCATTAAGCTACTATGTTCGTAAACAAGATTCAAAAGTAGCATCTGATTTAACAAAAGTATTGAACTACTTAAACTATGACTTAGGAATTCTAGGAAACCACGAGTTTAACTATGGGTTAGACTACTTAAGAGAAGCGATTGCGTCTTATAACCACCCAATTCTTTGCTCAAACATTTTAACAAAAGACGGCAAGCCAGCGTTTGGCGAACCTTACAAAGTGTTCGAGAAAGACGGTGTGAAAATCGCAGTTTTAGGGATTACAACGCCTTATATTCCAAATTGGGAACAACCTGCAACGGTGAAAGATTTAGTATTCGTGAGCGCGTTGGAAACAGCGAAGAAATACGTTCCAGAAATGCGTAAAGTGGCGGATGTTGTCGTTGTAACTTACCACGGAGGATTCGAGTGCGACCTTTCATGCGGTGACCCAACGGAACTCTTAACAGGAGAAAACGAAGGGTATGCGATTGCGACGCAAGTAGAAGGAATCGATGCGTTAGTGACAGGACACCAACACCGTGTGATTGCACAAAAAGTGAATGGCGTGCCAGTGATTCAACCAGGATACCGCGGCGCGTATGTGGGTGAAATCAGCTTAGAAGTGGAAAAAGTAGACGGGAAGTATACGGTTGTTTCAAGCGAAGCAAAACTTCATCCTACAGAAGATGTTCCGGCAGACCCAGCTGTATTAGAAATGTTTAGCGACTTACAAGCGGAAGTGGAAGATTGGTTAGATACTCCAGTAGGAAAAGTTGTTGGAGATATGACGATTAAAGATCCACATGCTGCCCGTTTAAGCGAGCATCCATATATTGAATTTATCAATAAGGTTCAAATGGAAGCCAGCAGTGCAGATATCTCAGGAACTGCGTTATTCAACAATGACGGACGTGGATTCAACTCAGAAATCCGTATGCGTGACGTGATTACAAACTATATTTATCCAAATACATTAGCCGTTCTAAAAGTGAGCGGTGCGGACTTGAAAGCGGCTCTTGAGCGTGTGGCGACGTATTTCATCGTCGAAAACGGACAAGCAGTCTTCAATCCTAAATATGTGGAACCAAAACCTCAATACTACAACTACGATATGTATGAAGGAATCGAGTACACATTAGACTTCACTAGACCATTCGGCGACCGTGTGACTCGTTTAGAGTACCATGGTAAACCTGTTCAAGATACGGATGAATTAGAAGTAGTGACAAACCAATATCGTGCTGTTGGTGGCGGAAACTATAGTATGTTTAAGCCGGAGAAGATTGTGCGTGAGGTGCAGATTGACATGACGGAGCTCATTGCGGAATACTTGCGCAAACATCCAGTCATCGAAGCAACAGTCAACAACAACTTTAAGACTGTGGTGAAATAAAATATAGACACTTCAAACTCCTCAGAGTTTGTTATAGAAAAGCATTATAGGATACCGGTTTGAGCCTATTGTCTCAAACCTACCAAGCTTCAAACAGTCTCTATGAAATGAAATTTCTAGAGACTGTAATTCACATTGGTTATGATTCCCTATAATGCTTTCTATAACCTCTGAGGAGTTTTTCGTTTTATTAGCGCTTAAGTTGTTGTGTTGCTTCAATAAAGTTAGAACAAATATTCCTTCATTCGAAAGAAGGAAAAGCTAGTATAGAAGGGATTCTAATCTTGGATTTTGATGTGCCGTTGATTGACGGAAAATACAGGAGTTTAAATTTTGGAAATTGAAAAGTGTTTATGATGATATATTGTGTTTTTTGTGAAGTGTGATATGATTAAAGCAACAAACTCAACAAGAGAGGAGTTCTGTATGATAGTGAAAAGATTTATTAAATTTAGTTTATTGGGGGTATTACTAATGATTCTTTTTGGATGTAGCGGAAGAAATAGTAGAGCATACTTAGAGGACAGAATAGGGAATCAAATTAGTCGAGTGTATCCTACTCAAAACTTAGAAGATCTATTTGAACAATTTCCTAATGGTTTTTTGATTGAACAATCTTATCTGTTTGAAGATAGAATTATTGATTTTGAATTAGAAGGAATTGAAAAAGGAAAACCTTTAGAAGGAACAATAAAACAAATCAATAGAAAAAGTGGAGCTGAGGAAGAGAAAATTCCAGTCAAGTATTATGAGGGGAAATTCTTGTATGACAACGAAGAAGCAGCAAGAAAACTTTTACCAGTAGAAAAATTTTTATTCCAAAAGATGACATTGAATAAAGAAATTCTTTCGAAATTTAAACTGAAGAAAACCTACTATAACGATAACAATGGTGCTTTTGAAATAAAATATGTCGTTAAGAATGAACAAATAAACCAATTTCTTGAATTGGATAATCAACAACAAGTCACATTGGGATTCCATGGCAGTAATGCGAATAGAGGTTATTACTACTCACTTTCAGTTGAGGTAGGTAGTAATTTAATATTTATAGAGCGAATTAGTGACTAATATTTTTAAATTAGGGAATGCTTAGTACGTAGAAAGGGTTAGCTTATGAAAGGGAAAAAGGTATTTTATATTTATAGAGCGAATTAGTGACTAACGCAGGAGGTAAGTTATGGGTAGAGTTCAAGAAACTGGAAGTTTGATACCTTCTTTAGATGGGGCTAATCTTTCATATGAATTTGAAAAAGAAAGAGTTACTAATCCAAATGAACAAGATACTTCTGTTGTAATTAAAAGCGTAAACTTAAAGAAAAAAATTCCAGAAAATTTAGAATATCTTGATGATTTTTATGATAAAGAAACAGGGACAAGTGGAACGGCTTTTCGTGACAAAAATACTGGAAAGATTATTGTTTCTTATACTGGTACAAATTTTAAGAGTAACCCTGTCGAAGACCTGGCAATTGATATATTTGGAATTTTCTTTGGCGGAGGTTTTCAGTATCCGCCTGCATTTGAATTTTATGAAAAACTAGCCCAAAAATATGGTGCGGATAATTTAATCCCTGTAGGCCATTCACTTGGCGGTAATTTAGCGATGCGTGTAGCTCTTAGATATAATTCTAAGTTGGCCATAGTATATAATTCTGCACCTCTGTATTTGAAAACAGATTTCAATACAATATTAAATGTAGTTTTACCTAAAGTTAGAGATAACATTAAACAAATCGAACTAGATAAAATGAATTATTCTGGAAGAATTATTCGTATTGTTACAGAGAATGATGAGCTTACGAATATTAGTGAGGCACACAATGGAGTTTTCGTAGGGGAAAAGTATACGCTACCGATTTCTAGTGGGCACGGACTAGACCCCATTGTAGAGAGTGCGGAACAAGTTGCAAAGATACTGCGTATTATTAATGCTGAAGAACTAATAATGTCTTCGGTTGAAACTGTAAAGACTGAGATGATGAAACTCAAAAGTACTAAACATTCTTTTGTAAAATCTACTTCTATTGCTAATGGAGGAGCAACAAGCTCTCAGCTAATATATCTCGATGCAGTACAAGCTCAAATTCTTTCTAAAGGCTTAAGTGGTGTATCCGAAGCATCACTTGAATTAGTAAAGCAAATTAGTGAAGATGCAGAATATAAGGCGCATCAGTTGTATGATTCTCTATCTACGTCTGGTTTTGTATTCAGTTTAACTCCAGAGGAATTATTATCTGCCTATGCCGAAGCTGGGGTACATTATGACTCTATAGTCGGAGAAGTGTCACGTCGTTGTAATGAAAAGCAAAGTGAAGCGCAAAAAATTACGAATCGATTTAATCAGTTAAGAACCAATCTAGATACGGGCATTCAGGAATTGATTAAAAAAGATAAGGATTTAGAAGCAATGTTTACATTAAAAGGATAAGGATTTATGAACATTAAGGATGATTTAATCAAAAAATTAAAAGAATCGTATTTGCTCTTTGATGAAAAGAAAGAGGAGTATAACAACGAAAAAAAAAGAATGGAGAAGAAAATTGATGAATTATCTAATTTTGAGAGATTAATCTCTAGACAGTTAGAAGAGAGATACGATAGATTGCTTTATGATTTAAAAGAAAACAGCATAGATAGTGATGAAGAAATAAATATGCTGAGAAAAATATTTAATTCTTATTATGAAGCCAATAAATCGCAATTTTTGATAAAAAAACAAGATATCGATAATAAGATAGAAACTTTACGAGTGGAATATAATAAATCTGTTAAAGAACAAGAGATGCAAATTGATGAATTGGAAGGTAAAATCCGCAAGTTAAATGAAAAGAGTGATTAGAGGTAAAAAATGATGGATAGAATTGTTGATGAGGCATGGAATGTAATTAGCCAAGTTTATAATCAATTTGTTGAGGGGATTCAGAACCCGAGTTTGATTATTAAGTCGCTAGACAGACATGTAGTGCGTAATGTACACGCTCCAAAAAAACTAAAGCAAAGAGATAGTATCCTTTCAAAGTATGATAATAAAATTTCTCAAATTGGAGATTATGCTGCCCAAGAAATTAATAAGATTAACGCGGAAATCGATGAAGAAATTAAAGGGCAATTTTCAAAGGCTATTACTCAATCCATTGAGCACGAAAGCGAGAAATGGTTAAAATTATAGAATGTCAATAAAATGCTAATTGAAGAGTAAGAAAGGAATTAAGCGACTTTGCTTAATTCTTTTTCTTTACATTTTAAAGTTTTGTTATAGATAGGAATAGTATTTGTGAAATTGGAAATGAGATTTTGATAAGGGTGTATCGTTTCGTTTGCAAAGTATGATATGATTAAAAGAAAAGGTCATATGGAGAGGAATCAAGTATGAAAGGGAAAAAGGTATTTTATATCGCGATGTTTTTTGCGTTAATCTTTATGCTGTTTCGCTGTGAAGGAAGAGATAGCAGGGAGTACTTAGAGGATCGAATTGGAACTCAAATCAGTCGAGTATATCCGACGAAAAACTTAGATGATTTATTTGAGCAATTTCCTAGTGGATTTAAGATTTATCAATCTCATACAGAGGGAGAATATCGCATCAAAGTTGAACTAACAGGAGATCCTATAACACTGATGATTGAGGGAACCATAAAGAAAGTAAAACGAAGTAATGGAGAGATAACTTCTCAAGTGGAAGTTAAGTATCAGAATGAGGAGTTTTCTTTTTCTGATGAAAAATTAGCAACGGAACTTTGGGGATATAAAAAATTCTTGTTCCAAGAAATGGCATTAAATAAAGAGATTTTATCGAAATTTAAACTAAAGGATACTTATTACAACGGTAATAGTGGTGGTTTTGAAATAGAATATGTTGTTAAGAATGAACAAATAAATGAGTTCCTTGGACTAGAAAATAAACAACAAGTCACATTAGGATTCCATGGAAGTAATGCGAATAGATATTATTACTATACACTTTCGGTCGATGTAGATAGTGATTTTGATTTTGCTGAACGTATTGAAGAGTAAGAAAGGAATTAAGCAACTTTGCTTAATTCTTTTTTGTTGCAAAGTTTAGGATTTTGTTAGGGAATGTTAAGGTGTAGGCGGGGTATGGTATGATGAAGGCACTGAATTGCAAAGTGAGGTTTTGTGTTTGAAGTTAAAGAAATGGTCGTGGATTGGGCTATTGATGTTATGCGTGACGCTATTAGTGGGATGTGTGGATCACACGGGTCGTGGGTATCTTGAAGAGTTGGCTGGGAAAGAATTGAGCAGGGTTTATTCAACAGAAAATATTGAAGATTTATTTGAGCAGTTTCCGAATGGATTTACCGTAAGTCAGATGCGTGTAGTCGGTGACTCGAATGTATTTGTTTATCTTGAGGCTAGGGAAAAAGGGAAGCCATTAGTTGGAACGATTAAGCAGCTCAATTCTAAAACAAAGGAAGAGGAAAAAAGCCTGACGTTCCAATATGTGGATGGGAAGTTTGTTTTTGAAAATGAGGAAGAAGCTAAAAAACTCTGGCCACAAGGAAAGTTCTTATTCCAGGAATTGCAATTGAATCAGGAGATGTTAGCTAAGGCAAAATTGCATTTGAAACAGTATACGAATAAAGAAGAAAGTCCTACCGGAGACAACTCGTTTTATCTTGAATATAGTATTCATCTTCCGGTAGTCAATCGAATTTTGGGGATAGACGAATCGCAACCGATAGATCTCTCTATCTTTGGGCACGATGAGTCCAAACGTTTTGTATATGAAATTGGAGCGCAGCAAGATAATCAAACTACTTTATGGGAAATGATACGAGAAATTAGGAAATAGATGGTTTTCTGTGAATTGGAAAGATGTTACAATAAAAGCGAGGTGAGTGTATGCAAACAATATTGATTGTCGAAGATGAAAAAGTCATTCGTGATGCAATTGTACAAGAATTGGAAAAATGGAATTATGAAGTGGTTGCGGTGGAAGACTTTTCGCAAGTGTACACTCAATTTTTAGCAGTCAATCCGCAGTTGGTCATTCTGGACATTACCTTGCCGTTTTATAATGGCTATTATTGGTGCCAAGAGATTCGTAAGGTATCTCAAGTGCCGATTATGTTCTTGTCGTCGCGTGATCAAGCGATGGATATTGTGATGTCGATTAATATGGGTGCGGATGATTATATGACAAAACCGTTTGAGCCAAGTGTATTGGTCGCAAAAATTCAAGGGATGATGCGTCGTAGTTATGAATTTGTGCAACAGAAAGATTGGCTGGAATATAAGGGGATTGCCTTGCAACTTGGAAGTGGAAAAGTTTCGTATGAGAGCAATGTCATTGAATTATCGAAAAATGAATTTATCATTTTGCGCGCGTTGTTTGAAAAACAAGGGGACATCGCACCAAGAGAAGATTTAATGAATGCATTGTGGAATAGCGATGTGTTTGTTGATGATAATACCTTGTCCGTGACGGTTGCACGTTTGCGGAAGCGTCTTGGCGAAATTGGATTGGAAAAATTAATCACGACGAAAAAAGGCGTCGGGTATGGATTGGCGGAAGTGATTGAATGAAAACAAAAGTTGAATTTAGTATCGCCTGGGTCAAATCCCATTTCATTTTACTCGGGGCGTTGGCATTTATCGAAGTGTTTTCGATGGGATTCTTCTTCATCTTTAATTGGATGAATTCAGAAGTCGGATATTATTTGTTTCTACTAGCCTTTTTCCTTTTTGGTATCGCGGGGGTACTTTTGTGGCATGATTGGAAAAAGTATCGAGAAGTTGTTCGAAGTTTGCAGCAAGAAGTGGCGACGCTAGAAGATGGATTTTCGCCAGCGATTGTACACTTGTACGAGGCGATTCAACAAGAGAAGGCGGATATGCGAGGGTTGAGTACAAAGATGAAGCAACTTCGCAAGGAAGATGTGGACTACTATACTTTATGGGCGCATCAAATTAAAACGAGTATTGCCGCAAGTCAATTGTTGATTCGTGAGTTGCCGCAAACGTCTGAGAAATCTTTATTGAGTCAAGAACTCGTTCGGATTACGACTTATACAGAATTAGCACTGCATTATGTTCGGATGGAAAGTTTCCATCAAGACTTATCGATTTCAACGATTTCTATCGATGAAGTGATTCGTCCGCTCTTGAAGAAATATGCAACCTTCTTTATTTCGAAGAAATTGCATTTGGACTATGTTCCAACTGAGAGAAAGGTCGTCACGGATTCGAAATGGTTAGGCGTTATCGTCGAGCAAGTGTTATCGAATGCGGTGAAATATACGCCTGAGGATGGAACGATTCGTATTCTTTTTGAAGGTGATACGTTAACGATTAAAGATACGGGAATCGGGATTGCTCCTTACGACATAAAACGGATTTTTGAACGTGGATTTAGTGGCTATAATGGTCGTGTGAACCATCAATCGACAGGGCTAGGGCTCTACTTATCTTCAGAGATTGCCAAACGTTTAGGCGTTACGCTTAGTGTAGACTCGACTGTTGGCGAAGGGACGACGGTTCATATTCAGATTCCGTCTGAAGTGATGCAAGTGAAAGATTAATGGAAAGCGAGGGGCAACCTTCGCTTTTTTTGTGCGATAAAAAGAGTATTTTTGCTAAAAAGTTAACGATGACACGCCCGGATGTGTTATAATTGTAAAGATAACAATATCGTTTGAGATAGGAGAATGACAATGGCAGTAGATCAATTAGAATTAGTCGTCATTACAGGTATGAGTGGGGCAGGGAAAACTGTTGCAATGCAAAGTTTCGAAGACATGGGATATTTCTGTGTCGATAATATGCCACCAAGTCTTCTACCAAAATTTTGGGAATTAGTAAAAGAATCAGGAAAAATTACAAAAATTGCGCTCGTAATCGACTTACGTTCACGCGCATTCTTTGATGAAATCATGTCAGCTATTGCAGGCCTTGATAACACATCATTTATTACAACAAAAATTTTATTCTTAGAAGCCAGCGATGATGCGCTTGTTTCTCGTTACAAAGAAACAAGAAGAACGCACCCTCTTGCTAGTGATGGTCGTATTTACGATGGGATTATTGCGGAACGTCGTTTATTGCAAGACATTAAGACACGTGCGCAAAAAGTGATTGATACAACAAATCTTTCACCTCGTAAATTACGTGAAGAAATCATGCAAGCATTCTCTACAGGCAGCGAAGGAATTTTCACAATCCAAGTGATGTCATTTGGATTTAAATACGGACTTCCAATCGATGCGGATGTCGTGATGGATGTACGTTTCTTACCAAATCCACACTATATTGCAGAGTTACGTCCACTCACTGGATTAGATGAACCTGTGTATGATTATGTCATGAGCCAACCAGAAGCGAAGACATTCTATCATAAATTGATGGACTTACTCGACTTCTCAATTCCAGGCTACAAAAAAGAAGGAAAATCTAGCGTGACGATTGCCATCGGATGTACTGGTGGTCAACACCGTTCTGTAGCTTTTGCGGAACGTATCGGACGCGAATTATTATCAGACTCTTATAACGTGAAAATCTCTCATCGTGACAAAGACCGTCGTAAAGAAGGGAATGGACGATCATGATGTTCGAGGTAACACCAAATCCTCCGAGAAAGAAAGGTCCTAAAATCACCGTTATTGGTGGAGGAACAGGGCTTCCTGTTCTACTGAGAAACCTTCGTAAGAGAGATGCGGATGTGACTGCGATTGTAACGGTTGCCGATGATGGTGGAAGTTCAGGAATCATTCGAGATTATATGAACGTTGTGCCACCAGGAGATATTCGAAACTGTATGATTGCTCTTTCTCCGATGAACGCTTTACAAAAAGAAATTTTCCAATATCGTTTTAATTCCGACGATCAATTCTTCGCCGGACATGCGATTGGGAACTTAATTATTGCGGCCTTAACAGAGATGCGTGGAAATATTTTCGATGCGATTCGTCTCCTAAGCCGTATGATGGCGGTGGAAGGACATGTGTATCCTGCCGCTGAAGAGCCATTATTACTACGCGCTGAATTCCAAGATGGAACGATTGTGGACGGTGAGTCTGAGCTCGTAAAATATCGTAAGAAGATTAAAAAGGTTTCTGTGCATTGCTACGACGAAAATCGTAAGCTTGATGAGAGCCGAACTCCAATGGCGGCACGTGAAGTCATCAATGCGATTATGGAAGCCGATATGGTTGTACTAGGACCTGGTAGTCTTTATACTAGTATCTTGCCAAACTTAATGATTAGCGATATCGGTCGAGCCGTTTGCGAAACGAAAGCGGAAGTGGTGTACATCTGTAACATCATGACGCAACGTGGTGAAACGGAACACTTTACCGATGCAGATCATGTACGAGTGTTGCATGACCATTTAGGAACTAAATTTATCGACACGGTTCTCGTGAATACTGAGGCCGTGCCAGAAGAGTACTTAAAC
>ERZ773013.668-NODE-668-length-21216-cov-9.848589_pt1 | contig 21216 bp, 21 predicted proteins | sample MGYA00511670_ERZ773013 | MGnify/ENA primary metagenome ERZ773013 (study PRJEB29015, sample SAMEA2738120) | human oral metagenome | biome: human oral; feature: human-associated habitat; material: saliva | place: China | collected 2257 ... | reverse complement strand
CGAAGAAACCAGAGCCTGAGAAGAAAAAAGAACCTGAGAAAAAGCCAGAAAAACCTATAGAAAAACCGAAACCAAAACCGAAAGAGAAGCCAAAGGAAAAACCTAAAAATGAGGTAAAAGCAGAGAAAGCGGTAGAAATGCCGAAGAGCTTACCGATTGGCGATAAGAATATTAATTCAACGGCTACGGCAAATTCTAAAGCGACGACTACAGGTCAACCTGGTACAAATGGCGTTCAAGGTGGGTCTGGCGCCAATACGGATGAACTAAATGCTTATCGTGCAGCTATTCGACGCGAAATTGAACGACATAAGCGCTATCCTGCTCGAGCGAAGATGATGCGTAAACAAGGTGTTGTAAGCGTGAGTTTTAGCGTAGGGGCAGATGGTTCCTTGTCAGGAGAACGTGTCACAAACTCCTCTGGTGATGAAAGTTTAGACAACGCGGCACTTGAAGCGGTGAGAAGTGCAAGACCTGTTGGTCCAAAACCAGCTGGATTTACTTCTTCAGTCAGTGTGCCAATTAGCTTCACCATTCAATAGATAAATAAAAAGGCGAACATGATGTTCGCCTTTTCTTTTGCTAATCTTAATTAGCCCATACCGTATTTTTTCAATTTCTTACGCAATGTACCACGGTTGATACCGAGCATATTAGCTGCGCGGGTTTGGTTACCGCGGGTGTATTGCATAATCATATCTAACATCGGGTGTTCAACTTCCGCTAATACTAATTCGTAAAGATCATTCACATCTTGACCATCTAATTGTGATAAGTAATTGCGTAAAGCTTGTTTTACTGAATCACGTAATGGTTTGTTTGTTACTTGTGATTGAGAGTTTAAAACTGAAACGGTTAACGCTTCAGACGGACTACGTTGTTGTTCTAACATTTTTCTTTATCCAAAATTGAATTTAAAAAATCTTCCAGCACAATTAACTGCTCTTTCGGTTCATTAATTGCGTTAAAAGTCTGTCTAAAAACGGAATCGGGTTGAATTCCCTGTAAATACCAAGCCACGTGTTTACGGGCTATTCGATAGCCTTTTTGCTCACCATAGAACTGATGAAGTTCCTGAATATGACGCAAAATATGACCGCACTTTTCACGCAAACTTGGAGTTTGAATTATCGAATCATGTTCCACTAAGGCCTCGACGGCTTGGAAAAGCCATGGATTGCCTAGTGCGGCACGACCGATCATTATTGCATCGGCACCTGTGTACTCAAGTACCTTTTTCGCCTTCGAGGCAGAATCAATATCACCATTCGCAATAACAGGAACTGAAATTGATTGTTTGACTGCTCGAATATTGTCGTATTCCGCTTCCCCTTCAAATAGGCATTCTTTCGTCCGCCCGTGAATGGTTAAAGCTTGAATACCAGATTGTTCTGCAATTTTGCCGATTTGCACACAGTTTCGATTTGCTTTATCCCAACCTGTGCGAATTTTTAGCGTCACAGGCACATCAACAGCATTCACGACTTCTTTTAAAATTTTTTCCACTAAATCAGGAAATTGAAGCAGTGCAGAACCCGCTAATTTTCGATTTACTTTCTTTGCGGGACAGCCCATATTAATGTCGATAATTTCAGCACCATAGGCTACATTAATTGCTGCAGCTTGGGCCATTTCTAAAGGATCAGAACCTGCAATTTGCACCGCATTTAATCCTAGATCTTCACTATGTGCTAAACGAAGTTTCGATTTCTCTGTATGCCAAACTTGTGGATTGGTGGACATCATCTCTGAAAACGTTAATCCCGCGCCATAATGGGCACATAAACGTCGAAAAGGTTGATCCGTGATACCTGCCATGGGTGCCAATAAAATACGATTTTTTAATTCATAAGAACCAATTCGCATTTTATGTTATCCCCAATTACAAGTCCTATCTCCAGCAAGTCAGGCCACAATAGCAACCGACAAGGGGTGCTATATTACGCATTTTTCGTTTTTTTGCAAAGTGAAATTTGTTCAAAAAATGCACTTTTTTTAATTGACAAAAAGAAATTAAGCCGATTTTAATTTACCTGTAATACGGCACCATTCCTCTTTCACTGCAACAGGATCTAAATCAAAGCATTGTGTATAAGCATCACATACCGATTCTGCTTGGGTTTCTAAAATACCCGATAATCCAAGATCACCGCTCTCTTTCACTAGTTGAGAAATAATCGGATAAAGTTCTTTCAATGGCCCCGCAAGAATATTCGCCACAACAACATCTGCTTTTAAATCTGCAGGTTTATCATCGGATAAGAAAAGTTGAAGACGATCCGCCACCCCATTCTGTTCTGCATTATTACGACTGGCAAGAATCGCTTGTGGATCGATATCAATACCGATCGCATTTTTTGCTCCTAACTTAAGCGCTGCTATGGCAAGAATTCCTGAGCCACAACCAAAATCGATGACGGTTTTGTCAGTTAAATCCAAACCATCTAACCACTCTAAACAAAGTGCGGTTGTCGGGTGGGTGCCTGTTCCGAAAGCTAAACCAGGATCAAGCATCACATTAACTGCATTTTGATCTGGCACTTCACGCCAGCTTGGGCAAATCCATAAACGTTTGCCAAATTGCATTGGGTGGAAGTTATCCATCCATTCACGTTCCCAATCTTTATCCTCGATTTGCTCAATTTTGTAAGCGGTGTTTTCATCTAAATGATGTGCTTGTTTAAGCAAACTCACAATTTCATTCATATCGGTTTCTGCATCAAATAATGCAATCACATCCGTATTTCCCCACAAACGTGTTTCGCCTGGAAGTGGTTCAAAAATCGGTGTATCTTGGCTATCCATAAATGTGACCGAAACTGAGCCAATTTCTTCTAAAAAATCGCTAATTTTCTCGGCTTTTTCATTTGTACTATTTAAGCGAATTTGAATCCACGCCATCTTCTTTTCCTTTTAATTAATTTCTTTATGTAACCATCTGGGTAATAAACTTACGCCTAGGGCTGAAACCACAATAATGATAATCCCAAGCGCTGAAACAAGTGAAACCTCTTCGTTGAGTAATAATACTGCCAAAAAGACACCAAAAATCGGCTCAAGTGCGGTCAAAATTCCCGAGATTTTTGCATCCACCGAATTTAAGCCTTTATTCCACAACCAAAAGGCAAACCAACTACATACTACACCGAGATAAATCAAACCGAAGAAACCAAGCCAGTTAAAATGGATATCCCAGTTTTCCGTCAGCAATAAAGTAAATGGCAGCATGGTGATGCTTGCTAACACAATCGAAATGGATGTATAGGCTTGTGCTGAAACCGTTGCCACCACTTTTTTCGTCCAACGCAAGCAACAAGCAAACACAATACTTGCCGCCACCACTAAGGAGCAACCCAATAAGCTAATTTCACTTGCGCCTTCATTGCCCTGCCCGCCTAGAATTAAAATGGCTACGCCTAAAAAGGCAAAAGCCCCACACAACCAATGATACCATTTCGCACGATCTTGAAAGAAAAAATGCCCAATGAAAATCACACATAATGGTTCTAATCCAATCATGGTCGTTGCACTCGCCGCGCTTGTATATTTTAAACCAATGAATCCCAGCAAAAAGGTCGCGGTATAATTGAAAAAACCTAGCCACCAAAGCTGTTTTCGCATCGGTTTAGACACGCCTTTCCAACGACGAAAAAAGAGTGGCATCACAATAATCGCCGCCATTAATAAACGGGCTTGGATCATCAAAATGGTGTCCATCATTGTAAAGGTGTATTTAGCGGCAACAAAGGAACTACTCCAAATAAACAATGCTAGGATCTGGTAAATCATAAAGTGCGGTCCATTTTTACTGTTTTTTTGCGCCGAATTGGTTACCCAAGATGAAAGCAATCAAGCCAAATACAAGTGCAGGTACAATAGCATTAAAACCAAATAGTTTGATACCAAATTGAGTCAGTAGCACATAACTACTTAATCCCACCACCATTGAGCTTATTGCACCTGCTGCATTTGCTTTATCCCAATAAATGCCTAATACAATCACCCAAAGGAATGCTGCTTCTAATCCACCGAAAGCAAATAGATTCAACCAAATAATCATATCAGGTGGATTCAGTGCGGCAAGAATTAACAACGCCGATAAAATTAGTGTAATGACTGATGAAATACGGCTAATTCGTTTTTCATTCTTCGCGGCTTCAGGTTTGCTTGCAAGATATAAGTCTTTCACAAAAATTGAGGAGGATTGAATGAGTTGCGCATCAACTGTGGACATAATCGCAGACATCGGCGCGGCTAAGAAAATCCCTGCAACAATAGGAGGAAGTACTTCCAACATTAAGGTTGGAATGACTTTATCTGATACTGTTAAATCTGGCACAACGGCACGTCCTAAAGCGCCCGCCAAATGCATCCCTAACATAATGACTGAAAGGACAATCGTACCAATGAGCATGCCTCGATGTAAGGCTTTACTATCTTTGAAAGCCATGCAACGCACGGCTGTATGTGGTAAACCTACCACACCGAAACAGACTAAGATCCAAAATGATGCCATAAATTGAAAATCAAGCATCTCATTTGGGCCGTAAGGGCTTACTAAGCTCGGATCAATTTCAGTTAATTTATTGACCGCACTTTCCACGCCACCGAGATGGTAAATCACGCCCACTAATAGTACGATTGTGCCAAAAATCATTACGGTACCTTGAATCGTATCAGTTAATACGACGGCTCGGAAACCACCAATAAACGTATAAATGCCAACCGTTAAGGCAAAAATAAGTAAGGCGTGAGTATAAGGAATCCCTATCGTAGTTTCGAGCAATCTTGCGCCACCAATAAATTGCACAACCATAGCGGCAAAGAAGGCAAGCAACAATGCTAGACTGGAAATCCAAACGAGATATTTATTTTTATAACGATAGAGAAATAAATCATTGATAGTAAGCGCATTGGTCTCGCGAGAAAGTAATGCAAACTTTTTGCCCAATGCACCTAAGGCTAGCCAAACAGCTGGCACTTGGATCATGGCGAGTAATACCCAGCCTAGCCCATATTTATAAGCTGCCCCTGGTCCACCAACAAAAGAACTGGCGCTGGCATAAGTGGAAGCCGTTGTCATCGCAAGGACAAAGCCCGTCATGGAGCGATTTCCTACATAATATTCCGTAAGGAAATCACCTTTACTGCGTTTTACATAAGCAAATAATGCCGCGCCAAAGATGAAGACTAAATAGATAACTAATGGGAGAATAATACCTAAATTCATTATTTATTCTCCTTTGACTCAACATCTAGCGGGATATCTAGAAAGACAATTTTGACAATCCAATACCCAATGACTACAAACAAAATAGGTAAATAAATGCAGGATAATTCAAACCACAACGGAAAACCTATCGGTCCAGGCGAGTCTTTCGGTAAATAAGCACAAACACACCATCCAATTACATAAAAAATAGCTAACCCTAATGCCCAGCGCGCCTCCTTGGCGGCTTGTTTATATCGTTGTGATAAATCCATTATGAACTCCCGTTAGAATGTTTTACCCATTTCAAGGAAAATACGATTTTTGTCGTAGCTATAGAATGGGTGATTACTTGAAACTCGTTGATAAGACCACGTAATTTTAGGCGTGATTCCCCAGAAGTAAAGATCTCGATGCCATAATGTTACTGCAGATTGATATTCATTATTTTTCTGACGAATATTGAATAAATCAGCACCTTTGTAAGTTCTACGTGCATAGGCAAGGGAAATTCGGGTTGAAATACCCCAGCCCCACTCTTGCCCCCAACCTAAACGGAGATTTTTACGTTGATAAGCATTGTCCTTATCTCGAGTATTTTCACGATTATAATCAGCGCCTACGAACCAAAATTGACCACTCTTAGGAAAATAAGATAACGTATTCGACCAAAGATAATTATTGCCATTCAAATGCTTACGAGTGTTGTAACGCTGTTCACCATACTCAAGTGCGGTTGAAATTTGCCACTTTTCATTCAGCCAATAAGTTAAATCTAAACGAGCACCTGAATTCTTCGAATACTGCTTCATTGATTCGCTACCTGAGGAGCCACCTGCATACCATCGTCTTTCTGTAAATGGCATCAATGAAATCTCAAAACGTGCTGTTTGATAACCTAATCCAGCGCCAACTCTACCATTAAACTCATTATATTTTTTATTATCCCAGTAATATTTCCCACTCCCCTCGATAGAAAATTTAGTGAAATAATTATGGGGTAATGACCATTTTTTCTCTGCTTCTGCAAAATAAGAAAAACCTGTTGCACTTTCGCGCTCCCAGGCATTCCAATTTCCAATGCGAGTGCCTGATTTTGGTGCATTGTTAATATTACTTTCATTTAAGAAGCTCAAACCACCTTGAAACTTCCATTGATCTCGGCGGTTAAGTGCCGAAAGATATTGGTCGATCATGACGATAGACTCGGGAGAAACTTGTTCAGCTCTCAGTTTTTGGAATTGATCTTTAGCCGCCTCATTATCATTGTTTAAAAAGAGTGCTTGTGCTAACTGATAACGTAACGGCAGAATGGTCGAATCTTGAGAAAATAGAGTACGATAACGAGTTACCGCCTCCGAAAAACGACCATTTTCGCGAGCATTAATTGCATTTGCCCAATCAAGTAAAAATGGATCTTGTTTAGGCAAATTTTGATACAACGGCAATAAGAGTTGAACGGCTTCACCGTTATTTTGCAACACTGCAGGAATCAATCCACGTACGATCAAATCAGGATGTTTTGCCAATTCTTCTTTCGTCATAGAAAGTGTATGTTTATCGTCACGTTTTTCTGAAATTTGTGGCTTTTGAGTGGATAAGTCTGGTTTCGCAAGCTGAAGCTGATCATCAAACCGCTCATCCCGAGGTTGTGGAGACTTCTCTGCAGCAAAAGAGAATGAACTAAGCAACAATGAGGAGCTTAAAAATAAAACAAGTTTCGATTGTGAAGTCATTTTTATTCCTATAAAGAAAAATAAAGCAAGCCAAAGGCTTGCTTAAAAATTTACAAAAATTTTCTAATTTTTTCTAGCACCAAAAACACCAAATTTATCATTTCCTTGATAAGTTCCGGCTACTTCGTCTGCATCTTTTCCATAGAAGCCTCCTTCAACCTGAACACCTTGGCTATTTGTTCCACTAAATTGATTGCCTTGAATTTTGGCAGATAAGGAAACATCATCAAAATGTACATTAGGAGAAAGAGCTCCCCCTGCAATCCCATTTGATACAAGAACGTCCTTATAGCCTGTTTTGGCTAAAGAAATTGTTCCATTTAATGTTTTATCTGCGAAATTAGCCGTTAGTTTTACGAATGATAAGTTAGAATCTAAGTAATCAGCTCGCTTCTCTACATGCATACCATTTCCAGTATAATTTGCAGTACCTGATTGTGGCATTTCTGTCGTTGGATTTACACCAAATGCGACATAATAATCAGAACCTAAAGCAGGCTCCGTAAATTTTCCCCAACGAATATTTTTATAGTTTTTGCCACTAATAGAACGCAATTCAGGATAATCAGCCTGTAGCACTTCTTTCTCATTAGTTCCAATGACTGGACGTTCGTAATACCCTGATGGAATAATTTCAATTTCTTGACCTTCAACATTAACGAGATTCACGTTATTGTCATCATGTATTTGTCTTTCAATGACCGTCACTGTTTTATCTTCTTTATTAACCTCAAAACCCACTCGTTTAAGCACGATTTGTTCTTCATTTTTTGGTTGTTCCGCTGGTTTTACTGGCTCAGTTGGTTTTACTGGCTCAGTTGGTTTTACTGGCTCAGTTGGTTTTACTGTCTCAGTTGGTTTTACTGTCTCAGCTGGTTTCACTGTCTCAGCTGGTTTCACTGTCTCAGCTGGTTTCACTGACTTAGCCGGCTTTACTGGCTCAGCTGGTTTTACTGACTCAGCTGGTTTTACTGACTCAGCTGGTTTTATTTGATTAACTGGTTGAGTATTGCTACCACCACTACTTCCACAGGCAGCTAACGTTACAGTTGCAAGAATTGTTAAACTTAATTTAGAGAGATTAAATTTCATTATTTTTCCTTAGGTAAAAATAAGGGTGCATTATAAAAGGATTTAAAATACATTTTCAAATTAAAATTATAATTCATTAACATAAAATTAACTACGAACAATAAAAACGGCTAACCTAATTGTGTTAGCCATTTTATTATTAATGATACATCCAAATTTCTCTCTAAATAATAGAGACTAGAACCGTCTTTTAGCAGTTTTAAACTAAAAATGGATGTATAAAGTTAGATATTTTCCTAAATACGGTGATAATTACTTTTTAGCAGCAAATGCAGCCCCCCAAGAATTATCATTAGCTTTAGCTGAACCACCTAATTCTTTTGCGTTCTCGCCATAGAATTTACCTTCAGCTTTACCCTGAGAATTTAACAAATCTGATTTAGCAGTACCTGAAAAACCATTTCCAGAAATATTCGCATCAATCTTAACTACATCTTTATTATCTGTGCGTAAAGTACCTGTTAATTTCTTATTACCGAAATCAGCACTAAAGCTAGATGAACCTTTAAAATAATCTTCATCTGGTAATTTATCGGTATCTGCGGAAATAATGCTATCCCCTCTATAGGTCACTACACCTGATGATGGCATTGAAGTTGTTGGGTATCCATTATAAAACAAGATATCATCTTGACTAGGATCTTGGCTCTCAATTGCTCCAAAACGAACATTGCTATAAGAACCACAGCAAACTTCTAATTTACCATTTAATTTCATACCATTAATTGTTTGGGCTTTAGATACTGCCCAACCTCCTGAGCTAATACCAGGACCAAACCCAATAGGAATATCTTTTCCATCAACATTAATTTTATATAAATTTGCTGAAGTAAGTGCTACAGTTTTAGCTGTAACATGCCCCTTATTATCTGAATCAACTACTATAGCACCACCTGTTTTATTGTTTGAAGATGTTGATACTGGATTACTTGAATTATTCTGTTTTTTAGCTGGCTGAGTTGTTTGTGCAGCTTGTTTATCTTTTGTTGGTGCTTGGCTACTACTTCCAGCATCACCACCGCCACTACTTCCACAAGCAGCTAAAGTTAATGCGGATAAAGCTGTTAAACTAAACTTTAAAATAGTATTTTTCATAATTTACCTCTTAGGTTGTTAACGAAACGCAATTAATAGACAGACATAACATAAATTTATGTAAATTTTATCTTATCATAAATTTAATATGATTATATATAAACCTATATAAAAAATAAGGTAAAGACAATATTTTGTCTTTACCTTAATAATTTATAAATTAATCATGCATCCCTAATTTCTTCTCTAAATAGTGGATATTTGCCCCACCTTTTTGGAAGTTTTCATCTTCAAGGATGAGTTCATGAAGTGGAATATTTGTTTTGATACCGTCAATGATCGTCTCTGATAACGCATTTTGCATACGACGAATAGCTACATCACGAGTATCACCGTATGTGATTAATTTTGCGATCATAGAATCATAATGCGGAGGAACGGTATACCCGCCATACACATGAGAATCCCAACGAACGCCTAAACCACCTGGTGAGTGTAAGTGTACCACTTTACCTGGAGACGGTAAGAATGTTTTTGGATCTTCTGCATTGATACGACATTCAATCGCATGACCTTTCACTTTAATATCTTCTTGTTTGTAAGAAAGTGGTAAGCCAGCCGCAATACGCAACTGTTCTTTCACCAAATCCACACCAGTGATCATTTCTGTCACTGGGTGTTCCACTTGAATACGAGTATTCATTTCGATGAAATAGAACTCACCATTTTCATATAAGAATTCAAATGTACCAGCACCACGATAGCCAATTTCAACACAAGCCTTCGCACAGCGGGAACCAATATCACGACGAACTTCTTCAGTAATACCTGGTGCGGGTGCTTCTTCTACGACTTTTTGGTGACGACGTTGCATAGAACAATCACGCTCTGCAAGATAGATTGCGTTACCGTGTGTATCCGCTAAAACTTGGATTTCAATATGGCGTGGATTTTCTAAATATTTTTCCATGTAAACCATATCATTGTTAAACGCTGCTTTTGCTTCAGCTTTGGTCATCGCAATGGATTCTTCAAGTGCATCTTCACTACGTACCACGCGCATACCACGACCGCCGCCGCCACCAGATGCCTTGATAATAATTGGATAGCCAATACGTTTTGCAATCTCTTTATTTTTTGCGATATCGCTACCTACTGGACCATCTGAACCTGGTACACAAGGCACACCCGCTTTTTTCATTGCTTTAATCGCAGAAACTTTATCCCCCATCAAACGAATGACGTCTGCTGTTGGACCAATAAAAATAAAACCAGAACGCTCAACTTGCTCTGCAAAATCTGCATTTTCAGAAAGGAAACCATAACCAGGGTGAATAGCATCCGCACCAGTTACTTCTGCAGCTGCAATAATAGCAGGAATATTTAAATAACTTTTTACAGATGGCGCAGGTCCAATACAGACTGTTTCATCTGCAAGTAACACGTGTTTTAAATCACGGTCAGCGGTAGAGTGAACCGCCACGGTTTTAATGCCTAATTCTTTACAGGCACGCAAAATACGCAGTGCAATTTCACCACGGTTAGCAATCACAACTTTTTCTAACATAACAATTTCCACTTGGGTGAAAAAATGGCGAGAAAGCTCGCCATTTCAGATTGATAGGGATTATTCGATAACGATCAATGGTTGGTCAAACTCAACCGCTTCGCCATCATTTACTAAGATTGCTTTAACCACACCAGCTTTATCTGCTTCGATACGGTTCATCATTTTCATTGCTTCAACGATACAAAGTGCATCGCCTACTTTGACAGTTTGTCCCACTTCCACGAAAGCTTTCGCTTCTGGGCTTGGGCTACGGTAGAATGTCCCTACCATTGGTGAACGCACTTGGTGGCCAGAAATTTCAGCCGCTGGCGCTTCAGCAGGCGCTGCTGCCACAGGAGCCGCTGCAGGAGCCGCAGCGGGTGCTACGGGCGCCGCTGCATATTGAATCGCAGCTGGTGCAACCGCTGGTGCTGCACGACTAATACGTACTGTACCTTCTTCTTCTTGCACTTCTAATTCAGTGATACCCGATTCTTCTACTAATTCAATCAGTTTTTTGATTTTACGAATGTCCATACGTTCTTCCTAAAAATAATAATGAATTGTTAACCGCACTTTCAGGATTGATTTCCAAAGCGCAGTCATTTTGAAACCTATTTTTGTGTCGGCAAGATTACCGCAAAATCACGCACTTTGCGATAAATTTCTGCGAAAATCTGTAAATTTTGTGAAATTTTATGCTTTTTTATTTAAAAAATCTAACGCGAATTGGAGAGCAAACTCATAGCCTTTCGCACCTAACCCACAAATCACCCCTTCAGCCACATCACTAAAGTAAGAATGGTGACGGAATGGCTCGCGCTTATACACATTAGATAAATGGATTTCAACAAAAGGAATTGACACAGCAAGCAACGCATCACGCAATGCAACACTGGTATGCGTATAAGCTGCCGGGTTAATTAAAATAAAATCCACTTTTTGAAAACTTTGATGAATCTTATCGATTAACTTTTCTTCGCTATTTGCTTGAAAGCACTCCAAATTCACATCATGCTGTGCCGCGAGTTTTGCCACATTTTCTTCAATGGCAGATAACGAAAGCGAACCATAATGTTTCGGCTCTCTTGCGCCCAACATATTTAAGTTCGGGCCATTTAACAGCAAAATATTGAATTTTTTTGACATTTTCACATCCTTTAACTTGTGCGAATTATAGCGATTTTTTGTGTAATGGTGGTCGTATCTCTATACAATTTTGGTAATAAATTCTGAATTTAAATCAATTAGCGGTAAATCTGAGCCCGGCCACGCACGTAATACCTGATGTTGCATAAAATTCAACGTATCTAATCCTGGCGTCACATTAGGTGTATATTGTGCCGCGATACGAGCGAGCTGAGTCAATCCTAAGCTACTTTCAATACTTGAGCTAATCACTGCTTTTATGCCTAAACTATGTGCTTGTGCAATCAGCTTTTGACAATCTTGTAGCGAACCAACCAGTGTTGGTTTAATCACAATAGCACTTAAGTGCGGTTCATTTTCTACAAGAAAATCTGGCTCACGTACACTTTCATCCCAAGCAATATTAATGCCTGTTTGAGCTGCAAACTGGCGGCTTTCTTCACGGGTTTTGCAAGGTTCTTCCAGAAATTGAATGCGAGAACGATGTTGCGGTTTTACTTTCTCCGCAAATTTTAATGCCTTTTCCAACGTCCATTGGCGATTCGCATCTAGACGTAATTGCAAATCAGGAATAGCTTCAAGAAACATATCCGTCATCAAGCCATCACGATTCGCTTCATACATGCCAACTTTGATTTTAGCAACTTTGTCACCTGGCATTTGATTAAGTTCTGCATATAACTCATCAGGATCGCCATAACACAACGGTGCGGTATGATAGTTACCTTCCTCATTTAAATAACGTTTCATCTCATCCATCGCCGTGCTAATACCGAAGGCAACAGAAGGATAACAACCCTCAAGGGGGACTCTTGGTGCTTCGCAGCTTGCATGACACCAATTTGTCAGCCATTCAATGACTTGCTCTTGCGCTTGTTCGATGGTTTCTTCACTAAACCCAGGCAAAGGTGCAATCTCTCCCCATCCATCACGGCTACAAGAAACACGCACAATTAGCCCCTCACGGCGTTTTAAAAAACGTCCACGTAGAATCAACTGACTATCGACTGGGATAGAATAACGATAAAGATTAAATGATTTGGTTTCCATCTTATTCTCCTTGATGACAAAAGTGCGGTTAAAAACACACTGATTTTTAACCGCACTTTTATGTTCAAATTAAGGATTACGTCTGAATTTACTGAAGTCTGGTGCGCGTTTTTCGTTAAACGCGTTACGACCTTCTTGACCTTCTTCAGTCATATAGAACAACATGGTTGCGTTACCCGCGAGTTCTTGTAAACCTGATTGACCATCGCAGTCTGCATTCAATGCAGCTTTCAAGCAACGTAACGCAATTGGGCTGTTACGTAACATTTCACGGCACCAACGCACGGTTTCTTTTTCTAAATCTGCATAAGGCACAACAGTATTCACTAAGCCCATATCTAATGCCTCTTGCGCATTATATTGACGGCATAAGAACCAAATTTCGCGTGCTTTTTTCTGACCAACTAAACGCGCCATATAGCTTGCACCCCAGCCACCGTCAAATGAACCGACTTTAGGGCCAGTTTGACCGAAAATCGCATTCTCTGCAGCAATAGTTAAATCACATAACATATGAAGTACATGACCACCACCAATCGCATAACCTGCGACCATTGCCACCACTGGTTTTGGACAAGTACGAATATCACGTTGGAAATCCAATACATTTAAATGATGTACACCACTTTCATCTTTGTAACCGCCGTAGTCACCACGAATTTTTTGGTCACCACCAGAACAGAATGCTTTTTCGCCTTCACCGGTTAACACAATCACGCCAATTTTTTCATCGAAACGAGCGTTAGAAAATGCATGGATCATTTCTTTAACTGTTTGAGGACGAAATGCATTGCGCACTTCTGGACGATTAATAGTAATTTTTGCAATACCATCAGTCGATTTGTGGAAACGAATATCGGTATAGCCTTCGCTATGATCAATCCACTCAACTGGTGCATATAAAACATCATCTTTTGGATTTTGCATTGTTCTTTCCTTTATAAGTGTAAAAAGTGCGGTCATTATAGCGGAAGTTTTTTAGTTCGGGAAAGAAAATCACTTCTCAGTTAGAGAATCACTTTACAATCAGATTGTTGTTGCTAAAATTTTGCCATTCTAGATGTTATAAGGAAATTTAAGTGAGAAAATTTATTATTTTCGGCGCAACTGTACTCCTAAGTGCTTGTAGTTTATTTAGCCCATCACAATCCCCGATTCCCGCAGAATTTGCACAAGCGGATTACCTCCTTTCAGACGTGAATGCGAAAGCATGGGCTACGGCAAGTAAACAAGCTGAACAATGTATCTACCCAAATTTAACCCGTATTCAGCAACAACATTTTGCCAAAGAAGATAGCTACATTCATTCTCAATATGTCTTTTTCTATCCGTTAGAAAAAATCATCGGGGAAGACTATGTGAAAATGATTCAAAAAGATGAAAAATCGATGAATTATGCGACCTATCAATTCAAGAAATTCCGTACAGAAGTCGGTGATGTCGAGCCATTAGAACCAAAAGCTTGTCAAATCTTACGTACCCAGGCGAAAGAAGATTTGGATGTCGTGAAAGGTCAATATGTAAATGGTATGGTGGATGAAACGAAGAATGACGATGGTACATTGAAGAAAACGGGTGATGGCATTGCCACCAATCAGAACAAATTCTTCTTTGATATTATCAAATGGGGTTCAGCTCTTCTTCTCTAATTTTTTCATTATTTTCTATAAAAACAACGGCGTAAATATTTTTTACGCCGTTTTTGTATTCAGCGGAAACGATTACGATCAAAAAAAGCTTAAATTTTAAGTAAAGAAGCAAAATAGTCATTTTAATTAAAGTCATTTTCAGCTAGTCTAATCAGAAATATTTTTTACAAGGAGAAAACGTCATGACAAAACTTTTTGATATCGCACAAAACTGGTTAAACCAAGATCCTGATGCTGAAACTCACGCAGAATTAACCGCACTTTTAACAGCGGCAAAAAATGGTGATAAAAAAGCACACGCTGACTTACAAGCTCGCTTTAGTGACCGTTTACAATTTGGTACTGCAGGGCTTCGTGGACCGTTACAAGCTGGCTCTATGGGTATGAACCGTGTTTTAGTGGCACAAGCAGCGGGCGGCTTAGCGGATTATTTAAAAGATTACGACAAACAGCCTTCTATCGTGATTGGTTACGATGGTCGTAAAAACTCTGATGTTTTCGCTCGTGATACCGCTGAAATCATGGCGGGTGCAGGCGTGAAAGCTTATTTACTTCCACGTAAATTACCCACTCCAGTATTAGCTTACGCAATCCAATATTTTGATACCACTGCGGGTGTCATGGTGACTGCAAGTCACAACCCTCCGGAAGATAACGGTTATAAAGTTTACTTAGGTAAAGCGAACGGCGGTGGCCAAATCGTTTCTCCTGCTGACAAAGATATCGCAGCCTTGATTGATAAAGTCGCAGCGGGCAATGTAAAAGATTTACCACGTAGCCAAGATTATGTGGTGTTAGATGATGAAGTAGTTAATGCTTATATCGAAAAAACCGCTTCTCTTGCTAAAGAGCCTAAATCAGATATTAACTACGTTTATACCGCAATGCACGGTGTAGGCTATGAAGTATTAAGCAAAACCTTAACAAAAGCAGGTCTTCCACAACCTCATATCGTAGCAGAACAAGTATGGCCAGATGGCACATTCCCAACAGTAAACTTCCCTAACCCAGAAGAAAAAGGTGCATTAGATTTAGCGATTAAAGTAGCAAAAGAACACAATGCAGAATTCATTATTGCCAATGACCCTGATGCAGACCGTTTAGCAGTGGCTGTTCCAGATGCACAAGGTAACTGGAAACCTTTACACGGTAACGTAGTAGGTTGTTTCTTAGGTTGGTATTTAGCAAAACAATATCATGCAAAAGGTGAGAAAGGCGTATTAGCGTGTTCTTTAGTGTCCTCTCCAGCGCTTGCTGAAATTGCAAAAAAATACGGTTTCCAATCAGAAGAAACCTTAACCGGTTTCAAATACATCGGTAAAGTTCAAGGCTTATTATTCGGTTTCGAAGAAGCGCTTGGTTACTTAGTAGACCCAGATAAAGTACGTGATAAAGACGGTATTTCAGCGGCGATTGTATTCTTAGATTTAGTGCGTCACTTAAAAGCACAAGGCAAAACCTTAGCGGATTATGCTAATGACTTCACACAAGAATTCGGTGCTTATGTAAGTGGCCAAATTTCTATCCGTGTAAGCGATTTATCTGAAATTGGTAAATTAATGGCCGCACTTCGTAACTCGCCTCCAGCTGAAGTAGGTGGTGTTAAAGTGGCACAATTCATCGACCACACTAAAACTGATCGCCAAAGCGACATCCTTGTATTCGTATTAGAAAACGGTAGCCGCTTAATCGTTCGTCCATCTGGTACTGAACCGAAAATCAAGTTCTATCTTGATGCGCGCGGTAAAGATCCAAAAGACGCGGATCACGTTTTAGCACAATTTGATGAAGGTGTTCGTCAAATCCTTCGTCAAGATGCTTACGGCAAACAAGATTGCTAATTGAGCAAACTATTAAATAATAAAAAACGCTAGGTTTGATGCCTAGCGTTTTATTTTTGCTTATTTCAATGCAAGTTGTAACTTGCCCTGATGTGTTTCTAATAAAGCCTCTGCTTGAGCACGATCTAATCCACTCAGAATCATCATAATCGCTAATTTCGCATTTTGATCAGCCTGCTTTAAAGTCTCTTCTGCGAGAGCCTTATCGCAATCCGTGGCTTGCATGACGATACGAATGGCACGAGCTTTCAGTTTTTCATTACTCGCCTGCACATCCACCATTAAGTTTTGATAGCATTTACCCATTAAGATCATAGAAGCCGTAGTCAGCATATTCAGTACTAATTTTTGTGCCGTACCTGATTTTAAACGGCTCGAACCCGTCAGTACTTCTGGTCCCACTACCGTATCAATGGCAATATCCACAATATTCGCCATTGCTGAATTCGGATTACTTGCAATCGAAACCGTCACTGAACCTAGACTTTTCGCATATTCCAATGCACCGATCACATAAGGTGTTCGGCCACTTGCAGCAATACCCACCAACACATCTTTTGAGGAAAATTGAATGGTTTGTAAGTCAACCACAGCTTGTGCTTTACTGTCTTCCGCCCCTTCAATTGGATGACGCAATGCTCGCTCGCCGCCTGCAATAATACCTTTCACCATTTCAGGTGACACGCCAAATGTTGGTGGGCATTCAGAAGCATCGAGTACGCCTAATCGACCACTGGTTCCTGCGCCAATATAGACTAACCGACCGCCTTGTTGAAATGCAGCAACAATACATTCGACTGCTTGGGCAATTTGAGGTAAACATTTTTCAATTGCCAAAGGTACTTGTTTATCTTCCTCATTCATTAACTGCACAATTTCCAATGCAGACAAGCTATCTACATGCATGGAATTGGGATTCCGTTGTTCAGTAATTAAAGTTGAAAGGGTTTGTAATAAATTCTCTGCCATGGTTTATTCCTTTGGAAAAATCGCCCCTAAACTGACCGCACTTGTGGCGCCCGTCACACTCGGCAAATTAGCGGGTAAATTATGCATACGACGATAAGCCAACCAAGCAAAAGCTGCCGCTTCCACATAATCGATATCAAGTTCTAATTCAGTCGTCAGTTGAATACGCCAATTTGGTAATGCCTGTTTTAAACCATTCATGATCGCCTGATTTTTAGCACCTCCGCCACAAACAAGTAATCTGCATGGTAATGTCGTCTGAATATTATTAAGGGCTAAAACAATGCTTTGCACGGTAAATTCTGCCAAAGTGGCTTGCACATCTTGTGGTAAAAATGTGGTCATTTCGGCTGCTATTTTTTGAATTTTATTCTCTAGCCAAGATAAATTAAATAATTCACGCCCTGTGCTTTTCGGTGGTGGAAGCTGAAAGAAATCTTCATCTAATAATGCCGCTAACAAATCTGGATTCACTTGACCTGAAACCGCCCACTCACCATTTTTGTCGTAAGCTTTGCCTTGATGTTTTTCGATCCATTGGTCGAGCAAGGTATTACCCGTTCCCGTATCAAAGCCAATGACAGGCTGTTCGGGTATCAATAACGATACATTACTAATACCGCCAATATTCAGCACCACGGTTGCCCAGTGAGGATCAAAAAAGACCGCTTGATGAAAAGCGGGTACTAAAGGCGCCCCTTGTCCACCAAACGCCATATCTTTACGTCGCAAATCACCAACAACCGTAATGCCTGTTTTAGCGGCTAATAAATTCATATCACCGATTTGCATGGTAAACGGAAATTGACCTTTTGGGGAATGCCACACTGTTTGGCCATGGCAGCCAATGGCTTCGATCTGTTCTGGTTTTAACTGGTATTTATGTAAAAAGGTATTTACGCAATCGGCATAAAGCAAGCCAAATTGATGATCGAGTTCACCCAATGCTTGTAACGACGTTTCGCCCGATTGAATAAGTGCGGTCACTTTTTCGCGTAAATTTGCGGGCATCGGCGTGAAATCTGCCGCAATTAATTTGGTTTGATTAGATTGGATGTCAGTAAGGGCAATGTCCACCCCGTCAAGGCTGGTGCCGGACATAATGCCAAGATAATAAGTCATAGTATTCAATTCGTGAGTTTTTCAGAATTATATCGGATTTTAAAAAAATAAAAAAAGAGAGAACATTGTAGTTCTCTCTTTTCTTCTTATAAATCATCAATGACTAAACGTTTTTTAACTATTGATGGAATAAGGTAACGGTTCAATTTTCAGAACGGTTCCATCTTCAGGTAAACGGAAATGTGTCCCTTCTTCTAAATCGTTATTCATCACCACTTGTAACCATAAAACGCCGTCAAAATTGACCGCACTTACGATAGTGCCAGTTTTACGCCAAGCTGTTTCTAACTGCATTTCAATTTCGCTGCCGATTTTCGGTGTAACCGTGGTTTCCCCCGAAAGCACATACATCGCACGTTTATTGGCGCCACGATATTTGGCTCGCGCAACAGTTTCTTGCCCGATATAACAGCCTTTAGTAAAAGAAATCGCTTGTTCAATCGCTTGTAGATTTAATGCCTGCGGGATAAATTCATTTTGCGTTTCCGCGCTCAAGCTTGGTAAGCCCGCTTGAATATCCGCACAAAGCCATTGTTTTTCATCGCCATTAAAAGTGACATCTAACGGTGTTGGATTGATCAAAATTGCACGGTTTTCATCAATATCTAATTCAATCTGCGCATGAATTCGACCGCACTTTTCACCAATCAAGCCGACAATTTGCCAATCCAATACTTGGAAAGTGACTTTTGAAAACACCGCGTATTTTTTTAAATGATCGAGTGGAGCCAATAAAGTTTTCGGCATTAAAATCAAAAACTGCTCTACTGAAAGCTTAATTAAGCGGAATAACGAATTCATTTTGCCTTTAGGATCGCAATGTGCTGTAAGCGTTGAAGCGCCAGCTGCTAAATTCACCACATCACAAGTTAATTGGCCTTGCAGATATTTCTCCGCATCCACGCCCGCCACTTCCACCAAATCATAGTGGTTTAATGAAATAAATGTTGCCATGATTTTTCCTATTCAAGGTTTTGAATTTGCTCACGCATTTGTTCGATTAATACTTTTAATTCCACAGCAGAAGCGGTGATCTCTGCATTAATGGATTTTGATGCCAACGTGTTAGATTCACGATTCAGCTCTTGCATCATAAAATCCAATTTACGGCCCACTGCCCCGCCTTTTTTCAAGATATTATTGGTTTCTTTCACGTGCATTTGCAAACGATCTAATTCTTCCGCCACATCCACACGTTGCGCCAATAAAATCATTTCTTGTTCGACTCGTTGTGGATCAAGTTGAATCTTCGCTTCTTCAAAACGTTGCAATAAACGCTCACGCTGCCATTGTAAAACCGCCGGCATTTGTGACCGCACTTTTTCGGCTTCTACCGTAATGCCATCTAAACGTTGTTGAATAATAGCTTGTAATTTTTCGCCTTCACGTCCACGCATTGCAATAAATTCCACCAACAACTCATCAAAAGCTGTCAACAAATCTTGACTGATCGCATCTAAATCTTGCTCAGCCGCTTCCACCACGCCAGGATAACGCAATACATCCGTTAAATTGATTTCGCCCTCGCCAGCTTGCGACTTAATCCATTGTAAAGATTGAATAACTTGATTCGCTAATTCTTTATTTAAATTGATCTCAGCCGCTGCTTGTTTTTTGCTATCAATACGCAATGAGCATTCAATTTTACCGCGAGTGAGATTTTGACGAAGTTTCTCACGCAAAGCATTTTCCAAGCCACGGAATTGCTCTGGCAAGCGGAAAAAGTTTTCCAAATAACGTTGGTTAACCGAACGAATTTCCCAAACTGCATCGCCCCAATCTTTCTTGATTTCAAGGCGTGCAAAGGCTGTCATACTATAAATCATAAGCGCTCTCCTACTATTGTCTCTTGTCTTAATTGATTTGCCGGCTATTTTATCGGGAAAGTGCGGTCATTTCTACCGTACATTTTGTAGAAGAATTTTGTTTTCCCTACTTTACACACTGTAAAGATTAAAATACAATCAACGTAAATTTATTATTACAACCTAAGGAAGATAAAATGAACAAGACCGTGGGAAGTACCTTACTTGTTGCAGGAACCATGATTGGGGCGGGGATGTTGGCAATGCCACTGACCTCTGCAGGAATTGGCTTAACTGCAACTGTTTTCTTATTAATTGGCTTGTGGGCAGTGCTTACTTTCACCGCACTTTTATTCGTGGAACTGTATCAAACCGCTGACAGCGATGCGGGGATCGGCACACTTGCTGCTCAATATTTTGGTAAAGCAGGGCGAATTATTTCCACCGCGGTTTTAATTGTCTTCTTATATGCCTTAATTGCTGCTTACGTAAGTGGTGGTGGTTCCTTATTAATGGATTTACTCCCAGCCATGGGCGATAAAGACACCATGAACAAAATCGCGGTGCTTGTATTCACCATTTTCTTCGGTAGTTTTATTGTCATCGGCACACACAGTGTAGATAAAATCAATCGCGTGTTATTCTTTGTGATGATTGCTGCTTTTATCTTAGTACTCGCGTTAATGCTACCGAACATCAAATTTGATAACTTAATGGCGATGCCAATTGATAACGCTTTAATTATTTCTGCAAGCCCTGTATTTTTCACCGCATTTGGTTTCCATGGTTCCATTCCAAGTTTAAATAAATACTTAGACGGCAACGTAAAATCCTTACGCATTGCGATTTTAGTGGGTTCTGGCATCACATTATTTGCTTACTTTTTATGGCAGCTTTCTACGCACGGCTTACTCAGCCAAAATGAGTTTTTACAAATTTTACGTGAAGACGCCACGTTAAATGGCTTGGTGAAAGCAACCTTAGAAATCACCCAAAGCCCAATTATTGCG
>ERZ773013.666-NODE-666-length-21254-cov-3.743478_pt1 | contig 21254 bp, 25 predicted proteins | sample MGYA00511670_ERZ773013 | MGnify/ENA primary metagenome ERZ773013 (study PRJEB29015, sample SAMEA2738120) | human oral metagenome | biome: human oral; feature: human-associated habitat; material: saliva | place: China | collected 2257 ... | reverse complement strand
CTTTGTGGAAAAAGTAGAAGAAGAAAAACCAACTCCTCAACCAACTCCTCAACCAACTCCAGAACCACAGCCAGCGCCAGCAAAGCCAGCCAAGAAGGCAAAGAAGAAGGCTGCACTTCCTGCAACGGGCGATGACAGTTGGGACTATTACTACGGGGCACTGAATATGTGCCTTGGAGTACTCGTCGGCGGTTTTCTGATGTTCGCTGGCATGTTTCTAAACAGAAAGAGGGACTAATTATGGATCTTGAAAATATAGGAATGTCTGCATTCGATGCTGAGCTTCTGAAGGCACTAACTAAGGATGCCTATAACATTGGCCGCGAAGAAGGCTTCGACGCAGGATTTACCGCGGCACTTTGCACCATTGCCTCAGTGGCCAAGAAGGAAAGCGCAGAGGATGCTCTGAAGTATGCAGAAGACTTTATCAACGGACCACTGGCTGACAAAGAGACAAAGGCAAAGTGTGAAGAGCTTACAAAGACAAGCGAGGAGGTGGACTGTAATGAACCTCGATGAATATACCGACAAACTCGCGGAGCTTGCCGCAGAAAGTGTCACGGAGAGCGACCTTCATTTCTTGAAAGGTAGAAACGTGTACCTGTCTGGACCAATCACGGGCGTGAAGGGGTACAGATGCCCATTCGTCTTCATGGAGAAAGTTCTGCATAAGGTAAGCGATGGCATGGTCTTCAACCCAGCCATAGAGATACCTTCGGACTCTCCATACGAGGCCGCCATGGCCACGTGTCTGCAGGCTCTATCGCTTAGAGTTCGAGACGGTGAAGACGAACCCTATTATCCGATGTATGAGGTAATGATTTTGCTTCCTGGATGGACGAAGAGCAAAGGCGCGCAGATTGAAAACCGTGTGGCCGAGGCATGTGGTATTGAGGTCATCGATATGTCATCGAATAAAGCGTTCACAAAAGTCATGCCTTTTTATCGAGCGCTTATAAGCGTGGTGGAAAATTATGGGGAATAAAGACGACCACAAAGACCTCCTGGAGGCGCTTAATTGGATAGATCCCTCCGAGCTTGATTATCAACAGTGGGTGGACTGCGGCATGGCGCTCCATGAGTCCGGCTTTTCATGGCAGGACTGGGATGCGTGGAGCCGTATGGATGTCTACCGCTACCACGAGGGCGAGTGTGAGCGTAAGTGGAAAAGCTTCGGCCGCTCGCCGTCACGTGTTAAAAGCGGAACCATTATCGCGTTTGCGCGTGCTCGTGGTTGGTCGCCAGGTGTGAAAGGTTACGCCATTGGTTGGGACGATGAAATCATTGACCCGGGCGACGTTTCTGGCATTACGCCAGATTGGGCGGACGAGGTTGACGTTGATGTTATGGACGGAGACTGGGACCAGGCTAAGGACTTAACGGACTACTTAGCGGCAGTGTTCGAGGATTCCGACCGTGTGTGCTACGTCAATGAGGTCTACGAAAAAGACGGCCGATACATGCCAAAGCGCGGACACTGGGGCAGAAACGCAGGCGAGCTTCGAGAGGAGCTCGCCAAGTGCGGCGGAGACCTTGGCAAGGTTCTAGGCGACTGGAACCCGGAGGCTGGCGCATGGATCTGCTTTAACCCAGTAGACGGAAAGGGACGCTCCAACCAAAACATCACGGAGTTCAGATATGCCCTTGTTGAGTCTGACACGCTCGAGGTGGAAAAGCAGCTTGGCATGATCCAGGCGATGAAGCTTCCGTGTGTGGCCGTGGTATCAAGCGGCAACAAGAGCGTTCACGCTATCGTCCACATTGACGCGGGAAGCGATGAGAACCTGTATAGAAAGCGCGTAGAGAAGCTGTACCAGTTCTGTGCGCGTCGTAAATTCTCGCCAGATATGGCCAACAAGAATCCCAGTCGTCTCTCACGTATGCCAGGCATCACCCGCGGCAAAAACCGTCAGAGACTCTTAAAGCTCAATATTGGCTGTAAAGACTGGGATGAGTGGGAGAAATGGGCGGACGAGTCAGAGGATGACCTTCCAGATGAAGCCGACTGTTCAGACTGGGATGAGCCGGTGGAGTTGAACGCTCCGCTTATCGGTATCGAGGGCGCGGGACTTTTGCGCCAGGGTCAGAAGATGATTCTCACGGGCGACTCCAAGATGGGTAAATCCTACGCGCTGATTGACTTAGCGGAAGCGGTCTGTACGGGTAGCACGTGGCTGGGTATGCCATGTATCAAAGGACGCGTTTTATACGTAAATCTTGAGATTGAAGCGAATGAGTTTAGACAGCGTCTCCACACGGTTTGGGACGCTCGCCATGGTGATAAGCAGCCTGGCGCACTCGATGACTTAAAGACCAATTTTTATTCATGGAATTTGCGCGGCAAGGCTCGCCTTATGAAGGACTTAACGCCCCTTTTGATTCGGCGTGTTTTAGCACGTGGCGAGAAGGGTTTTTTCACTATGGTCATCGTTGACCCGGTTTATAAGGTCAACGGCGGAGACGACAACGATTCGCGCATGGTGGCAGAGTTCACCAACGCCATCGACCGTATCACCGAGGAGTGCGGATGCGCCGTAGTCTACGCGCACCACCACCCAAAGGGTACAGCTGGCCAGAAGAAGGCAATGGACCGCATGAGTGGTTCTGGCGTTTATGCGCGTGACGCGGACTCTATGTGTGACTTTACACCGCTGGAGATTCCGGAGGAGTTCAGGCGCACACGCTTGAACGATTGTCCGGCCTACCGTGTATCCATGACCACGAGGAGCTTTCCGACACCGCCAGAGCGTGACGTCATCTTCAAGTGGCCGAGGTTCTACGACGACCCAACAGGCATGCTCGCCAAGTTTGAGACGGAAGGCGCTGACCCGTTTGCCAAGGGGCGCGAGAGTAAGCTGGCGAAGAACCATCGCATCCAGAAGGAAGCGGCGGAGCTGATGCAGGACGCTTACGACGCGGCGGTGGCGGATGGTTGCGCGGACGATAACGGATACGTCACCCAAGAGGATCTGCTTGAGCGAATTGGCACGCGCATAGACCCAGAGGGGTACGAAGTGAAGCCGAACATTCGTAGCATTCAGAGATGGGCGGACAGCGATTGGTGCGCCATCGAAAAGCGCAAAGTTGAGGTTGAGGGCTCACGAGGCCGCACTCGCATGATGACGATGTATATCGACGCAGTTAAAGAAGCAGAAAGCGGCTTTTTGAATGACCCAAATGAGTAGTTGCCACCAAAAACGGCGCACCGCTTATATAGGTATATAAGCCGATTTTGGTGGTAATGGTGATTTTTTCGTATTCAATCCTTGGACAATACGCCCCTAGCACAGGGGTTTGGCGCCAAGGGCGCGCGCCAAACGCCCCTTGTACGCTGAGGCTAGTGCTAGGGTGCGTTTGCCGCAAGCTCTTGAACATTTCCGCGCGCGCCCGCGTAATTGGCGCGGTTCATTTTTTCGATTCACGATTCACAATTCACGATTAGGAGATTGATTGATGTGGTTGACCCAAGAAGTAGCGCGCTCTGCCGTCAGAGGCACGCAGAGCCCGCAGAAAGCGCGAAAAGGAGACTCTCGGCGTTTCTACCCATGAGACCGCCTAGCAAGACGCACAACGACCTTGAGGCGTACATCGTGGGTAGAGGGAAGAACATGCACTCTTCCATCCGAAAGTCCGATGAGCTGAAGACCGCGGAGGATCTGATTTGTGTGTGGCTGAAGTCGGTCACGAAGGTGTCGGAAAATTTCCAGCCGCTCACCGGACCTTTGCGCTGTGTGGTGAAGTGGTGCTTCCCTGCGAGCCCTAAGCACCCGCATGGCACCCCCATGACGGAGAAGCCGGACATGTCGAACATGCTGAAGACGTTTGAAGACTGTCTGACCAGGTGTGGGATAATTGAAGACGACCGCTTTATCTGCAGCGAGAGTCTTAGCAAAGGCTACGCTGAGACCATGGGCATCTATTTCTCGGTCGAGGAATTATAGGAAAAGGCGAGGTAGTGGCATGACTGGGCTGGAATGGTGGGAGAGTGTTAGGCAGGCCGCGAAAGACATTGAAAGCGCGCGCAACAGGTTAAACGCCGTTAGAGAGCCTCTAAAGGCTTCAGGAGGTTCGGGAGCGAAGAATTCGACTTCTGACCCGACGGCGCGCGTAAGTATGGCGGAAATGACCGCACAGGCGTTTCTAGAGGGTTTGTTGGACGAATTGGAGAGCGTCATTCTTGACGGTTACTCCGCGTGCAACACAATCGGAGATGCGCTCGGCCAAGATGCGGCCCTCGTGATGCAGTTGTACTTTGTCGAAGGCTATACGTGGGCGGAGACGGCCAAGAGGGCGCACGTTTCCATGCGTCAAGCGTTCAAGCTGCGCGAACGTTCTTTGGAGTTTACAAACACGATGGGTATTGCTAAGCTGTGTATAAAGCAATAAGAATATTCATAAATCGTGCATAATCTTGCAGTTATATTCATATTAAAACGTGCTATCTTGATACCGTAGGAATGTACGAAAGTTAACAAAGCGACTCGGGCGCTCTCAGCAATGAGGGCGCTTTTTTGTTAGCTCAATATTCATTTTTATGCATAAGTGGAGAGGATTATACAAATGGGCGTATCGTCATCAAGCAAAGAAAAACTCGAAGACTATGAAGCATTCGTTGAGAAGTTCAAGCCGAAGCTGACCACCGACGATTGCTTTACCCCCCCCGCGGTGTATGACGCCGTGCTTGAGTGGGTGCGAGATAAGTATGATCTAGGCGACGCGCCAATCGTTCGACCATTTCGCCCAGGCGGAGACTACCAGAGCGAGAAATATCCAGAGGGTTGCGTTGTTGTAGACAACCCGCCTTTTTCTATCCTGGCATCCATCCGCCGATGGTACACAGCGCACGGCATCAAGTATTTTCTGTTTGCACCGTCTCTCACTATCTTCATGCGCGACATGATTGATTGCGCGGTATGTACGTTTGCAAACATTGAATACGCTAACGGTGCCAAGGTGCGCACCTCATTCGTTACGAACCTCGACACGGTCAATGCAGCAATCACCACGCCGGAGCTGAAAGACATCATCGAGGAAGCATGCAAGCAAGAAAACAAACAGCAACCGAAGCTCAACTATCCGAAGTGTGTCCTTATGGCCACACGCTTGGGAAGACTATCCAGCAAAGGCGAAACGATAGAGATTCCCAAAACTGATACGTATTTCATTCGACAGCTTGAAAGCCAGAAGCCACTGCGAAAAGCGATGTATGGTGCTGGCTTTCTTTTGTCGAGCGATATGACGCGCAGGCTGGCACGAGCAGAGGCACGAGCAGAGGCACGAGCAGAGGCACGAGTGGAAGAGTATGCATTCGACCTTTCCGAGCGTGAGTTGGAAATTATTAGGGAGCTAGATGGCAAAGCTGAACAATCCAAACGCGGCGAAGAACTTAACGCCTAACAGCGAGCGCACCAAGGCTGAGCTGAGCGAGATAGGCAAGAAGGGCGCCGCGAAGTCTAACGCGGTTCAGAAGCGCAGGCGTGAGATTCGCGAGACGCTTCTAGATCTTCTCGCCATGCCGATGAAGCCGGGCAAGCTGTCCCAGGCGTCCACTATCGCAGGACTCACGGGTAAGAACGTGACCGCCAGCGAAGCCATGGCGCTTGCCATGCTCGCCCAGGCACTTGAAGGAGACGTCCGCGCGGCTGAGTTCGTGCGCGATTCTTCCGGACAGAAGCCTGTGCAGCAGATGGAAGTATCCGCCAACGCTAAGGAAGCCAGCGCCGCGTTCAAGAGTCTGCTCGACGAGGTAGAGAGCGATGGAGACAAATAGAGCACTCGCGACGCTTATGGCCAAGCATCCGGTTCGCCTGGCGCATGAGCTAGGTTATGACCTTCTGCGCGAAGGACTCCACGACAAGTGGATTCACGCGATGGTGTTTGGTCACGGCGATATGACGCTTCAGTCTCACCGTGGCTCATACAAGACGACCTGCGTCGAGGTAGCTCTGTGGTTGATACTGCTCACCCGTCCGGACTTGACCGTGGGATTCCAACGCAAAGGCGAGAATGACGTCGCAGAAGTACTCGCGGCGGTCAAGCGCATGGTCGAGCATCCGCTCACCCAGGAGATTGCGCAGAGCATCTACAGCCAGCCACTGAAGCTGACCACGGCAAGCTCTACGGCAATCTCTACAAGTCTGGCGTGCAACGTCTCTGGTTCACCACAACTGACGGGTATCGGCATTGGTGGTTCGCTCACCGGTAAGCACTGGGACATCATCTTCACGGACGACATCGTCACACTGCGCGACCGTGTGAGCCGCGCTGAGCGTGAGCGCACAAAGCAGATTTACCGCGAGCTTCAAAACGTCAAGAACCGCGGTGGACGCATCATCAATACGGGAACCCCGTGGCACAAAGACGACGCGTTCACCATCATGCCACCCGCTGAGAAGTGGCCATGGGATACCACGGGGCTCGTGAGCGTAGACGCGGCCACAGAACTGAAGGCGTCAATGACGCACTCACTCTTCGCGGCTAACTACGAGCTGCGCCACGTGGCAGAGGAAGGCGTGGTCTTCGAAGGTGATTGTAAGACCTTTAAAGACGAGAGTATTCTTTACGACGGCATCATGCATGTGGACGCAGCCTATGGCGGTTCAGACGGTACGGCCATCACGTGTATCAAGTGGGTGGGCGATAAAGCATACGTTCACGGCGAACTGTACCGCGAGACGCACGTTGACAGGTGCATGGCGCGCATCTTGGAACTACACCGCGAGCTGAGACTTGGCACGGTGTACATGGAGAAGAACGCGGATAAAGGGTACGTGGCCGACAAGCTCGACGGGTACGGGTTGCCCGTCCATACATACTCAGAGACCGCAAACAAGTTCATCAAAATTGCGACGTATGGCCGAGGTACATGGTCCAAGCTGTCCAGGCTTGAGAGTGTCCGTGAAGCCAGCGTTGATTATTGGAACGAAGTCATGGACTTCACCGAGGGAGCGGAGCACGATGACGCGCCTGACTCTCTCTCATGCGCTATTCGCTTACATGATAACGCGCCAACCATTCGACTATTTAGAGGAGGCATTTAGTGAGTGCTGACGTTAAGGGAGCAAACGCTTCCACGTTTGAGCCAAGGGGCGGCTACCGTCTACCAAAGGACACACAGATGACCGCGGAGCTTCTTGGCAAGCTTTTGGTGGACTATCGCTCGAAGCAGGTTAACCGCTTGGCCAGTCTTCGCAAAGCATACGAGGGCGACCACGACATTCTGCACCAGAAAGAAAAAGCAGAATACAAGCCAGACAACAGGCTCGTGGCCAACTTTGCCAAGCAGATCGTGGACTCCATGGTCGGCTACTTCTTGGGCGTTCCTATTCGTACAACGGCGGACGATGAAGCGTTTGCAGAGTATCTGGACGTATGGAGCGCGGTCAACGACTCCGATGACCTAGACGCAGAGCTTTCCAAGCTAGCGGACATCTATGGCGCAGGCTACGAGCTGATGTGGCGCGACGAGGAAGCCTTCGCGCGTTCTTGCTCTGTGACACCGCTGAACTGCTTTGTTGTTCGCGATGACACCGTAGAGAATGACATCATCTACGCGGTGCGCTTCTGGCTGGACGATAACCTTTTCGATAACGCTCGCGACACACTGCGCGGAACGCTCTACGATTCAATGTTCGAGACGCCGTTCGTGATGGATGGCTCGAAGGTCATCTTCGGTGAACCCGTCATCCACGGCTTTGACGATGTGCCTGTGATTGAGTATGTAGACAATGAGGAGCGCCTTGGTTTGTTCGAGGGTGTTATGTCACTTATTAACGCGTACAACAAGGCTATCTCCGAGAAGGCCAACGATGTCGAGTATTACGCCGATGCATACCTAAAGATTCTCGGTGCACGTCTGGATGAACAGACCCTGCAGAGTCTGAGGGATTCGCGCATTATCAACCTGGACTCTAGAGACTCGGCAAACGTCACTGTTGAGTTTCTGTCTAAGCCTGACGCGGACGGCACGCAGGAAAACTTCATTGATCGTGTGGAGCGTCTTATCTTCGTTTTGTCGATGGTGTCAGACCTCTCAAGCGAGAAGTTCGACACAAGCTCCGGCATTGCTATCAAGTACCGTCTGCAGGCCATGAGCGATATCGCTGTAGTAAAGCAGAGGAAGTTCCGCCGCTCACTCTCTAGGCGTTGGAAGCTGCTTTGTAATTACGCAGGAAACACACGCCTGGACACAAAGGCATGGACTACCGTACGCGCCACCTTTACGCGCAACCTACCATCGAACCTGCTCGAAGAGTCTCAGATTGCGGGCAATCTCTCCGGCATTACATCCGAGGAGACGCAGCTGTCCGTGCTCTCGTGCGTTGACTCACCACAGGCTGAGATGCAGCGCATCGCCGATGAACGCGCTGAGCAAGCCGCACAGATGGTTCCAGACCGTACAGACGGGGGGGGCGAGTGATGGAGGTCTGAAGTCGCTCAACGGAGCACAGACCCAATCACTTCTTTCTGTTATTGCACAGTACGCCGCGGGAAGCCTGTCAGAAGCTCAGGCGATAAGCGTCATTAGTGCGTCTATTGGAGTAGATCATGACAAAGCACGCTCGATTCTTTTGGGCGATGCTACGTCGGAAATTGTTAAGTAAAGGAGCAACATGGACTCGTATTGGCACCAGCGCCAAACACTCGCTGACGCAGCGATGGAGAAAGACGAACGCGCTCTGTCTCTACGCGTCCATAACGCCTACGAGAGCGAGCTTCGCCGCCTGAACCGCGAGATTGCGGAGTATTATCAACGCTACGGCGAGAATGGTGTCCTGGAATATCGCCGCCTTATGGAGACGATGGACCCCAAAGACCGCGAGCTTCTTATTCGTGACTGTGACGAGTTTCTACGCCAGCACCCGGATATGCAGTCCATTGTGGATGTGCGTAAGAGTATCTACCAACTGAACAGGCTCGAAGGCTTACAAGCGTCTGCGCGCTTACACCTTTACCAAGCAACAGGAGACGTGGTTCAGCGCATAGACAACCACATCATGCGCCAGTCTCTGCGCGGTGCAAACACGGCGGCTGAAGCGATGGGATTTGGTCGGTCGTTCTACAGCATGGACTCTGATGCGGTTCGCCGTTTTGTCGATACCGTGTGGACGGGAAACACCTCATACTCTCAGCGCATCTGGGACAACACGGAGACCCTCGCGTCTTACGTGGCGCAGGACATGTCGAAGGCACTCGCGCGCGGTGATTCGTATCAGCGTATTGCGAAGGCACTCGAGAAGCGCTTTGTGGATGTTCCGCAGTCTTCACTCATGCGCCTGGTCTACACCGAGGGAACCTACGTCTCACGCATGGCGCAGGTTGAGGAGTTGAAGCGTGAAGGCTTTGATTCCTACACCATCGAGGTGGTGCATGACGAGCGCGCCTGTGAAGAGTGCGAAGGTGTGAATGGATCTACGTTCCGTTTCGAGGATATGCAAGTGGGCGTGAACTTCCCACCGCTGCACCCATACTGCAGATGTCAGATTGCGCCAGCCGTGGATGATTGGGACGCATGGCAACAGAAGCAGGAGGAGCTGGCGAGACAGAAAGCTACAGAAGACGCTCGCGAGAATTGGGGCGGCGTTGGAGCGAAGAAAGCTGGTAAGCGTAAAATTGGTAAGCTCTCGGATAATCCGTTTAATCCAAAGCCAGGCGAAGGTTCCGTTATTTATGAGAAAGATAAAGAGAAACTTGAACCTCATGAAGCAAAAGCCATTGATGCTTTGGAGCGATTTGGTTACAGGATTATTGTTCCCAAAGAGGATGCTGAAGCAGCTTCGAACATTGATTTAAAAATTGGAACTAAAGAGCAATTATGGGAGATAAAGAATATCGGAGACGGCAACCATTCATTAAATGACCAAATGCGTAAGGCTTATCATAAATGGGAAAAGCTCGGACTTGAAGCTGACAATGAAACAAGAATTGTAATTACTTCATTCGATGCAACAAGAGATGAAGAAGAGTTGATTGAAGCAATTAAAGATCGCATGAAAGATTATGGAGTTGAAGTTATATATATTTATCGTGATGGAAGCAAAGAAATATTTTTGAAAAGCTAGAAGCGAGGTCGTGTCCTTCCAAGCAACTGGACGGGCGTACCTCGCTTCACTCGTAATATACCCTATTTTTTAGATATTAGTCAATAAGATATTGCAATTATAGGAGGTGAGAATATGGCGCGAGTAGTGATCTACATGGCCGAGTGGTGCAGCATCTGCCGCGGGACTATCAAGAGGATAGTGCCGGCTTTATCTGAAGAAGATATCGAGTACGAGATTATCGACGTGGATAGCTCACCGAGGTCCAGGGACGCGAAGAGCATCACTCACCTTCCGACGGTGTGCGTTGTGGACGCAGGGGAGCGCGAGCTTATGCGTTGCCGAGGATGTCCCACGGACGAGGTACTAGAGAAAATTGTTGAACTGTGTATTGAAAGCGACTAGACGGTCGCTTTTTTAATGCGTCGACCAAGCTTTGATGTCGCTAAAAGCTAAGGAGAAAAGGCACGCCGACGCGCCTGGGAGCGCCGGGGATTAGGAGAAAACAATGGGTGCAGAAACAAACGCAGCAACAACCACAGAGACCACGGAGGAGACTAAGCAAGCTCAAGCTCCTGTAGTGGATGGCGAGGGCGCTAACAAGGACGCAGCCACCACACAGACAGAGCCAAAGCAGGACGACAACAAGCAGCAGCCAAAGTACACGGACGCTGATGTTGACGAGATTGTCTCCAAACGTCTCGCGAAGTGGGAAAAGCAGCAAGCCGCAAAGGTTGAGGAAGCTGCAAAACTGGCCGAGATGAATGCTCAGCAAAAAGCAGAGTACGAACGTGACAAAGTTCAGAAGGAGCTTGACGAGTACAAGCGTCGCGACACTGTAAACGCGATGGTGGCTGAGTCTCGTCGTCAACTCTCTGAGCAAGGTATCACGGTTAGCGATGACATTCTCGCGCGTTTAGTGGGTGAGACTGCAGAGGAAACAAAGGCGTCCGTTGACGCTTTCTCAACGGCTTTCACGGCGGCCGTAGAAGATGCTGTGAAGAAACAGCTCGCGGGCAAAGCTCCTGCGGCGGGTGTGGCCGCTAAGACGATGACCAAAGAAGAGATCTTGGCCATCAAGGACCCAATCGCTCGCCAGGCAGCCATCCGCGACAACATCGGATTGTTTGTTTAACACTAAGAAAGGTGGCACATTATGCCAGCAGAAACAGGACTCACTGTAAAGACCGACATCGCTCCTGAGATTTCTATTGATTACGTCAACCGATTCTCCCAGGGCATCCAGGAGCTTCAGAAGGCTCTCGGTATTACCAACCTTATCCCAGTACCACAGGGCGGCACCATCAAGACCTACAAGTTCGTGAAGGACGTCAAGAGTGGCGTCGTTGCCGAGGGTGACACCATTCCAGCGTCTAACATCAAGCGCCAGCTTGACCAGACCATCGAGCTTCCGCTCAACAAGTATCGCCGCGTAACCTCCGCCGAGGCTATTCAGCTTCGTGGCCGCGACCGTGCAATCAACGAAGCAGACGCTCAGCTTATCGGCACCATCCAGAACGGCATTCGCAGCGATCTGATTGCAAGTGTCGCAACCACCACTGCTGCAGCAAAGAACGGCAAGACCCTTCAGGCAGCTATGGCCAACCTCTGGGCAACTCTGACCGCTAAGTTCGAGGGATATGACGGATTCGACACCGACGCAGCTAATCCATTCGTCTTCTTCGTCAATCCTCTGGATGTTGCTGATTACCTCGGCACCGCAACCGTAACCACCCAGAACGCTGCAGGTATTACTTACCTCAAGGACTTCCTTGGCTTGGGTACTGCAATCACCTCTTCCAAGGTTAGAGCAGGCTCCATCTTCGGTACTGCAGCCATGAACCTCAACTTGGCATATGTCCCAGCAAACGGTTCTGACCTTGCATCCACCTTCGGCCTGACCTCCGACGCTACTGGCTTCGTTGGTATCACCCACAGCACTGACACCAAGACCGCAACCTGCGACACCTTGGTTATGTCTGGCGTCAAGATCTTCCCAGAGATTACCGACGGCGTTGTTAAGGCAGAGATTAAGGCAACCGTCTAATCCACAAGTAAGGAGGTGAGCGTATGAGCGTATTAGATCGTGTCAAAACACGACTCGAAGCGGTCGATGATAAGCCGAGCGATAAGTGGCTGGAAGAGGTCACGCATACGCTCACGGACCGCATCTGTTTGCGCGTTGGCGTATCTACGCTGCCCACCACAGCTGAGTCCCTTGTGGTTGATGCAACCATCAAGGCGGTGAATCGCAGATTCGACGAAGGCATCACACAGGAAGCGGAGGGACAGGGCGGAACCTTGTCCCTTCAGTTTGTGGACGACCTTCTCGCGGAGTACGCCGCGGAGCTTTCTGCCTTAGCTGAAATTGCTAGGGCGGACACTACCGCCGCTCTGCAGTTTCCAAAGGTGAGGTTCGTATGAAGTGGCGGATGTGCGAGTTGATTGAACTCGCGGATACCGATACGCGCGACAAACTAGGCAATCGCGTACTCTCGCGTCGGGTGCTTACAACCACCCGGGCGAGGGTATGCCCTGCGTCCCTTGTTGAGACGGTAAACGAAGGCAACGACTACGCGGCATGTGACTTGACGCTTGTCACGACAGTTCCCGCCGAGCTTGCCCTCCGTGCGTCTCTTGTACGCTTTCCCGTGATTGACGCTGGTGACGTCTTCGAGGTCATCCATGTGAGTGACTTCGGACGCCGCCGCGTTCTGTCACTGAAGAAGCTAAAGGGTGATGCGTATGCCTAGTGTTCGCCTGGAGTTTGACGATGGCGGACTTGGCGACGCACTGAAAGAGCTTGCAAACATCAAGCCCGAGATTGTTATGAAGCGCACCGTGAATGAGATAGCCGAAGACCTACGCGCAACCACACCGAGAGACACGGGCGAGTTAATTGGATCCATTCGCCAGAGTGTCAAAGGTGGCGAGGGTGAGGTCGGCTACACAGGCGAGTACGCGCCGCATGTTGAGTACGGCCACCGCCAAAACGTTGGTCAGTACGTTCCGAAGATTGGGAAGCGCTTAAAGGCTCCCTTTGTGGAAGGTCAGCACTTCTTTGCTACGGAGATAAAGGCGGCACGCGCTGTTCTGAAGAAGCGGTGCGGTGAGTATCTAAGGAGTAAAGGCTTATGAGGCAAGCACTAAGGCGACTCCCGCTTGACGACTTTGTCGCGGCGGTTGTGGCACGTGTCAAAGAAGGCACGGGCGTTAAATGTGTGACCGACGCGAATAAAGAACCCTCTCCTCTTTATTCCGTCGGCGCACTCTCAGTTCGTCCGGACAAAACTAAAACAATGTGGCTGGACGTCTACACCATCGAGCTTCACGCAATTTCTAAGCCGTCTAAGACGCGCGAGGAAATATTCAAGATGGTGACGGCTCTAGAAGAAGCCATGAGCCAGCCAATTAGTTTGGCTTGTCCGTTCCAGGTCATCCGTCAAACGGATAACGGTCTAAACACAATCAAGAGAGACGAAACAGGCGAGTGGCACGCGGTCGTGCCGTTCGAGGTGGTCGTCTCCTATGGTCTGATTATTAAGTAGAAAGGGGCATTACTATGCCAGAGCCAACTGCATTCGATAGTGGCGCATATTGTGACGTTTCCGCCGGTGGTGTTAACGCTGTAAACGGCGCAGAGGTCCTGCTCGGCGTATTTTCCGCTGATGGATCTAAGCTTCTCGCAATCGCTGGCGAGAAGTCTCACAAGGTATCGCTTTCCGCTGATACCACAAGCGTCTCCACGAAGTCTTCTCGCGGTGCGTGGAAGGTTAACCGCGCATCTACCCGTTCCTTCGAGGTTTCCGTTGATACGGTGGCCGTCAAGGACGCAGAGAGCGATAAACTGTTCCGCCAGGCACTCGCCGACGGCACTATTCTGTGCGTCAAGGAGTTCCTGGACAACACAGACTTCACGCCAATCGGCGGCGGCGCTGTCATCGTTACTAAGTACGAGGCTGACTCACCAACCGATGACGTACGCACCGCGTCTGTGTCTCTCACAGGCACAGGCAAGTGGACGTGGTTCGATATTGACGCAGCCGCCAAGGCTAAGGCAATTACCAAGCCAACAGGACGATAAGCGTCCACAAACACAACTCACGGGGTAGCTTCGGCTGCCCCTTTTTTATTAGTTAAGGAGTAAGAAATGGCAGATTTTACCTTCGAGGTTGACGGTACTACATACGAGCTTCTCTACGCGGAGAAGCGTGTCGAAATGGCCGAGAGCGCGATTGGTAACAAAAGCATTATTAGCGTATTCACCGCTCAGCCAACCCTGCGCGAGACTAAGACTATCTTCGCGTATGGCATCCGTGAGAGTGGTCAGAGTGTATGGGTTAACCCCACACAGGCCATTGAGCTTGCTGGAAAGTACCTGCAGGAGCATGGCTACGCTCAGATGATTGAAGCCGTAAGCGACTCACTCATGAAGGACTGCGGTTTTTTATTCCGATAGATCTCGCGAGCCCGCGCTGGGTCAGACCGTCCACAAGCAAACAACAACAAGCCAACCAACCACAAGAAGCGTCACAGAAGCCGCCGACAGGCTACGAGCGTGACGCAATGTGGGCGTGGGCGGCTGTTCGCTTTGGGTGGACGCCAGACGAGTTTGACAGGCTCACAGCGGCTCAGATTGCCCTTCTTCAAGTGGCTGAACATGACCGCGTCGCGTATGACCAAATGCTTCTCAACGAAGCAATAGCCACCGCACTCGCCAACGGCTACAAGAAGAAGAGCGAAGAGCCTGAGCTTTTGTGGGTTGAAGCAAACAAGCCTGACAGAAAGACCATGAGCGCGAAAGAAGCGCGCGACAAAATGGTCGCGCTCGAGAAGGCTCTATCGAATCAACAGAAATAAACATGAGAGGAGGTATATATGGCAAGTGACTATACACTCTCCGCGAAGTTTACCGTCAATGCCGACGGTTTCATTGACGGCGTAAATAAGGCGCAATCTTCACTCAGTCAGATCCAGAACAAGGCGCAGGAAGTATCGCGCTCTATGGATCACAGCATGGGCGATGCGTCTGGCAGCGTGCAGTCATCGTTTGCAGAGCTTAGGTCGCGCGCTCAGAACATCTTCAACGGCATCGCGACAAGCGCGAGAAACGGACTGACCAACGCTTGGAACGCCGTGCGTACCAACACCCAGCAAATCACGAGCTCACTGATTGGTGTAGGCCAGGCTGGAATTGCTGCGGTTGCTGGTATGGCCATCCAGGGCGGCATCGACCGCGCGCTGAACATCGACAATGCACGAAAGAAGCTCGCCGGCTTTGGCCATGACGCCCAGGACATTGAGTCCATCATGGACTCGGCCACGCAATCAGTTCGTGGCACGGCGTTTGGTCTAGGTGACGCAGCAACGGCCGCGGCAACGCTTTCTGCAGCTGGCATTAAGTCCGGCGAGGAAATGACTAACACACTGAAGTCTGTTGCAAACGTTGCGGCGGCATCTGGTCGAGCATTCAACGATATCGGCGTCATCTTTTCATCCGTCGCATCACGTGGCAAGCTGATGGGCGACGACATGCTGCAGCTTTCAAGCTCTGGCGTGCCGGTGCTTCAGCTTCTGGGTGAATACCTTGGCAAGACGTCCAAGGAAGTCTCCGAGATGGTCTCCAAGGGCCAGATTGACTTCCATACATTCTCGGAAGCCATGCGCGTCGGTCTAGGCGAAGCGGCTCTGTCATCTGGTAACACACTGGCTGGCTCATTCGCTAACGTTCGCGCCGCTCTGTCGCGTCTGACCGCTCCAATCTTCACGCAGGCCATTCAGGTGTTGGTTGATGCGTTCAAGCAAGCGGCACCGGCTATTGACGCCATGGGCAAGCAACTCGGCAATATTCCGACATTTGTGGCTCCTATCGCCGCGGCTTTCTCGGCCATGGCGCTCAGCGGCCTTGCTCCGGTTATCGCCAATATCCCAGTGCTTAGTGCTTTGCTCGGACCTTTGTCTGGGTTGCTTGGCGCGCTAGGTGGCCCCGTTGGAATCGCCATCGCTGCGTTTGCCGGACTGGTTGCGGTGTCTCCACCACTACAAGACGCGCTCGGCAATCTTATGGGCGCACTTGGTGAGCTTGGCAACGCGCTAGGGCCAATCTTCGGCGCGGCAATAGACGCCATCGTTCCGGTGCTGAACTCAATCGTTGATGTACTCGGCGGAGCGTTTGCGGTCGTTGTCAATGGCGCAGCGGATCTAATCAAGATGCTCGCGGACGCAATCACGGAGCTATCTACTGGCGGAGGGTTCGACGCGTGGCTTCAGTCCATGCAGCCAGTGGCCGACTTTGTCATGAGCATCCTGCAGCCTGCACTTGATGGACTAAGCACGGGCGCGGGTCTTATCGTTGAAGCGTTCAGCGGGTTCGGTGAAGCTGTTGGCGGAGCGTTTGAAACTCTATCGCCATACATTGAAACGGCACGAGACGCCATTTCTCAGTTCGCTGCAGCGGCTCAGCCACTTGTTGACACGGTTCTGCAGAACTTGGGCGTAGCGCTTACCACAGTGGCCACAATCGTGTCCGTGGTATTCGGTGCAGCGTTTGAGGTTGTCGGCGGTATCGTTATGACGGTTATGGGAACAATCTCCGGAATCATTCAGACCACGGTCGGCGTGATTCAGACGGTCATCGGCGTGTTTGTTGGCATCTTCACAGGCAACTGGCAGATGGCCGCCAATGGCGCACAGTCAGTGTTCCAGGGCATGAGTACAACCGTCACGAGCATCGTGAATGGCCTCTCGTCTGCTCTGTCCGGCATTGTCAACGGAATCTCTGGAACGTTCCAGGCAGTGTTTAACGGCATCTCGACCACAGTGGGCAACATCTTCCACGGTATCTCGAGCACGATTGGCAACGTCATGGGCGACGCTAAGAACACCGTATCCGGAGCTTTGGACGCTATCAGTGGATTCTTCCGCGGTCTTCATCTTGAGTTCCCAAAGATTAAGCTTCCACACTTCAGCATTTCCGGCACATTCTCGCTCGCTCCACCATCAGTCCCAAGCCTGGGCATTGAGTGGTACGCCGACGGCGGTGTTCTGATGAACCCGACCATGTTCGGCATGAACGGGAACAAAGCCATGATTGGCGGAGAAGCGGGACCCGAAGCAGTCGCACCAATCAGCACGCTCACAGGCTACATCAGTGACGCAGTGAACAACTCTAAGGATGACGATGAACTGATTAGTGAGATTTCAGGACTTCGCGAAGATGTGCGCAATATGCGCGTTGTGATGGATGGCCAGACGGTCGGTTCAATCGTCTCGCCGTATGTGGACTCGAACCTCGGAGAATACAAGGTGGTGGCAAACAGATGACGGAACTAACAGACACGTATGAAGTTGTGGTTGATGGAGTGCCGCTCTGCGCCACCTATCGCTTGGCGGTCACGAACTACACAGACAAGCCACCAGCCACGAGAACGTCTACGGTATCTATCCCTGGACGAGATGGCGTTCTGGACTTGTCTGAGTGGCTGACGGGTGCTCCGGTGTTCGACAAGCGAACAATCACCATCACACTCTCGCCGCTTGATACGCACGACTGGGCAAGCGTTGAGACGACGCTGACCGCTTTGCGTAACATGCTCCACGGTAGACGACTGGATTTCACGTTGTCCTGGGACGAGAGTTACACGTACACAGGACGCTTTGAGGTAACCTCCCAGACGCTCTACGACGAGACGGCGGCCATCAAGCTAACAATCACTGCAGATCCATACAAGTCGCGCGGCATCATGCACTACGAGCTCGACGGTGAGCTTGGTAAGACCTACATCATCGACGGACCCGCGCATGCGGTGGTTCCGACCATTACATGTCAGGCGCGTGCATTGGTCAACATCAACGGGCGAACCGTTGACCTTCAGCCGGGTGTGTGGATAAACCGTGACCTGGAGCTGCACAACGGAAAGAACCGCGTAACCGTGAACACTACACCGGACTACGGAACGGCAATCTGGCGCGATTACGCGGGGCTTACGTGGGAGCAACTCGATGGCACAAGCCTGGCATACGTCGGCCGCGCTGGTAAAAACAGGCTCAAGGGTCTGAAGTGGTCCAGTCTCGCCGGCAAGAAGTGGCAGGACATGCGCGGAACATGGCACGAGCATGCGTACGTCGATGACGCAGAGACGCACAACAACACAACAGTTATGCTCGACTTCGATTGGAAGGACATTTAATGAGCACAAAGACTCCAAGGCTGGGTCTCACGAAGCCTGACGTCACGGACGAGACTGTTCAGACTATTAAGGACCTCGCCAAGAACTTTGACCTGCTGGACGCAATGTTCCCAGTGGGTGCGATTTACCAAAGCACCAAACCAACCGACCCATCAACGTTTTTGGGCGGTACATGGCAAGCGCTGAATGGTGTATTTCTTCTGGCGCAGTCACAGAAATTCCCCGCAGGCTCAACAGGCGGCGAGGATACTCACACGCTAACCATCAACGAAATGCCATCGCACAGCCACGACACTAGCATGCACTATGGCACGGACAATGGCGGCGGTACACAGTGGACGGCACGCTCGGCTGACACGTACACCAATTACCGCTTCCAGGTTGATGCGGTTGGTGGAGGTCAGCCACACAACAACATGCCGCCATACCGCGTTGTGTATATGTGGGAGAGGGTGGCATAAATGTATGTGCTGACTTATGCGGGAAACGTCATTCATGATCCGCGTGAGGAAGGCGTGCAAATCTCAGCCGGTAAGCTTGTAGAAGAGTCGGGGCAATCTCCGACTCTTTCTTTTACCGTGCAACCAACACACCCACTCTGGCGCGCATTTAATCGTGAATCGGTCATGAATACCGAGCGCGAGATTGAGCTCACGGAGCACGAAACACAGAAGATTCTCTTCCGTGGTCGTATTCGCAAAGTGTCGATGTCCATGAATGGATCTATTGATGTCACCTGCGAGGGCGCTATGGCGTATCTCAATGACACCACAGTTCGTCCATATAAGACATACGACACCGACGAGATTGACTGTGAGATTAACGCGCCCGCCAAGGCTGGCGAGTTATTCGAGTGGTTCATTGAGCAGCACAACGCACGCGTGTCTAACCGATGCGAGAAGTTCAAGGTAGGCATTAACGCCGGTATTAACTTCGGCGCACTTCAGCGTGGTACAGGAACACGTCCGACCACATTGAAGGAGATGCGCGAGAAGCTCACGAAGCTCTGCGGCGGTTACTTCCGCGTTCGCTATGTAGGCGAGGATAACTACCTCGACTGGCTGAACGCGGACGGTTCAAGCGAAGCTGCTCAGTCTGTGGAGCTTGGCCAGAACCTTCTAGATCTAAACACCGGCGCGGACGGTAAGGACATCTACACGGCCATCGTGCCTGTGGGAAAAACCGGCGAAGGCGAAGACGAGAAAGACGTAACCATCGACGACGAGCACGCCTACGTTGGCGGTGGCTATGACATTGTCGGCGATGCGGTTGTCGATACTGCAATGGCTGAGCGTTACGGCGTTATCGAGAAGCTGATGGAGTATGACCATCTGAGCCAACCACAGGCTCTTGCAGATAAAGCAGTGGCCGACCTTGCCGCGGGCAAGCTCTCTGATTCCATCACCGTAAGCGCTACGGACTTGCACTACGCAGACGCGGCTGTCCAGCAGATTGATTACTTACAGCGCGTCCAGGTTACAAGTGAGCCGCACGGCATCGACCGCATGATGCTCTGTGTTGGTCGAACGATTAACCTCGTTGACCCAAAGGCCACGCGATACAGCTTCGGCGCAATCGAAGGCACACTGACCAAGAGCGGCACAACGTCCCAGGAACGCACGCAGGAAGCCACTGAGAAGCGTCTGACCGCCCTCGCATCAACCACACGCAAAACGGTAGAAGACACTCACAAGACGACCATAGCTGTTGCGGCCGTCGAGGAGAAAGCGGTAGCGGTTGAGAAGAAAGCTGACGCAGCCACAGAGAAGATTGCTGACGTAGCAACCACAGCAACAGCAGCGGCGGAGAAGGTTGAGACTGTCGCGGCTAAAGCTGAGAAGGCGGCGGAGGAAGTGAGCCACGTAGCAACAGATGCAAAGAACGCTAAGGACGCAGCAAAGGAGGCAAAGACTATGGCAACGGAAGCAAACAACAAGGCAACAGAGGTGAAGGCAACGGTTGACAGCTTGTCAAATGCCTTCTCGCATGATGCACGCGGTGCTTATGTGGGCGATAAGCAAAACAAGTTCGTCTGGGTCAACAAAGACGGCGTATGGCTTATGAATGGCAAGAATAACCTCGCCAACTTCACAGATAAGACGGTATCGCTTGCAAGCAACAAGCTAATCATTAGGTCAGATATGGACGTTGTCACCTATGATTTTGGCGCAAGAAAAGACGTTAAGATGGGAACCGTTCTTTACTCTGACAATATTGGCTTGACTACAAACGACACATTATTTGCCAAAGCGCTAAATATTCATCTTCAAATTCCTGGAAGTACGGGGTACTCTGGCATTCGTTTCATGTCAGACAAATTGAAGGTTTATCCAAAGGACGGTCAAGAGACTGGAAGCGGCAAGATTAGTTATAAAGATCTCGTTAAGCTGCTAAAGTTCACGCCTTGGGTTACCCTGCAAGACGACGGCGTTTGTCGCGTCCGCTACTGTGTACGTGGCGGAATGATGTATCTCGATTGTTATCTTGCAGCTGGTCAATCGAATTATATAACCACATCACAAATGCCAGACGATCTTTTGCCAGCCATTGAGGGTTATTACCCTCTAGGCACACAGAGAGAGAACAGCACTGCCAAGATTTGGATTGGCGCAGCTGGTGCTGGCAATGGTCATATTTACCTCTATAACTACAGCAGTGGCTACGCTACGGGAATTATTCCAATTCTTCCTAAGAGCATGGAATAAGAGGTGATGTTATGAATATCACAGCTGAAATGGTCTCCTTCTTCGTCTCTATCGTAGGTGCGTTCTTGGGCGGTCTTGTTGCCATCTCGAACTTGCAGCGAGCTAGCCGAGATGACAAAGAAAAAGAGGATGCCTGGAAGAGCACTATCACCAACACGCTTACCCGCTTGGAGACCCGTCAGCAGGTCATGAATGAGCAGCTTGGCAAGTATCAACAGTCACTCTCTGACCTAACTGCCACGCTGACCCAGCACACAGCTGAGCTTTCTGTGGTTGGTATCGTGGCTCGAAGGGCGGACGAAGTGTCAAAAAAAGCAGCA
>ERZ773013.662-NODE-662-length-21293-cov-23.206140_pt1 | contig 21293 bp, 18 predicted proteins | sample MGYA00511670_ERZ773013 | MGnify/ENA primary metagenome ERZ773013 (study PRJEB29015, sample SAMEA2738120) | human oral metagenome | biome: human oral; feature: human-associated habitat; material: saliva | place: China | collected 2257 ... | reverse complement strand
CCGGTACGAAGGTCATGATTTACGTTCCGGAAGGCACCGACCCGGCAAAGGCACCGGCCGGTTTTGGGCGCTTCGATTCGTTCAATGACCCGCAGCTCTGGGAGGCGGCACGCACCTGGATCGCCAAGCTTGAGGCGGCACAGCAGTCTGAGGCAGCTCAATAGTCTGAGGCAACGCAGAACTAAGCACGTACCGCAGACGCCTCACCGCGCCACCGCCTCACCTGATAGGCAGCATCAAGAAAGACCCCCGGCCCGCTCGTCAAGAGCAGACCGGGGGTCTTCTATGCCTTATCAGCCGTGCATATAGCGGCACGAGCCTATCGGCGCATAACCTTCTTCGCCAGTGCATTACCGATGAACTGAACCAGCTGAACCAGGATGATAATAATCGCCACAACGGCCCAGGTGATCTCGTCGTTGAAGCGCTGGTAGCCGTCCACAATCGCGATCTTACCCAGGCCACCGGCACCCACGTAACCAGCCATTGCAGACATATCCACCACGCCGATGACGAGGAAGGTGTAGCCCAGAATCAGCGGGCCGAGCGCCTCGGGAATCATCACGGTGAACAGGATGGTCAGCTTCGAGGCACCCATAGCGCGGGCCGCCTCAATCACACCCGGATCAATGGAGACCATGTTCTGCTCCACGATGCGGGCGATAGCGAACGCAGCGCCGAAGCTCATCGCGAAGACCGCCGCGTTCACGCCCAGGCGGGTACCCACCACGGCGCTGGTCAGCGGGCCCAGGGCCGCAATCAGGATGATGAACGGAATCGGGCGAATGATGTTCACCAGAATGTTCAGGACCGTGTACACGAAGCGGTTCTGGAAGATATTACCGGCGCGGGTGGTGTACAGCAGGGCACCCACAATCAGGCCGACCAGACCGGCGCAGAGCATGGTGATGGACACCATGTAGAAGGTGTCGCCGATAGCCGGAATAAGCTTCTCGGGCAGGAACTCGCCCCAGTCGGTCTTCGAAGCGGCCAGCGGAAGAGTAGTAGCAAACATTTAGCGCACCTCCTGCACGCGGGCAACGGTCTTCAGTTCGGCAACGGCGGCATCAATACTGGTGATTTCGCCGAGGAGTTCCAGGGTGAGGGTACCGTAGGCCTTGCCCTGCAGGGTCTCGATACCGCCGCCCACGATGTTGAAACGGACGTTGCGGGCGCCCAGGTAGGACAGCACCTTGCCGAGCTCCTGATTGCCCTCCACGATTTCGACGTTGACCAGGTAGCCACGGTGCGATGCGCGCAGCTCCTCCGCCTCCTGGCCGGTGGGGGCCAGCTTGACGGTGGTCGCCACGAAGAGCTTCGCCACATCGGTCTGCGGGTTAGAGAAGACGTCGTAGACGGTTCCTTCTTCCACCACGCGGCCGGACTCCATAACCGCCACGCGGTCGGCGATGCTGGCCACGACATCCATCTCGTGGGTAATGACCACGACGGTGATACCCAGGTCGCGGTTCACGCGCTTGAGAAGGGCGAGCACCTCATGGGTGGTTTCGGGGTCCAGGGCGCTGGTGGCTTCGTCAGCCAGCAGCAGCGAGGGGTTGGTTGCAAGCGCGCGGGCGATGCCCACACGCTGCTTCTGACCGCCCGAAAGCTGGTTCGGGTAGTGGCCGGCGCGGTCGCTCAGACCCACGAATTCCAGCATCTCCAGGGCGCGTTCGCGGCGCTTGGCCTTGGGCCAACCGGCCACCTTGAGGGGGAACTCAACGTTACCGAGCACGGTGCGGGAGTTCATGAGGTTGAACTGCTGGAAAATCATGCCGATGTTCGTGCGGGCCTCGCGCAGCTCGGAGTCGCGCTTGCCGGAGATTTCGAAATCGTCCACGATCAGCGTGCCGCTCGTGGTCTTTTCCAGGCCGTTGATGAGTCGCACCAGGGTGGACTTACCGGCACCGGAGTAGCCGATAATCGCGAAGATTTCACCGCGGTTGATGGTGAGGGAGACGTTGTCCACGGCGGGGACAGCCTTGGGGCCGTTACCGAAGACCTTGGACACGCCGTCCAGAATCACCATGGGCTGGGGGAGGCCTTCTACGACCTCTTCTAGCTGTTCACTCATAGTATTTGTATCCGTTAAATGTCGTGGTTGGGACGCCGAGGGACTTGGCGTCGGTACGCAAAGGACGGTAAGCCCTTCTAATCCGCATCGGGTGCCCGGGCTTACCGCCTTACGTGTGCCTACGAGAGGCGTGTTGTCAGGAGATTACTTCTTGGCGCGCAGCTTGGCCTCTTCATTGGCCAGGGACTGACGCAGCTCGTCGGTGCTCACGTTGACCTCAACGGCGGTGCCGCGGGTCTCTTCCTGAACAGCATCCATGACGGGCTTGGTGTGGAAGATTTCAACGATCTTCTTGTAGGTCTCGTCGTCAGCCTTGTCCTTCTGGGCGACGAAGAGGTTCACGTACTTGATTGCCGAGGGGTCGCTCTTGGGGTCGTCCTGAGCCAGTGCGTCTGCGGGCTTCAGGCCTGCGTCCTTGAGGAAGTCGTTGTTGACGACTGCGCCGTCAGCGGACTCCATGCCAACCACGGTCTGGGTTGCGTCGACGGGGGTGACCTTCACCTTGGAGTTAGCGGTGTCAACATCGTCGATGGTGGGGGCGTCTACGTCAGCGTTCTTGAAGGTGACCAGACCGTTGGTCTTCAGCAGCTTCAGCGCGCGTGCCTCGTTCACGGTGTCGTTCGGGATCACAATCTCGCCACCCTGGGGGATGTCGGCCAGCTTGGTGTGCTTCTTGGAGAACAGAGCCATCGGGTAGATGACGGTCGGGCCAACAATCTGCAGGTCCTTGTTGGCGCTGACGTTGTAGTTCGACAGGTACGCGATGTGCTGGAAGCGGTTCATGTCAATGTCACCGGCGTCCAGAGCGGGGTTCGGCTCGGTGTAAGCGCTGAACTCCTTGAACTCAATATCGATGCCCTGCTTCTTGGCTTCTTCCTTCAGGGTCTTGTTGAACTTCTCGGAGCCGACCACGCCGATGGTGACCTTCTTGGAATTCGAGGTGGAACCGCAAGCGGCCATGCTGAAAATCATGGGGACGACTGCAAGAGCAGCGGCAAACTTCTTCACGGCTATGAATCTTTCTGTTGAATGATGACGTGCTTCACCGGGTACGGGCATAGAGCGCCGACAAGCCGATGCGAATGATGATGGGACAATTACAGCACGCACAGGGGCGGCGGTGGAAGTTAAGGGCCAATCATGAGACACAGAACGTCAAGCTCGTCATATTTCGTCATATTTCGTCACATGATGATTATTTGCCAATTCCGCTCCCCCACCAGCCGTCCGTCTGCGTCAACGCAAAGCGCCGGCCCGGGCTTAAAACCCGAGTCGGCGCTTATCGTACCCGCCTGTTACGGGCGGGCGGCAAACCAACCGACGCTACTGCTCAAAATCGCCCGAGGCAATCAGCTGCTCCCGCACCTTACGGCGCAGCACCTTGCCGAGCATCGAACGCGGCAGGTCGTCCACGACCACGATGCGGCGCGGCACCTTATAGCGAGTCACCTTCGAGTAGCAGTGTTCGCGCAGGGTGTGTTCCTCCACCACCCGGCCGGGGGCGGGAACCACCGCGGCCACGACCATCTCGCCGCCGCCGGGCAGCGGAATACCGACCACCGCCGCATCCGCAACCGTATCGTGCTGCTTGAGGGCGACCTCCACCTCGGTCGGGGAGACGTTGAAGCCGCCGGTGATAATGACCTCCTTGATGCGGTCCACAATCTGGATGAAGTAGTCCGTATCCAGGCGCACAATATCACCCGTGCGCAACCAGCCGTCGGGGGTGATGGTCTTCGCGGTCTCGTCTTCACGCTTCCAATAACCCATGAAGCGCTGGGGACCGCTGACCCACAGCTCACCCTCCTCGCCGAGAGGCACATCCGCACCCGTCTCCGGATCCACCACGCGAATATCAGTCGAGGGGAAGGGCACACCGATTGAGCCGGCGCGGCGGGTGTCGTTCAGCGGGTTGCAGGAGACCAGCGGGGCACACTCGGTCAGGCCGTAGCCCTCCACCATGAAACCGCCGGAGGCTTCCTCCCACTCGGCCACCAGTTCGGGCGGCAGGTTCATCGCGCCCGACACCGCGTAGCGGATACCCTCCAGGGACACCCCGCGCTTCTTCGCCTCATCCATCAGGCGGCGGTACACCGGCGGAACCGCAGGAAGAATCGTCGGACGGGTCTTCTTCATCGCCTTCAAAATCAGGTCCATGTCCACGGTCGGGAACAGCACCAGGCGGGCACGGCACAGCGACGCAATCGTCACGCCCAGGGTCATGCCGTACGCGTGGAAGAGCGGCAGGACCGAGTAAATCACCTCGTCATCGCCCGGGTTAATCCACGCCTCACCCATGCGGCCGTTCGACTCCAGGTTGCGGTGCGTGAGCATCACGCCCTTGGGCAGACCCGTCGTGCCGGAGGTGTACTGCAGCAGCGCAATATCGTGTGCCGTCGGGCGGCGATGCGCGGGATCAATACGCTCGCTCTTGAGCAGCTGCGACCACGGCACCGTGCCCGGGGCCGGGCCCGTCAGCTTCTCACGCGAGGCACGCGCGCTCTTGACGGGTAGCTTCAGCGCGGTGCGCATGAGGCGCGGCATCGCCGAAATCAGGTTCACCGAATAAATGTGGGTGGGGCGGATATCGACCGGCATCTCGGTCACGTGCGAGGCAATCTTGTCCCACACAATCGCGACCTTCGCGCCGTGATCCTCAAACATGTGGCGCAACTCCGCACCCGTGTACAGCGGGTTGTGCTCCACCACAATCGCGCCCAGGCGCAGAATCGCGTAAAACGCCGCAATATGCTGAGGGCAGTTTGGCAAAATCAGCGCCACACGGTCCCCCGCCTGCACGCCCGCCACACGCAGGCCCTCCGCTGCACGCTCAATCTGATCGCCCAGCTCAGCGTAGGTCGTGGTCGCGCCAAAGAACTCCAACGCAACCTTGTGGGGTACGGTGCGAACCGCCTCGTCAATGAGGTGGCTCAGCGAAGTTTCAGGCAACTCAATATCGCGGGCAGTCCACGAAGAATAATTCTTCAGCCAGGGGCGGTGCGCCAGGGGGTTCTCACCGGATTCGGTAGCGGGTGCGCCGAACACCGCGGCGCGCGCGGGGGCAGTGTCCCCCGTGTTCGTGTTCTTCTGAGCCTCAGTCATGATTTCGATTGTGCCCGCCGACAGCCCCTCGGCTCAACTTCCAGCGCCCTTCCAGGCCATCTTCACGGCAGGCTCCCAGCTAAGGGAGCCCGGCGCGGCCAGTTTCACGACACTCCCCCGGGTGCGCTCGGCGCAACTCTGGGATACTTAAACCATGAGTAAGCGACAGCAAGACATAACCGACGAGCAGTTCAAGCAGCTCCTTCGCGAAATTTCCAAGCGCTTCGCCATCGCCGGAGGAGTCGTCATTCTCATCGGTCTGGCGATTATCGCCCTAGTCTACCTTCTGGGAGGAGCCCACTAATGCACACCCCGAAGCGCCCCAACGGCGACATCTTCAACCGTATGGTCTCCGGCGCTGCCTACATGCCCGACGCTGAATGTGCGGCACAGACTAAGCGCATCTACGCCGCCACCGTCCTCGCGGAGGAGCACTACGCCCGAGGCGAGCACGCCCAGGCCATGCACGTCTACCGCGAAAACCTCGGCCATCTGGGCGAGCACTCCCACATCCGCCCCGGTGCGCGCTTCGACTACGGCGTGAACACCTACATTGGTGACGGCTCCTTCTTCAACTTCGGCTGCGTATTCCTGGACGTCTGCCCGATCCGAATCGGCTCCACCGTGCTCGTCGGCAACAACGTGCAGTTCCTCACCCCCACCCACCCGCTCAACCCCGTCGACCGCGCCGCATACTGGGAAGGCGGCAAGCCCATCACCGTTGAAGACAACGTCTGGATCGGTGGCGGCGCCATCATCCTGGGCGGCGTGACCATCGGCAAGAACTCCGTTATCGGTGCGGGTACCGTCGTCACCAAGGACGTACCCGCAAACTCCGTCGTGGTCGGCAACCCCGGACGCGTGGTTCGCACCCTCGACGAGAACGAACGACCCGCGCACCCTCACCCCTACTCCGCCGAATCTCTTGAAGAGGCTCGGACCTTCCAGTCCGAGCACAGCGAGTAGGCTAAGACCCGCTCGGTCCGCGAGCCACCGCACACACCGGGTCGCCAGACGATCCCCGAACCCCGTTATCGGAAGCCATGAATACACAACACAACCAGCAGCCGGAGTCCCGCCCGGCGGCCAGCCAGCAGGCAAAGGGCAACGACAATTCCGCGCCCAGCGAGCAGGATCTGTGGGACGCGGCCTTCTCCTCCGACGACCCCACGGTCGTGCTGACCGCCGAGGACCTGCAGCAGGCCGCCTCGCGCCGCGCCGAGTCGCGAACCACCGACGGGGAGGCAACCCGCGCCTTCCCCAGCCCCATCCCGGCTCCCAGCCCGCAGGATGACGCGGACGCCTCGGACGGCGGGGAAAGCGCCTTCGGCTGGCTCAACACCCCCGGCTCAGGTAGCTCGGGTGGCGGCGCATCCGCGGGTTCCGCGCCCGCGCAGAGCGCCGCATCTGCCCCGAGCGTGTCCGAACACCGCGGCGCGCAGACCGCCAACGACCGCGGAACGGCACCCAGCGTTACCCCACAGAACACCGCACCGCGCGCGCCGGAACAGCCCACCCAGCACGGGGGCTTCGCCGTCCCAGCGAGCCAACCCGCTCAGCCCATCCTCCAGCCCGGCGAACCGGTGCTCACCGCCGCCACCGCCCTGCAGATGCAGAAGGAACGGTACTCCCGCATGCACGTGCTCCCGGGCCTGCTCGGCTGGCTTGTGGCCATCACCCTCATGGACGGCGGCCGCTGGGGCATCGGCGCCTGGCTCACCTCTATCGGGCAGGAGCAGTCCCTCGAGTACCACGCCGTCATCGGACGACTACTCTCCGGGGAATCCTCCGTAGTTCCCGTGGCGGTCGCCCTAAGCGCCCTCATCTTTGGTGCCTACCTGGTCGGCGGATACGCCGCCGGACGCATGGCTCGATTCGCCGGCTCCAAGCAGGGCATTGCAGTGTGGCTGTGGCACCTCATGGGCCTGATTGTGGCTTCGCTGGCCACCTACCTGGCCCCGCAGGTCTTCCCGAACGGCACCGCCGCGTTCTCCATGCAGCGGCTCATGAATGGGGATACCTCCAACGGCCTGCTGGCGATTATGCTCATCCTGGCGCTCAGCTTCCTGGGAGCCCTCATAGGCGGCGCCTGCGGGCAGATATACCACCGCCGCGTGGATAAGTACCCGAGCACCCGGGTGGAGCGCGAGGACGACTAGCCTCCGAAGCACCGGACACCGCACCGATGCCGATACAAAACGCGAAGACCTCCGGCGCACGCTATGTGCGCCGGAGGTCTTCGCGTTGAGCGACCCTTCGGGGCCGTTTAGGTTATTGCCTAGTGATCCAGCAGCAGGGCCGGTTCCTCCAGGATGGCCGCCACATCGGCCATGAAGCGAGCCGAAAGGTCGCCGTCCACCACGCGGTGGTCGAACGAACCACCCAGGGTCGTCACCCAGCGAGGAATCACTTCGCCGTCAACCACCCACGGCTTCTGCTTGATGGTACCGAAGGCCACAATCGCAACCTCACCCGGGTTGATGATCGGGGTACCGGTATCAATGCCCAGCGAACCGATATTCGTAATGGTCAGGGTGCCGTTCGCCATCTCTGCCGGCTGGGTCTTGCCCTCACGAGCGCGAGTGGTCAGGTTGTTCAGGGCAATCGCAAGCTCACGCAGGGAAAGCTCCTGGGCATCCTTGATGTTCGGGACCATCAGGCCGCGCGGGGTGGCGGCTGCGATACCCAGATTCATGTAGTGCTTAATCTGGATCTCGCTGTCGGTCCAGGTTGCGTTTACCTGCGGGTTACGCTCGGCGGCCCAAATCACCGCGGCGGCCAGAACCAGCAGCGGGGTGACCTTCACACCCTCAAAGTGGCGGGACTTCTTCAGGCGCTTGACGAACTCCATGGTGCGGGATGCATCCACGTCCACGAAAATCGACACGTGCGGGGCGCTGAAGGCCGAGGCGACCATGGCCTTCGCGGTGGCCTTGCGCACGCCGCGCACCGGGACGCGCTCGATGCGATCGCCCGGGGTGGTTGCACCCTGCCAGAAGGGCTGGCGGGCACCGCTGTGCTTCACGTCCTTGAGGTGGGCAACATAGTTCATGAGGTCCTGCTTGGTCACCTGGCCGCGGGCGCCGGTGGCGGTCACGTGGGCCAGGTCGACGCCGAGTTCCTTAGCGGCCAAACGCACCGGAGGAGCCGCCAGGGTCGGGCGGTACGGAACCTGCTCCGGCGGCAGGGCCTGCGCAGAAGCCGAGTCCTGCGCGGGTGCCGGGGTCTGGGCTGCGATGGGCTCGTGGGCCAGACGCTGAACCATCGAGTTTAGGGGGCTGTTCTCCACAAAGCGAGAGGCTCGCTCGGCCAGCTCGCTGAGCAGGCCCTGGTTGCGGTTCACCGGGTCGGATGGGGTGTGCGCCACCGGTGCCTGAACTGCCGGCGCCGCGGGTGCAACGGGGGCGGCAGGTGCGGGCTGGGCCGCGGAAGCCGGTCGCTTACGCGCGCGGCGCTTAACGGCGTCTGCCTTGGGGCCGGAGCCGACCAGCGCGGTGCCGGATTCGGTCTCCTGCTGGGGTGCCGCGGGAGCGGCCGGGGCCGCGCCGTCGCCACCGGAGATGCGGATGATGGGGGTACCCACCTCGACGGTCTCGCCCTCGGCGACCATCAATTCCTCGACGATGCCGGCGTAGGGCGAGGGCAGTTCGACGACGCTCTTGGCGGTCTCAATCTCGACCAGCACATCGTTGATGGCGACCTCGGTGCCGGTTGCGACCTTCCAGCTGAGAATTTCAGCCTCGGTCAGGCCTTCACCCACGTCGGGAAGCGAAAAAATCTGGGACATATTTACCTCTCACTAGGGCATATACCCTACATGGAATATTATGGGCGGTCCTACCCGCCGCGAGCGTGCCGTCGGTTTCGAGCCGGCGACACACCTCAGAACGAAGCGTCAAGAAGCGGGGTGCACATACCAACCCCGAAACCGCGCCTAGTAATCGAAAGCGCGATCAACCGCCTCCAGGATGCGGTCAATATCTGGCACGTACTCCTCCTCCACGCGGGAAACCGGGTACGGCATGTAGTAGCCACCCACGCGGATCACCGGGGCCTGCAGGCTGTAGAAGCAACGCTCCGTAATCGCGGCCGCCAGCTCACCACCCATGCCACCGAAGGTGGGAGCCTCGTGGGCGATAATCAGTCGGCCGGTCTTCGCCACCGAGGCGGCCACGGTCGGCACATCCAGCGGAGAAATCGAGCGCAGGTCAATCACCTCGATCGAGCGGCCGTCCTCAACCGCGGCCTCCGCGGCTGCCAGGGCCACCGGCACCAGCGGACCGTACGCAACAATCGTGGCGTCGGTACCCTCGCGCACGACCTTGGCGCTAAACGGGTCGAAGGAGGTGTCGTTCAGGTCCACGTCCCCCTTGAGCCAGTAGCGGCGCTTGGGCTCAAAGATAATGACCGGATCCGGGCACTCAATCGCCTTGCGGGTCATCCAATAGGCCTCGTGCGGGCTCGAGGGAGTCACGATGCGCAGGCCGGCGGTGTGGGCGAACAGCGCCTCGGGCGACTCGGAGTGGTGCTCCACCGAGCCAATCACGCCGCCGTAGGGAATACGAATCGTCACCGGCACGATGTACTGCTTATCGGTGCGGTTGTGAATCTTCGCAAGCTGGCTCGTGATTTGGTTGAAGGCGGGGAAAACGAAGCCGTCGAACTGAATCTCGGGAACGGGGCGGTACCCGCGCAGCGCCATGCCGATGGAGGTGCCGATAATGCCGGACTCCCCCAGCGGGCTATCCATGACGCGGCGGTTGCCGAAGCGGGCCTGCAAGCCCTCGGTCACGCGGTACACGCCGCCGAGCTTGCCGATATCCTCGCCGAGCAGAACCACGGTGCGGTCAGCCTCCAGGGTATCCTCCAGGCCGCGAGTAATGGCCTTGGCGAGGGTCAAACGCTCAATGTTTTCGCTCATCTTTACTCCTCTTCAAAGCCTGCGTTGTAGGTGCGGTAGAATTCGCGGTCGTCCTCAACCTGCTGGTGTTCCTGGGCGTAGACGCGGTCGAAGAAGTGCTCAAAGTCTGCCACCTCGGCGGACAGCACGGCATCGCGAACACCAGAGGCGACCTTCTGGGCAGACTCGGCAACCTCCTCGAAGAAGGCATCGTCGGCGTAGCCCTGCTCGCGCAGGTACTTCTCGAGGCGAATCATGGGGTCGCGGTGCAGCGGCCCCTCAAGGTCGGCCTCGGTGCGGTACTTCGTGGGGTCGTCGGCAGTGGTGTGCGGGCCCAGGCGGTAGGTCTCGGCCTCGATGAGCACGGGGCCCTCGCCGGCACGAATCTTCTCCATGGCGTAACGGGTCACCGCGAGCACGCCCAGGATGTCATTGCCGTCCACGCGCAGGCCTTCGAAGCCGTAACCTGCGGCTCGGGTCGAAATCGGCACGCGCGACTGCACCTCGAAGGGAACCGAGATGGCCCAGCGGTTGTTCTGCACGAAGAAGAGCACCGGTGCGTCGTAGGAAGCCGCGAAGACCATGGATTCGTGAACATCGCCCTCGCTGGAGGAGCCGTCGCCGAAGTAGACCGCGACGGCGGGCTTCTGCGCGTCGGTTGCCTGGCCCTGGCCGGTGGGGTGCTTGCCGGTTTCAGCCTCGATATCGGCATCAAAGTTCAGGCCCATGGCGTAGCCGACGGCGTGCAGGGTCTGGGCGGCCAGCACCTTGGTGTAGGTGTGGAAGTTGTGGGCCTTCATGTCCCAACCGTGGGTGGTGGTGCCACGGAAGATGGTAATCAGGTCGCGGAAATCCACACCGCGCGCCAGGGCAACGGCGTGCTCACGATAGGAGGGGAAGATGTAGTCGTTGGGGGCGTAGGCCAGTGCGGAACCGACCTGCGCGGCCTCCTGGCCTCGGCTAGGAACCCACAGGGCGAGCTGGCCCTGGCGCTGCAGGGCGGTCGCCTCGTCGTCGAAGCGGCGGGTGGTGTACATGAGGCGGTAGGCTTCGCGCAGGATATCACCATCGACGTCTTTGACGTATCGACTGAAGGTGGGGTGTTCGTGGACGGTGCCGTTCTCATCCATGAGCTGGATACGTTCGGGCACTCCCGGGTACTTGTCGTTCTCGTGCATCTAACCTCCACACGTGACGATGGCTTCGCCTGCGGGCTACCGGGGTCAAGCCTCATTCTCCACGAAAGGTGGAGGGTTGAGAGGCAGATTTACGGCCGGTGCACCATCAGGACTGGGCATATATACCTACCAGTTTACTATTTCGGGCTCTCGGCGATAACGTGCACGCTCGGAACACGCCTGGAACACCGCGTATTGCGCGCCGTCATTCAGCATATGAGCAGGCGAAAACCGGCGGCGATACCGACCGCGTTTAATGGCCAAAGGAACCCTCCTATATATTCGATAATCAGAATATATAGGAGGGTTCCTTCATCTTCATCCGCTCAGGACCGCTATGCGATTCAAGCTTATCCAGCGATGTTGAGCGAGATTAGCCCTCCTGCGCGAAGAGCTCGCACAGGGATAGGAAACGGTCGTTTGCCTCGACCTCGCCGATGCTCACGCGCACGCCCTCGGACCCGAAGGCACGCACCGAGAGAGCGTTCCGGTTCATGAGGTCAACGAACTCGCCGGTACGCTCCCCCAGGGGCAGCCACACAAAGTTGGCGTAGGTGCTCGGGAACTCGTAGCCCAGTTCGCGTAGACGGGCCGTGACGCGCTCACGCTCGGCCACGATGTGACTGACCCGCTCCATGACGGCCTCCTGGTGCTCGATGGAGGCGACGGCGGCCCGCTCGGCCAGGGCGGACACGGCGAAGGGCGTCGCGGCAACCCGCAGGTGGCGGGTAATCTGCGGATGCGAAATCGAGTAGCCCACGCGCAAACCCGCCAGGCCCTGCGCCTTGGAGAAAGTACGCAGGATGATGACATTCGGGTAGTCACGGTAGATATCCAGGCCGTTCAGCGGGGGCTCTTCCCCCTCTGGAATGGAGGAGGCCGCGCAGAACTCGAAGTAGGCCTCGTCGATGACCACGGGAACGGTAGCCGGCACCTTCGCAAGGAAGGAGCGAATCTGGCTCTCGGTCACGGCGGGACCGGTCGGGTTATTGGGGGTGCACACCAGAATCAGGCGGGTGCGGTCGGTGACGGCCGCAGCCATAGCGTCCAGGTCGTGCGCGCCGTTGGGCAGGTTGGGAACCTGCACGCTGCGGGCGCCCATGATGCCAACTAGAATGGGGTAAGCCTCGAAGGAACGCCACGCGTAGATGACCTCGTCCTGCACACCGTCGGCGTTAACGCCCGCGAAGGTTTTAATAATCTGGTTGAGCGCGCCGAGGCTGCCGGCGCCGGTCACGATATCCTCGGCGTCCACGCCCAGCTGCCCGGCGAGGGCGGTACGCAGGGCGGTTGAGAGGGGGTCGGGATAGCGGTGCACCGCATCAAATTCGGCCAGCACGCGCGCCACCTCGGGCACGGGGCCCAGAGGGTTCTCGTTAGAGGAAAGCTTGTACCGGGTCAGGCCCTCGACGGGAGCGGGAGGCTTACCCGCGGCATAGCTGGGCAGGGTATCGAAGACTGGGCGGACCGGGATGCTGGTGGATTCTTCTGAGTGGCTCATAGCTTTAGTATGTGCCCGCGAGCGCCGCGGAGCCAGCGTTACCGGGGTGAAGACCAGTATGGGGACAGGACGAGCCATCCCCAAGCCGGTCTCCGCCTCCTCACCTGCGGCACTCCCCACTAGGCAAATGCCGGCTCCCGCTCAACAGTGACGGCGCGCCGAGGCTCCGGTGCGGGGTGTATCAACCCCGGGTCGGTCTCCTCGGGAGGAATCGGCGTGTGGAATCCCGGGTCAATATCCTCGGCCGGCGCCACGGGCATGGGAACAGGCTTCAGGTCTGGCAGGTCGGGGGTGAGCGATTCCCCGCCCTCGTAGTCCCCGCCCTGGCGGGGCCCGAGGAGCGGGTCCCCGAGCGCAGAACCAATTTTAGGGAGTTGCAGGTCGTCGATGGTTGGCTGATTAATAACCTTTCCGATGTTTGCCTGTGAGCCTGCGGGCTCTGGCAGAAGGTCGGGCGGAAACAGATCTGCAGGGGGTAGTAGACCCTCCGGCTCGATTCGGGCAGGCAACTTGATGGTGGCAGGCTCCGGGCCGCTCAGGTCCACCGGCAAGTTGATACCGGGCGGAACATTCTGCGGGTCGTATCCCTGCAGGAGGGATGTTTTGGGCGTCTGCGGTGCAGGCATCTCGGGCCAGGTCGGCTTCGGGCTCCCCGGCTCCTGCGACGGTTTAGGGCCCGGGTGAGGGAGACGCCGTTCGGCGCTCTCCCACGTATCTTGGGCTGCTTTTTGGATCCGTTCTCCCTTATCTTTGGCGTCCTGAACGCCCTTAACCATGCCACCTGTTCCATGTTCAATCGCTTCATCTACACCCTTCTCGTCAAACCTAACTCCCGATTTGTAGGCCTGTCGCGAGTAGATTCCGATACGTGAGATCGTTACGTCCCTTCGCTCAGCTAGGCTGTATCCATCCGGCATAGCAGAACCCGAGGTAACCTTCTGCTCTCCTAGTACATACTCTTTGCCGCCCATTGCCGCACGGATGCCCCCGGGTGCCGCATTGCTATACCCTTCGCGGTCTAGGGCTTCTCGGTATTTCTCGCCATCGTGTACAGAGTTCTGAACGGTGATTGATGTATCACGGTCGTCAGGACGCCAACCCCCCTCATGCCTCACCGCGCTATTCGGAACGATATCGCCTTCACCTTCCACATAGTCCACGGCGAAGTCTCGGCGTTTGGCGGGCAAACCTCGTAGCGGAGCACCTTGGGCGTAGATACCGACGATGTTGATTTCTTTGGCGACCTCGAAACTATTAGCCATGTTGTAGGCAATCATGGCTCCCTGGCTGAACCCTTCCAGGTACACGCGGGCCCCCTGCGGCGCACCGGCATCACGCAAAGCCTGAAGAACCATCCGATAGGCGGGGTTCCTCGTGGTATCTTCACCTAACGTTTCACGCACAGCACCCGCAGGGTCCATGGGAGCGCCGCCCCAGGAGTCAAAATTAGTCCCCGGAATACTCACCACGTATAGGGCATAGGCGGGGTCACCCTCGTGGCCTTCTTCGTACATGACGGTGACCATCACGGCGCCGCGTTCGCCCTTCGTCGGGTCCTGCTGAGAACGCTCGAATTCCTGATCCTGAGCCTTGGCGGCCGCCTGCAAACGTTCCGAGCTGGAGCCTACAGAAAGCTGATTTTTCTCTCCCCGGTGCGCGCCAACTCCGTACTCATCAGCCGAAGCGGTACGCACGTTGTGTGCCGTGTTGCCCACGTCCCGCCACGTATTCTCTCTCTTCAACGATAGGGTGGCCCTCCCGATGAATTTCTCAATGATTTTCGCGGGGATTCCGGTGATCCTGGACAGCCGTCCAGCCACTCGCCGACGGGCAATCTCGGGGTTGAGTCGGGCGTCAAGATAGGCTGTCGCCCCAAAAAGTACCGCCGCGACGAGGGGTGAATAGGGCATCGCTATTGATGCGCTGTAGTACCCGAGCTCGGGCAGCGTCAGCCGGATAAGGTACCGGACCTCGTCGGGGTCGCCGGCGAGGGCACCGCGAATGTGGGTTCGCGCCGTCAGCCCGTCAGGAAGCTTACCGTCCTTGGCGATACCGAGCGATTCAAACCAGCCGGCCACCATATTCTCAACTTGCAGGTAGGCGCTGTGGGCGAGGCGCACGGCCACCGCCGTGGCCACCAGATCGGCGGCGCTTTGGCCCATTCCGGCGGCCAGCATGGTGCACTGGCCGCTGGCCAGACGGGCGCGCGCGTTGACCCCGAGAAAGAGCATCGTCTCTGCGCCAATGCTCGAGATGGGCACCGGACGTTCGGCGCAACGCTGGCTGGCGTAGGTGAGGGAATCGGCGATGGCGGGCATCTCTTCCAGTGTGACGGTGATGGTCGCCCCTGTGGGGGCCGAGCCGCTCCCCTCGACGGGAAGGGCGTACGTTGCGTTGGTCATGGGTTCTCCTAGATGGGTTCTCCTAGCGACGACTAGCGGTGAGCAGCGGTCTAATAGCCGGTTTGGCGGGTAACGAGCGCGTTGAGCCCCTCGGGGAGGCTGACGTGCATGAGGGAGTCAAGCTCGTGTTGCGCGGACCCCGCGTGGCGGGCCACGAGATCCTCCAGTTTTCCGGAGTCGAGGATATCGGCAGCGGTATCCGCGAGGGACCCGAGGAGGCTGTCGAGGGCACCGGCCGCGGCGGTAACGGCCTGGGCTTTGGCGGTCAGTTCGGCGGCGAGCTCTTCAGCGGCGGCGGCAATATCGGCCGCCGCGTTCTCGGCAATCTGTGCCCTGTCTCGAATACTGTCGCGGTGCCTTTCGAGCTGTCTGCGGAAGGCGCGGCCCGCCTCCGAGGCCCAGTGCTCTGTTCCGAGCTCACCGGTGCGCGCGTAGACCCCCTGTATCTCGTGGGCCTCGGCGCGCATGCGCGCGGAAAGCTCGGCGCCCTTGGTGCGAGCCAGGGCGGCTGCCGCGAGGAGCGAGGCGGCGAACGCGCGTCCGGCCGCGGAGCCGATGCCCAGGTGCCCGGCAGCACGCAGAATATCCGCGGTGCTGGGCGGGTTGGGGGTTCCCGGAGGCGCAGATGGCGGTGTGGAATCGACAAAGGTGGGCACGGCGCGTCCTTTCGGAGGGGCCAGTTACGAATACCGGCTTAGCGGGTGGACTTTGGTTCCAGCCTATGGGCGGGCCGGCGTTGTTCCCCCGGCTTTTGACTTCTTGTGGATAGCGACCCCACAAAACGAAAAATCCGCACGGATTTGAGCTACAGAACCCGCAAAATGCTTTATCCACAGCCTCCGTAGCCGTCATATTTCCGCGCAAAGATTGCCCCGAAACCACTCCGGAGCCGTTTCGGAGCCGAAAAAGCGCCCGCCCGTTGGAGTCGGCGCGCCCGCGGCGAGCACCGCCCGGACCATCCCCGACACCACCCGGACCGCAGTCTGAGCCTTCGCCCAAACCACTATCCAGAGCACCCTCCAACCGCCCACCGCCCCGCACCCCGCCCGCATTTTCCGGCGATCCATGCGAAAATGGAGTTATGTCTCACACCAATAACACCATCCTGCCTTCTGGCCGTATCGATTTGGGCACCGGCGAACTCGCTCTGGGCCCCCTGGACGGACGCTACGCCTCCGTCACCGCACCCCTAACGAACTACCTTTCTGAGGCGGCGCTGAACCGCGACCGCATCCACGTCGAGGTCGAGTGGTTCATCTACCTGTGCGAGCACAAGGTGCTGCCGGGCCTGTCCCCGCTGAGCGAGGAGCAGAAGAAGGGCCTGCGCGCCATCGTGACCGATTTCAACGCCGAATCCGTGGCCGAGCTGGCCGAGATTGAGGCCGTGACCGTTCACGACGTGAAGGCCGTCGAGTACTACATCGGTCGCCGCCTGAAGGGCCTGGGCCTGGACCACCTGGTGCCGCTGGTTCACTTCGGTTGCACCTCCGAAGACATTAACAACCTCTCCTACGCCCTGGGCATCAAGGACGCCGTGCAGAACGTGTGGATTCCCGCCGCGGAGGAGCTGATTGAGGTTCTGCTGAACCTGGCCGAGGAGGGCCGCGAGGTTCCCATGCTCTCGCGCACCCACGGTCAGCCCGCAACCCCGACCACCCTGGGCAAGGAGATGGGCGTGCTCGCCTACCGCTTGAAGCGTCAGGTCAAGCACGTGAAGGCTACCGAGTTCCTCGGCAAGATTAACGGTGCGACCGGCACCTATGCCGCGCACTACGCCTCGGTGCCCACCGCCGATTGGCAAAAGATTTCTCGCGGTTTCGTTGAGCACCTGGGCCTGACCTGGAACCCGCTGACCACCCAGATTGAGTCGCACGACTGGCAGGCCGAGCTGTACTCGGATATCGCGCACTTCAACCGTGTGCTGCACAACCTCTGCACCGATGTGTGGAGCTACATTTCGATTGGTTTCTTCCGCCAGATTCCGGTGGCTGGTGCGACCGGTTCGTCCACCATGCCGCACAAGGTGAACCCGATTCGCTTCGAAAACGCGGAGGCTAACCTGGAGCTCTCCAACGCCCTGCTGGATTCGCTGGGCTCGACCCTGGTGACCTCCCGCTGGCAGCGCGACCTGACCGATTCCTCGGCTCAGCGCAACATCGGCGTGGCCTTCGGTCACTCGGTCCTGGCCATCTCGAACGTGGTGAAGGGCCTGAAGCGCCTGGACATCGCGGCCGACGTGATTTCTGCCGACCTGGACTCCAACTGGGAGGTCCTGGCCGAGGCAATCCAGATGGTGATGCGCGCGGAGGCTATCGCGGGTGTTCCCGGCATGGAGAACCCCTACGAGCGTCTGAAGGAGCTGACTCGTGGTCACCGCGTGGATGCGGCTCGCCTCAAGGAGTTCGTGGCAACCTTGGGCCTTTCCCCCGAGGCCGAGGAGCGTCTGTCGAACCTGACCCCGCACACCTACAACGGCATTGCGGCTCAGCTGCTCGATCACGCGAAGAACGCGTAGTCGGTAGCATCGGCTGAGCGCCGGTCTTAACGTTGAAGACCCCGGGTCCCTGAGGTCAGGGATCCGGGGTCTTCAACGTGTTGGGGCTTTGCTATGTCTGCTAACCAGCGAGGGTTTTAGCGCTCGAGCATGGGGCGGTTTTCGGTCTCAGTGTCGTGGCCCTTGCCGCGGGTGAAGACCTTTCCGGCAGCCTTACCGGCGATCTTGCCCGCACCCTTGAGAATCGAACCGGCCTTATCCACGATCTGGCCTCGTTCGCTGCGGGTGCTCTCCGGGGACTCGTCCTCTTCGGACTTTACGCGCGGCGCGCGCGGGGTAATCATGAGCTCCGTGGGAAAGTATGCCGGGGCGTCGCCGAAAGCGTTACGAGTGTTGCGCACGACATCCTTGCCGAGAGCCAGGTTTGCGCCGCCGCCGACCACAGCACCCACGCCGAAGGGCAGGGCACGGCCGAGTAGCGCGCCGGTCTGACGCGAGAGGAATCGACGGATGAACAGGTTGCGGATGGTGCGCTCGACGCTGAACATCTTGCCGCCGGAGGAGTTGCCCAGCAGCATGCCCCACTTGTTGGAAACGCCGCTTGCCTTACCGGTCTGCAGCAGCACGGTGTTCATGAGCTGCGAGCCCTCCTCGCCGAGCATGATGGCCATGACCATGGAGCGGGCGGTTTCGGGGTCGTGCACGCGCACGCCGTGCAGCTCGGCGACGGCCTGGGCGTAGAGGGCGGTACGTTCCATGTAACCGCCCACGGCGAGCGCCGAGAGGCTCATGGAGGTAATGGTGCCGACGCCGGGCACGAATGCGGATGCGCCGGTCACGCCACCGATGGCGGTGATGTCGCGCAGGTAGGCGCGGTCGAGGCGTTTGTGAATCTGTGCGGGGGTTTCGTCGGGGTGCGCTTCGCGCAGCTTCTTGACGATGGACAGCGCGAGCGGTCGTTGCAGGCGCAGGACGTTATCGAGGGTGGTGGTCAACGCCGGGCGGGGGTTGCCGTCCTCATCGAATAGAGACTTCTTGGGGTCAATCATGTTTTTAGTAAAGCACGGTCGGGTGAATATTTCCTGAACGGGCGGGCCTTCCGGCGGGCTGGAAGAGTCTTGTTCACCGAGGGCTTGAGCGCGGTCGTCCGGCCGGCGCGGCGGCGCTTCTGAAATCGCTTCCCATTCATTTGCACCCTTTTTTAAACCGCGTAAAATTGTCCTAGGTTACACACTATTCATTGTCTGCATAATGCGTGACCCGTTTCACGGCGATTCGGGTTGGGCTGTACCGCCGATACTTGCTTACGCTTCATGCTGTAAAGGATTACCATGACTTCTTCCACCAGCACGCCCGCGGCGGCGCGTTCTCCCCTGGCCACTCAGGGGCTGGGTGTCGCCTACGCGACCGGCGCGATTATTTCCGCGCAATTCGGTTCAGCCCTCGCGAAGCAGCTCATGGGTGATTTGGGGCCCTGGGGTGTGGTGGCGCTACGTCTGCTGACCTCCACCATCCTGCTGTACGTGTTCTTCCGCCCGAATATTCTCGCGTGGACGCGCGCGCAGTGGACCGCGGTCATCGTGCTGGGCGTGGCCCTCACCGGCGCGAACGCCTTCTTCTACGTGGCGATTGAGCAGGTTCCGCTGGCGATTGCCGTGGCGATCGAGTTTATGGGCCCGCTGGTGCTGGCGACCGTCATGTCCCGCCGCAAGCTGGACCTGGTGTGGATTGCCCTGTCCTTTAGCGGCATGGCGATTCTGACGGCCGAGTCGCAGGCCAAGCCTGAGGACTTTGCCCTGATGGGCGTGTTCTTCGCGGTGCTGACGGCGATTTCGCGTGCCGCCTACATCCTGGCGACGGAGAAGGTGGGCGCGCTCATTCCGGGTATGGGCGGCATGGTGATGGGCAACGCCGTATCCACGCTGCTGGTGTTGCCGTTCCCGTTTATTCTGAGCGGCAATAACCTGTTGAAGGTGACCCAAGACGTTCACCTGCTGGCGATTGGTTGCCTGATGGGTCTGCTGGCTTCGGCCATTCCGGCTCTGGGCGAGGTCTCTTCCCTGCGTCTACTACCGGCGCACATCTACAGTGTGGTGCTCTCGCTGGAACCGGCGATTGCCGCGCTGGTGGGTGTTATTATGCTGGCCGAGCCGACGGATGCGGTTCGCTGGCTGGCCATCTCGCTGCTGGTGCTGGCGAGTATCGGCATCTCCATTTCGCACGCCCGCGCCCAAAAACGGGCCCAGGAGCGCGGTGATAGCGAGGAGATGGATCGCTACCTCCCCGGTGCGGTGGACGCGCACGCGGTGGACATCGCGCAGATGGCGACCAGTTCCATTACGCTTCCAACGGCTGCGCAGATTAAGGCCGACCGCGAGGCGAAGGGCCTCTAGGTAGCCGTAGAGAGCCCAGCTGAATATTGCGCTGGAGAGCATGTCTCTTCTTTCTCGCGCCCCCGGGTAGCACGTAGGATAGTATCTCGTGCCCCGGGGGTGCGCTATTTAAGCGCGTATCTTGCCCCCGTCCATCCGAGACCCCGTAAGAAGCACCGCCGCTTCACGAGGTAACCCGAGGAGAACCATGCAGCATACCGCGCCCCAGCGCCCCGCCCTGGGCATCATGTTTGTTCTGATGTCCTGCTCGTCGCTACAGTTCGGCGCGGCCTTCGCGGTGACCCTCTTCCCGCTGTTTGGCGCGCTCGCCGTGAGTGTGAGCCGTCTGGCGATTGCTTCCATTGTGGTGGGTAGCGCCGTGTGGCTGGCTGCTCGTTGGCGTGCCCGCCGCGGCGGCACGATGCCTCCGGGCCCGCTGTCCTGGTCGAAGGAGCAGTGGCGTGCTGTCATCATTTTCGGTTTAACGTTCGGCATGATGAACGGCTTCTTCTACTGCGCGATTGACCGTATCCCCATCGGTCTGGCGGTGGCGGTGGAGTTTTTGGGCCCGCTCGCGTTGGCGTCCCTGCTGACTCGCAGACTCCGCGACGCGGTGTGGGTGCTCTGCGCCCTGGCGGGCATGCTGGTGCTCGGCTACGAGGCGGCGGTCGGCACGGATACCGACTACCTGGGCCTGACGTTCGCGCTGATTGCCGGCGTGTTCTGGGCGCTGTATATTCGCTCGAACGCAAAGGTTGGCACCCTGGTTCCGGGTGCGAGCGGCCTGGCGGTGGCGATGCTGGTCGGCGCCGCGTTCATTGCCCCGGTGGCGGCGGTTGTTCCGGCACCCCAGCCGCTGTGGAACGCGGCCCAGGACCCGGTGCTGCTCCTCATGATTTTCGGTACCGCGATGTTCGCCTCGGTGATTCCCTACAGCGCGGAGCTAATGGCTCTGCGCAACCTGCCGCAGCAGGTGTTTAGCGTGTTGATGAGCCTGGAGCCCGCCATCGCGGCGATTGCCGGTTGGGCGCTACTGACTCAGGAGACCGGCCCGATTCGTTGGGTGGCGATTTGTCTGCTCATGACGGCGAGCGTGGGCATTACGCTAACCACCGCACAGAGCGGCTCTTCCAGGCAGCAGGGTGAGGGCGAGGAGCCCGTTCCCGTGCCGCTGCCCGAATAGGCCCCGTCCACGGGTGACGGAGCGGGGTTCGCCGGTACGCGGTATATAGAAAACCGTTGAGGCGGGTACCCGGCCGGTACCCGCCTC
>ERZ773013.655-NODE-655-length-21363-cov-2.906139_pt1 | contig 21363 bp, 15 predicted proteins | sample MGYA00511670_ERZ773013 | MGnify/ENA primary metagenome ERZ773013 (study PRJEB29015, sample SAMEA2738120) | human oral metagenome | biome: human oral; feature: human-associated habitat; material: saliva | place: China | collected 2257 ... | reverse complement strand
GATTACTGAACAATCGAGTAAATCTTACGCTTGATTGGTATCGTAAGGGGTCAAAGGATATGTTGATGCCACTCCAGCTTCCTTCCTATATGGGTACATCGGGTAATGTATCATCTGTTTTAGCACCTCCATACGGAAACTATGGAACCATTCGCAATACAGGTCTTGAGCTTACAGTGAATACGCATCCATTAGTAGGACGTTTCCAGTGGGATTCAGAGTTCCAGATATCATGGAACAAGAATAAGTTGATTGCTCTCTCTGGTACACAGAATGCAGCAATCGTTGGTTATGGACAATGGAATGATGTTGTAAGTTTATCGAATGTAGGAGAATCTCTCTACAGCTTCTATGGTTTTGTCACAGATGGTGTCTATAAAGACTTAGCTGATTTAGAGACCTCTCCTAAGACGGCAAAGTATCCTGCTGATGGCAAGAGCTTTGATCGTAATACAACTCCATGGATAGGCGATTTGAAATTCAAGGATATTAGTGGACCTGATGGTAAGCCTGATGGTAAGATAGATGATTATGATAAGACTAACTTAGGTTCACCAATGCCAAAGTTTACTTTTGGTTGGACCAATACTTTCCACTATAAGAACTTCGACCTTAACATCTTTATCAATGGCTCCTATGGCAACAAGGTGTATAACTACATGAAGATGAAGCTTACCCACATGAATACTTTATGGAGTAATCAGCTCAAGGATGTCACAGGGCGTGCACGTTTAGAACCAATCAACCCTTCAAAGACATATCCTGCAGGTAGCTATTGGTATAACGATGTTAGCAATATACGTGTAGCAAACCCTGGAACGAATATCCCTCGTGCTACCATCACTGACCCTAATGACAATGATGTTATCAGCGATCGTTACATAGAAGATGGTTCCTATATTCGCTTAAAGAATATCTCTCTGGGTTACACTCTCCCAAAGAAGTGGATTACAAAGTTCGGAATGGAGAATATTCGTGTATATATGAACATACAGAACCTGCTGACCATCACGGGTTACGATGGTTATGACCCAGAGATTGGTGCAAGTACAGCCGATATAAACGGTTACTCTTATGGTGTAGATAATGGTCGTTATCCATCACCAACAACCTATTCGTTCGGTCTGAGTTTAAGTTTCTAACATAACAAACTTATCAAAATGAAAACAATTAAATATCTATATATAGCATGTGCTCTTACTGCGGGAACAGTCCTAATGTCGTCATGCAACGATTTTCTTGATCGCCCAGCAGAGGACTCCTATAATGCAGGAACCTTCTATAAGGATGACAATCAGTGTGTGCCTTTACAACTCTCCTTGGTATGACTTCCAAAGAGGATTTATTAAGGTAGGTGAGGTAATGTCTGGTAACTACTATTGGAGTTCAAGTCCGTATATGACACTCACAGTCAACAGTACAGATGAAGACCTCACAAATATGTCGAACTCTCTTTGGTCGGTTGTTGCACATGCCAATACTGTCTACAACAATCTGAAAGGTGCATCAGCATCTCAGGTAGTCAAGAACCAGTGTATGGGTGAATGTCTTGCATGGAAAGCAATGGCTTACTTCTTCCTCGTTCGTTCGTTTGGTGATGTTCCTATTATACATGACAACTCAAAAAAGTTGGCAGATGGCTCATATAGTAGGGTGAGCCGTGTACAAAAGTCAGATGTGTATGATTATATTATCATGACGTTGGAAAAAGCTATGGAACTGTTACCTCGTAAGGGTAATCCAGGTCGGATCGATTACTATTCAGCCGAGGGGCTTCTGGCTAAGGTATATCTTTATAAGAGTGGTGTTAAAGCGAATGGTAATGGACAGCGAGATGCAGGCGATTTGAACAAGGCTGCCATGTATGCCAAAGACGTTATAGATAATAGTGGACGCGAACTGATGTCGAACTATTCTGATGTCTTCCGCCTACAAAATGCGCTCAATAGAGAGTGTCTCTTCTCATGGTTGTGGACTGCTGATGCCAGTATGTGGACCGTACAAAATACACTTCAGAGCGATCTTGGTATGCAAGGGTTTGATGAGTTTGGTGATTGTTGGGGTGGTTACAATGGCCCTTCAATCGATTTGCAAGAAGCCTTTGGAGTATCGCCTGTAGAAGACCCATCCACAAGAAGTGATGTAGACACTCGTCGTAAAGCAACTATGATGATGGCTGGCGACTTCTACGATTACTTCTGGACAGATAAGACTGACAATCGTGGGCGTAAAGGCTTCAACTATCTGGAGTTCCTTTATAATGCTAATGGATATGGAGCAGGTGGACCAGGTAGGTTGCAGAGTGCAACAGGTGCAAACTGTGTAAAGCACCTCTATGGTGATGCCTACGACCACAAGACCTATGCTGTAGATGGTATATCTGCATCAAATATGCATAGTAGTTTGGCAACACCGGTGCTCCGTTTATCAGACATTTATCTTATTTATGCAGAGGCTGTCATAGGTAATAATGGTAGCACTACTGATGCCAGTGCTATTGATGCCTACTATAAAGTACGCAGTCGCGCTATTAGGTCGGCAGGGCGTCCAACAAGCATATCTTGGGAGGACGTTTGGAAGGAACGTCGTTTAGAGTTGGCTATCGAAGGCGATCGTTGGTATGACTTTGTACGTCGTAGCTATTATGATGTAGCAGGCAGTATAAGAGAGTTGAAACAACAGAAGCGTGGTGCTTTCTATGGTTTGAACACTCTTTACAAGAACTACTATGATAGTCATGCTTGGAATGTAGATCCTTCAACAATGCACTATGCAACAGATACACAGGCTCCTAATGTTTCAGAACAAACTTTCACACTACCATTCCCAAGTCAAGACATTGTGTTTAATGGTAATTTACAGAAGGGTTCTGTGCATGTTGATGTACGTTCAATGTATGCTTACTAATTATCAATTTTATCGAACTTAAACATAAGTAATAATGAAATATCTCAATAATATGCGTTTTACGCTGATGGCATTGTCTGTTGTGACCACCTTTGGACTCTTCTCCTGTCAAGACCAGCCAGACGAATACAAACCAACCAGTGGGACTCCAGAGGTACAGTATGTTCGACTTCCCGTTAGTGCAGACTCTGTTATTACGAAGAGTTATATGCAAACAACGGTCTGCCTCGTAGGTAAGAACTTACGCAGCGTTCGTAAGCTTCTCTTTAATGACCAAGAAGCATTGCTCAATTCAAGCTATATCACTGACAACACCTTGCTGGTTGATATTCCCAAGAATATTCCTTCTGCGGTAACTGATAAGATTTATATGATTAATGAGTCAGGTGACACTACTACATATAACTTTCATGTTATTGTACCAGCTCCAACCGTCTCAGCTATGAGTTGTGAATATGCTGCCGCTGGCGATGAGGTAACAATCACTGGTGACTACTTCATTCAAGACCCTTATAAACCATTGCAGATTAAGTTTAATGATGGGACTTTGCCAGTAAGTGACATTAAGTCAATATCTAAGAATAGTATCACTTTCACCGTACCTTCAGGGGCACAGAGTGGTAGAGTATATGTAGAATCAGTATATGGCAATAGTAAGTCGAACTTTGTGTATAAAGATTCTCGAAACATTTTGTTTGACTTTGATGGTTCACATGGTGGTCTCACCTCTGGTCATGGCTGGCGTTCTGGTAAGATACGCACAGGCGGTATTGATGGTAGCTACCTTTATCTTGGTGGATCATCAATGCAGGGAAAGGTTGGTGCAACATGGAATGAAGATGACTTCTCAATGAATTACTGGCCAGAGCCATCAGCAGGGTTCCCAGAGTTAACCTCTATTCCAAGTTTTGCCAATATGTTAGATACGTGCGACATCAATGATCTTGCTTTAAAGTTTGAATGCCGTGTACCCACTACTGCTGCATGGAGTGCATCGTCATTACAGCTTATCTTTACAGGCAATCAGGACGTAACCTTCCCTACAGCTAACAGTCAATACAATAACAATACAGACCTTCCTCGTGGCTTATGGACACCTTGGCAAGGAACTGGAACATTCAACACAAACGATGGTTGGATTACAGTAACGATTCCTTTCTCATCCTTTAATAAAACCCATGAAGGGCAGCCTGCTGGTAAGACTGTTGCGAAGAATCGTATGACAGGCTTCTCTTTCTTCTTATGGAATGGAGGTATAGAAGGAACCGACTGTACGCCAGAATTAGATATTGATAACGTGAGAGTAGTTCCGATTAAATAAAGAACAGGAAAGTAGCTGGGGGATAAATGATTCCTATAAGGGAAATATTCCCTAACTACCTTTTATATATCAAACTAAAAAGAAAAAGTTACTATGTTTACCAACAAACTCTATATCGCATCCTTAGCGTTATTATCTTTGACAGCTACTGCGTGCAGTGATAGTGTAGAGCATTATATTGCTGATGTCGATGCTCCTACATTTACAGGTATCAATCCCGAAACTAACATCAAGGCGGGACTTGACTCTATTATCGTTTCATACGATAAGAATGTGTTCTTCTCATCAGCCGATTATAGTAAGATCACGCTCAACGGATCACCTGTTGTTAGTGCCAATGTACTGGGTTCATCACATCAATTACTTATTATGGCAAATATCAGTCGTGGTAAAAGTTATGAGCTTGTTATCCCAGAAGGTGTTGTAACTGGACCTAACCACAAAGCTGCACCAATGGTAAAGACTACCCTTGTCGCCCAAACACAACACATTGCCAATGCTCCAGTCAATACCAATGCCACAGTTGAAACCCAAGCCCTCTACCAGAAACTTGTTGATAACTATGGGAAAAAGACTTTCTCTGCAACAATGGCTGATGTTGCTTGGAATAACAAGAATGCCGAAAGAGTACATCAGCTTACAGGTAAGTATCCAGCTATCAACGGATACGACTATATACACCTACAATCAAGTCATCATGGTGGTTGGATAGATTATGCAGATATTACTCCTGTACAGTCTTGGCATAACGCAGGTGGAATCGTTACCATTGGTTGGCACTGGAACGTTCCGACGTCTAATCCATACGCCTCAAGCGTACCAGTAGTGCTTTATGGTGGTCCTAACAAGGTTATGCCAGCCGACTGGAGCGGAAATATACAACTTACCTCACAGGCTACAAAAGATATTTTAGCCAATGCATCTATAGGAAGTAAGTTGGTAGTAAAGATTACCAATGTGAAGTCTGGAGCACAAGGCTCTATCAAGAATAGTAGCTGGGTAGGCTTTATAGACGAAAGCGGGAAGAATTGGGATTACTTCGATATCAGTGGCAATAGCTACTCAATGACACTCGACCAAACTACCCTTAACGAGATGCGTACCAACGGCTTTATCATAGGTGGTCACGACTATACGGTCACAGGCATTACTGTTGAGGCTGCAGGAACAGTGAAATATGACTTCTATGCAGCAAAGAATGACTTCACTCTTGATGATGCTGTAACTGAAGGAACGTGGGCAAATCGCTTTATGAAGAGTGATTTAGAGAAGATAACACCTTATCTATTGCAGTTGCAGCAGGCTGGAATCCCTGTCTTATGGCGTCCACTACATGAGGCAGCAGGTAAATGGTTCTGGTGGGGTAATGGTTCTGCAGCATCCTATGTGAAACTCTGGCGTACCATGTATGACTTCTTTAAGCAGAAAGGTATCAATAACCTTATTTGGGTATGGACATCCGAAGGGAATGATGCAGCATGGTATCCAGGCGATGAATATGTTGATGTCATTGGTTCTGATGTATATGGGAAAGATGGCGTTGCCGTCTCTGCCGAACAAATGGCTGAACGCTTCAACTCCCTCGCCTACCGTTATCCAACGAAGATGATTTCGCTCACGGAGTGTGGTACAGTGACCGATATTCCTGCACAATGGAAGGGTGATGCACAGTGGAGTTGGTTCATGCCATGGTATGGAGGCACACATGCTACTGACGATTGGTGGAAGGCTGCCATGAACTCTGAAGATGTTATAACACGTAACTAATAGCTATAATAGTTTGGGGAGATTCTAACGAGGTAAATCTTGTTAGCTTCTCCCTAACTCTTTAACAATAAAAATACGAATTAAGGATGATAAGGCAAAAGAGTATTTTCATTTCTCTGCTTATGTTAATGGTAAGCTTCTCGGCTACAGCCAAAGTTCGATTGCCACATATTCTTTGTGACAATATGGTATTGCAACAGCAAACCGACGTACAGTTATGGGGGTGGGCTACTCCACAAGCATGTGTGGGTATTAAGCCATCATGGGGCAATAAGCAGGTCGTGAAAGCCGACAAAAATGGACGATGGAATCTTCGTGTGCGAACTCCAAAAGGTGGTTATACACCCTTGAGTATTACTTTTAGTGAGGGAAACTCTATAACACTTCATAATATCCTCTCTGGTGAAGTATGGGTTTGTGGAGGACAGAGCAATATGGAGATGCCACTGAAAGGCTTCAATGACTGCCCTGTAGAAGGCTATCAAGAGGCAATTGCCGAATCAGGAGACATTCAAGGAATACGTTATGCAAAAATCCCTGCTACAATGCGCACGATGCCTCAAGATGATGCAGAATGCCACTGGGAAATAGTCAATCCAAATACAGCTAATGAGTGCAGTGCTATAGGTTATTTCTTTGCCTGCCGCTTGCATAAAATGATTGATATGCCCATCGGACTTATTCTTGCCAATAAAGGGGGAACAAGAGTAGAGAGCTGGCTTGAAAAGGATTATCTCAAACAGCATACCAATGAGCCTACTGATTCCGCAAACATCGTAAGACAGTACCCTACAGAATGGCAACGACCCTTGTTATGGGGTAATGGTACTTTCCATCCCATTCTAAACTATACAGTACGAGGAATACTTTTCTATCAAGGATGTAGCAACGTAGGGCAAGTACCAACAATTTATGGTGAAAGACTAACGCAACTTATTGGTCAATGGAGAAAAGAATTTCAATCACCAAATCTTCCTTTTTATTTCGTAGAGATAGCACCATACAACTATGGTAACACTCAAGGAACAGATGCAGCTTTGCTCCGTATGCAGCAACAACGTGTTGCACAGAACGTCAGCAACACGGTGCTTATAGGGACAAACGACTTGGTTTATCCAAGTGAAGCTGACCAGATACACCCCTGCCAGAAACGACAGATTGGTGAGCGTCTTGCCATGACTGCGGCTGCACGTGATTACGGATTTGAGAACATCTACTATCGTTGTCCAAGCCTTGACAGAGTGGAAATACATCAAGACAGCTGCTATGTATATCTCAAAGATACTTACAACGGAATAGCTGCAGCAACTTCGTATGAAGGGTTTGAGATAGCTGGTAACGATGGGGTTTACCATCCTGCCCAAGCACAATACCTCCATAATGGTAAGTTTGTACTGACATCACCTGGCATTACAAACCCCGTTAATGTGCGTTACTGTTACCATAATTTCCAGTTGGGAACGGTCAAGAATCAAGCAGGATTACCACTACTTCCTTTCTCAACAAACTGATTGAAGTAGCCTTTATAGTGTGAATGATCCATAAATTTAGACTCCCGAAACTTTTCACTTTTTAGTTTCTTTATTGTACGCTGCAATATTTTGAAATTCAACACATTACATTCATGTTATCAAAAGGGCGTATATTGAACAGCAATATACGCCCTTTTGCACGTCAAGAGATGGTATCTTCCACGCCTAAAGAGGCTTGTTTATTCAACAGGAGATCGTAAGACAAGAAAAAACAAATAGTTAGAACGGAAGATGAATATAAACATCTTTCTCGCAAAATGAAATAAAGAGCCAGTGTTCCGATAATCTCATAAAGTGTCAGTTTTGGTTAAGATAGTATGATTAGTTTCGTCTTTTAAGTCTTATCTTTGCATCGTAAATATCTAAAAACTAAAATTGATAAATGAAGATGAATAGAAGATTCCTTTTAACAATCCTATTACTTCTACTTCTCCCTGTAATTGGAAGAGCACAAACAAGAGAGAGTCTATCACTGACACCACAGATGGGGTGGAGCTCATGGAACAATTTTCAAGGCAACATTAATGAAGATATTATAAAGAGCATAGCCGATGCCATGGTGGCAAGCGGACTGAAAGATGCTGGTTATACATATATAAATATAGACGATTGCTGGCATGGTAAACGTGATGCTGATGGATTTATACAGGCTGACCCTAAGCATTTTCCACATGGAATAAAGGCTCTTGCCGACTATGTTCACTCACGTGGACTAAAGTTAGGTATCTATAGCGATGCCGGTTCTGAAACATGTGCAGGACGACCAGGCTCGTTGGGACATGAATATCAAGACGCTTTGCAATATGCCCGTTGGGGGATTGATTATCTGAAGTATGACTGGTGTAATACAACCAATGTTAATGCACAAGGTGCTTACCAACTGATGCGTGATGCCATTCAGGCTGCTGGTCGACCTATTTTCTTCTCTATGTGTGAGTGGGGCGATAACCACCCTTGGCGCTGGGCAAAGGGTATTGGAGATTCATGGCGTATAGGACCAGATATTTGGTGTTCGTTTGATTCTACGCGCGTATTTCCAACGTATATACAATGTAGCGTCATAGACTGTATCAATCGTAATGATAGTCTGCGGAGCTATGCTGGACCTGGACATTGGAACGACCCAGACATGTTAGAAGTGGGGAATGGTTTATCAGCCAATCAAGACCGTGCACACTTCACTATGTGGTGTATGATGGCAAGTCCACTTATTCTTGGAAATGATGTACGCAATATGAGTGATGAGACGAAAGCTATCTTAACTAATAGAGACCTTATTGCTATTGATCAAGATAAACTTGGAGTACAGGGACTTCGTTTCCTCATTCGTGAGGGACTCGAATATTGGTTCAAGCCTTTATCCAATGGAGATTGGGCAATGACCATCTTTAATCCTACACGTCAATCGCTCTCTTGTTCACTCAATTGGCAAGACTTCAATCTTACAGATGAAGAAGTAAGCAAGAGAAGTACAGCCTTTGATCAGAATGTTTATAAGATAAAGAATTTATGGACTGGACGAATGGAAGGGAAAACAACGCTCAAATCAAAAATTGAACGTAAAGTGTCAGTTCCTGCACAAGATGTGATAACTTATCGTTTAATAAAACAATAGTTTAAGTCTGAGAGAAGCATTTATGTTTTTTCTCTCCACATTCATAACCTACACAACTAATAAAGATAATGAAACGGTTAATATTTATCTTCAGCTTTCTATTGCTGATAAGTTTTAATCTCTGTGCACAGATACGCGGAAGTGAGATTGCAGTAATGGTTCAACCCGATCATGCAAGTTGGAACTATCGTTTAGGGGAGAATGCTATCTTTAAGGTAACTGTACTGAAAGAGGGCTGTCCACTCCCCCAAGCGAAAGTTGATATAGAGGCTGGACCAGTTATGTATCCTGATGTAAAACAAAAGGATGTTGTCTTGCGGGATGGCACGACCACTTGGAAAGCGTCTATGAAGACAGCTGGTTTCTATCGGCTGAAAGTTGTGGCGCACATCGGTAATAAGACACATGAAGGCTTGTGTACAGTTGGTTTTGCACCAGAGACGCTCCAGCCAACAGACAACTGTCCTGCAGACTTTGATCAATTCTGGACAAAAACATATCAAGAGGCAAGTCAATATCCACTTGATGCTCATCGTCGTCTTTTACCTGAGCGCTGCACCGATCGTGTAACGGTTTATGAAGTAAGTTTCAATGGAATTAATTCTGGTAGCCGAATCTATGGTATCCTTTGTATTCCAACAGCATTCAATGGACCACGTCCTGCACTACTTCGTGTACCTGGGGCAGGTGTTAGACCTTATCAAGGTGATATATATATGGCTGACCGCGGAGCTATTACACTCGAAATAGGTGTTCATGGCATACCTGTCACGATGCAGCAGCAGGTGTACGATGATCTCCTGCATGGTGCATTAAATGGTTATTGGGAAGCTAATCTTGATAACTTGTATCAAATGCCATATAGACGTATATTTATTGGTGCATTGAGAGCTGTAGATTATCTTACCCAGTTACCTGAATGGGATGGAAAAACATTAGGTGTAACAGGCTCAAGCCAAGGTGGAATGTTATCATTGGTATGTGGAGCCCTGCACCCAAAGGTCAGTTTTATAGGTGCTGTTCATGCTGCCATGTGCGACCATACAGCCTCTCTACATGGTAAGGCTTGCGGTTGGCCACATTATTTCTATGGTCAGAAGAATCCTGACAGTAAGAAAGTAGCTAACAGTGGGTACTTTGATGGAGTAAATTTTGCACGTAGGCTGAAAGTTCCATGCTGGATTTCATTTGGATATAACGATGAGGTTGTCCCACCGAACACCACCTATGCCACTTATAACGTTATAAAGAGTATGAAGACGTTAAGTGTTTATCAGGAGACAGGTCATTATTGGTTCCAAGAACAATGGGACGAATGGGAGGAGTGGATAGCCAAAGAATTGAAACTATAATCATGTAACTTCAAGAAGTTATGCGAAGTGTAAGATATTTTCTTTTAGTCATTTGTCTTCTTTGTGCAGTTTCTATAAAGGCACAGTCTTTTGTCACTATTGAGAACGGAAGGTTTTGTCGTAATGATAAGCCCTATACCTTCATAGGTGCAAACTATTGGTATGCAGCTATTTTAGGTTCAACAGGAAAGGGCGGAAATCGAAGAAGACTAAATAAAGAACTTGATGAATTGAAACGGCTTGGTATCACAAATCTCCGTATTTTAGTGGGTAGTGATGGGGATGATGACTCGAAATGGAAAGTTAAGCCAGTTCTTCAGACAGCACCAGGTGTGTATAATGACTCTCTCCTTGCAGGACTTGATTATCTTATGCTACAGCTACAGGCTCGCAATATGGTAGCTGTTCTCTACCTGAATAATTCATGGGAGTGGAGTGGCGGCTATGGCTTCTATCTGGAAAATGCTGGTGCAGGGAAGGCAGTGCAACCTAATGTAGCAGGATATCCAGCTTATATGAAATATGCCTCACAATTTGCCACTAACTCCAAAGCACAAGAACTATTCTTCAATCATGTAAGGTTTATTGTCTGCCGTATCAATCGTTATACCGGTAAACGATACATTGATGATCCATCCATCATGTCATGGCAGATAGGGAATGAGCCTCGTGCCTTTGATAAGGCACTCCTCCCAGCTTTCGAAGGTTGGCTTTCTAAGGCTGCAGCTTTGATAAAGAGCCTTGATAAGCGCCACTTGGTAAGTGTCGGATCTGAAGGAGCATGGGGTTGTGAAGATGATTACGATGCTTGGCAACGAATCTGCTCTGATCCAAATATCGATTATTGTAACATACATATATGGCCCTATAATTGGGGGTGGGCAAAACAAGATTCGCTAACTCAACATCTGAAGAATGCTGAAGCAATGACAAGAGAGTATATTAATAGGCACTTGGCAATATGCAGGCAACTGAATAAACCCCTTGTGGTGGAAGAGTTTGGATATCCAAGAGATGGTTTTTCTTTCTCAAAAAAAGCAAGTACGACGGCACGTGACGCCTATTATAACTTCGTTTTCTCACTGATGAAAGCTGATATTTCAAGAGGTGGATACTTTGCTAGTTGTAATTTCTGGGGTTGGGGTGGACAGGCACTGCCACGGCATGAACAATGGCAGGCTGGTGACGACTATACTGGTGACCCTGCACAAGAGCCCCAAGGACTTAACTCTGTATTCTCGACGGATAAGAGTACACTTAAAGTCATCAAAACAGCAATTACAAATCAATCTAAATAATCAATGAATAATGAGACAACTATTGACAATAGCCATTATGGCAATAACAATGAATGCAATGGCAGGAACAAAGGAACAACCTATTTATAAGAATCCGAAAGCAAGTGTTGAGCAACGTGTCAATGACCTCTTGAGCAGAATGACGCTCGAAGAGAAAGTAGGACAGATGAATCAGCTTGTGGGTATTGAGCATTTTAAGCAGAATTCGGCCTCAATGACGGCAGAAGAGTTGGCAACAAACACAGCAAGTGCCTTCTATCCTGGCGTTACGGTAGAGGATATGGAGGACTGGACAAGACGTGGACTGGTTTCCTCTTTCTTACATGTATTAACTATGGAAGAAGCAAACTACTTACAGAAACTCAATATGCAAAGTCGTTTGCAGATACCTCTTCTTATCGGTATCGATGCGATTCATGGTAATGCAAAATGTAAAGGCAATACTGTTTATCCAACAAATATTGGATTGGCATCATCGTTTGATGTGGAGATGGCTTATAAAATAGCCCGACAAACAGCTGAGGAGATGCGTGCAATGAATATGCATTGGAACTTCAACCCGAATGTTGAGGTGGCTCGTGATGCACGATGGGGACGTTGTGGTGAAACCTTTGGTGAAGACCCTTATCTGGTAACCTTAATGGGGGTAGCAACAAACAAAGGTTATCAGCGTAATTTAGATAATGCACAGGACGTGTTAGGTTGTGTAAAACATTTCGTAGGAGGGTCATATTCTATCAATGGAACAAATGGTGCACCATGTGAAGTCTCTGAACGCACCTTACGGGAAGTATTCTTTCCACCTTTCAAGGCTGCTATTCAACAAGGAGGAGACTGGAATGTGATGATGTCACATAATGATTTGAATGGTGTACCTTGCCATACAAATAGTTGGCTTATGACTGATGTCTTGCGTAAAGAATGGGGATTCAGAGGTTTTATTGTAAGTGACTGGATGGATATCGAGCATTGTGTGGACCAACATCGTACTGCTGCCAACAATAAAGAGGCTTTTTACCAGAGTATTATGGCAGGAATGGACATGCACATGCACGGACCAGAATGGCAAACAGCTGTAGTTGAATTAGTGAAAGAGGGTAGAATACCTGAAAGCAGAATAGATGAAAGCGTCAGACGAATATTGACCGTAAAATTTAGGCTGGGACTCTTTGAGCACCCTTATAGTGATGTTAAAACACGTGACCGTGTCATCAACGACCCAGAACACAAACGCACAGCTTTGGAAGCATCACGTAATAGTATCGTCTTGTTAAAGAATGAGAATGACCTATTACCACTCGATGTACAGAAATATAAAAAAGTATTGGTGACTGGTATCAATGCTAACGACCAAAATATTATGGGTGATTGGAGTGAACTTCAACCAGAGGAACAGGTTTGGACGGTCTTACGCGGATTGAAAAGAGTCTCACCAACTACGGATTTCAAGTTCGTTGATCAAGGCTGGGATCCACGCAACATGTCGCAGGCACAAGTTAATGCAGCTGTAGCTGCAGCCAAAGACTGTGACCTTAATATCGTTTGTTGTGGTGAATATATGATGCGCTTCCGCTGGAATGAACGTACTTCAGGAGAAGACACTGATCGTGACAATCTTGACCTTGTAGGACTACAAAATCAACTGATACAACGATTAAATGAAACAGGGAAACCTACTATTGTTGTTATTATCAGTGGTAGACCACTCAGCCTTCGTTATGCTGCAGAGCATGTTCCTGCTATTATCAATGCGTGGGAACCTGGACAGTTTGGAGGACAGGCGATTGCAGAGATAATATATGGTAAGGTAAATCCTTCTGCTAAACTGGCTATGACTATGCCACGAAGTGCAGGACAAATATCAACATGGTATAACCATAAACGTTCTGCTTTCTTCCATCCCGCTGTGTGTACAGATAATAAGCCGCTCTATCCTTTTGGATATGGACTGAGTTATACAAGTTTCCGATATAGTAATTTGAAACTTAGCAAACAAATTATTCCAAACGATGGTAAAACTCAGATAATAGCGAGTGTGACCATTGAGAATACTGGTCAACGTGATGGTGTGGAGATTTGTCAATTGTATATTAACGATCTTGTATCATCGGTCTCTCGTCCTGTGAAAGAATTAAAGGATTTCCTACGTGTTGGATTAAAAGCAGGGGAGAAACGCACCGTTGAGTTTACTATCACACCAGATAAACTGGCTTTCTATGATCTCAATATGAACCCAATAGTAGAAGCTGGCGAGTTTGAGGTTATGATAGGTGGAAGTAGTCGTGATGAAGATTTACAAAAAGCAACCTTTACAATTCAGTGAAATGAGAAAAGTTATCCTTATTATAGCAATAGCTTTGCTAACAATTAATGCAGTAGCGCGAAAGAATATGCAGAAGACACCAGCAGAACAACTTATCGAATGTCTACAACAACTTAGAAAGTATGGTATAATGTTTGGTCATCAAGATGCTCTTTTCTATGGAACAACATGGAAATGGGAGTATGGAAGAAGCGATGTAAATGATGTTTGTGGTGATTATCCTGCAGTACTCGGTTGTGAACTGGGAGGATTGGAATTGGGCAATGAGAAGAATTTGGATGGTGTCCCATTCGATAAAATGCGCCAACAAATTATAGAACATTATAAGAAAGGAGGCATTATCACCATCAGCTGGCATCCTTATAACCCTGTAACAGGGCAGAATGCTTGGAACACGGAGGGCAATGCTGTGACAGCTGTCCTTCCTGGGGGCAAGGAGAATGTGAAGATGAAGTTATGGCATAAACGATTGGTCTTTTTCTTTAAGTCACTTAAGGATAATAAGGGTAATAGCATCCCTGTTATTTTCCGTCCATGGCATGAGATGAGTGGCAGCTGGTTTTGGTGGGGATACCAACAATGCACCCCTGAACAGTATAAGGCTTTATATCAACTTACGTATAACACTATGAGACAAGCTGGTCTGTCTAACATTGTTTGGAGTTATTCGCCCAATGCACAGGCTGACGACACTGCTGAGCATTATTTCCGATTTTATCCAGGCGATAAATATGTTGATGTGTTAGGTGTTGATTTATATCAGAATAATGGTAGACAAGACTTTATAAACCAATGTCAGAATGAGATGCAAATCATGTCAGCCTATGCAAAGAGCCATAATAAATTGTATGCATTAACAGAGGCTGGCTACCGAAATACACCTGATGAGAAGTGGTACACATCAACGCTCTTACCGGGTATTAAGGGATTCAAACCGTGTTATGTTCTACTTTGGCGAAATGCGTGGGAGAATGCAGAGGAGAATTTCGGACCAGCTCCAGAGAAGGCATGTGCAAAAGATTTCAAAGATATTTATAAACAAGGTGCGTTCCTATTTCGTAGTCATTTGGAGAAATACACTGAAAAAAGAAAATGTAATCGTCACAAAAATTAATAAAAGCGATATGTCAATATTTAATTCAAAATTAAAAGAGCTTAAGGATAGACACGAATCTTTACTATCTAAGCCAAACCACATAATAGAGAACGGTAATGGTATTTACGAGCGTTATACTAATCCTATCCTGACTGCAGAGCATACACCGCTGGAATGGCGATATGATATGGACGAGAAAACTAACCCCTTCCTGATGCAACGTATCATGATGAATGCTACACTCAATGCTGGTGCAATGAAATGGGGTGATAAGTATCTGTTGGTTGTCCGTGTTGAAGGAGCTGATAGGAAAAGTTTCTTTGCTGTAGCTGAAAGTCCTAATGGTATAGATAATTTCCGTTTCTGGGATGAACCAATTACCATGCCTGATACGGAAGAGCCTGCTACAAACATTTATGACATGCGTTTAACTCGTCATGAAGATGGCTACATATATGGCGTGTTTTGTGCCGAAAGACACGATGACAATTATCCTCAAGACCTGTCTGCTGCAACTGCAACTGCAGGAATAGCACGTACAAAGGATTTGAAAAAATGGAAACGCTTACCAGATCTTATCTCACCGAGTCAGCAACGTAATGTTGTACTTCATCCTGAGTTTGTAGATGGGAAGTATGCTTTCTATACACGCCCGCAAGATGGATTTATTGATACTGGTTCTGGCGGTGGAATTGGTTGGGCTTTGGTTGATGATATTACACATGCTGTTGTGCGTGAAGAGAAGATTATTAATGCACGCCATTACCATACCATCATGGAACAGAAAAATGGTGAAGGTCCCCACCCTATTAAGACTCCACAAGGATGGTTGCATCTTGCACATGGCGTGAGAGGTTGTGCCAGTGGATTGCGTTATGTTCTCTATATGTATATGACCGCTTTGGATGATCCTACACGTGTGATAGCACAGCCAGGAGGTTATCTCCTTGTTCCCGAGGGGAGCGAATATATAGGTGACGTCATGAATGTAGTCTTCTCAAATGGCTGGATTGCTGATGAGGATGGGCGTGTGTTTATCTATTATGCTTCTTCTGATACACGTATGCACGTGGCAACATCAACTGTGGAAAAATTAGTTGATTACTGTTTACACACACCGCAAGATGGCTTTACTACAGCAGCAAGCGTAGAAACAATTAAGAAGCTCATTGCTAAAAATCGTTCATTATGAAGATACATCTTAGCGAAAAGATAGGCTATGGACTGGGCGATATGTCGTCATCCATGTTCTGGAAACTGTTTGGAGCTTATCTTATGATTTTTTATACTGATGTGTTTGGTATCTCGGCAGCAGTCGTTGGAACCATGTTCGCCATTACGCGTGTATGGGACTCTTTTTTTGATCCCATTGTTGGTGTTATGGCTGATCGAACCACATCACGTTGGGGACATTTTCGACCTTATCTGCTCTATCTTGCTTTGCCATTCGGGTTGATTGGCATATTGACTTTTCTGACTCCTCCATTTGGCGAGACAGGAAAGATAGTATATGCCTTTATTACCTATGCACTAATGATGATGGTCTATTCGGCTATCAATGTGCCTTATGCCTCATTGTTGGGAGTAATGAGTCCTGATTCTGCCGACCGAAACACGTTAGCCACTTACCGCATGACATTTGCTTATATAGGCTCGTTCTTAGCTTTATTACTCTTTATGCCATTGGTAAACGCTTTCAGCGGTAATGATAGCCATAGCTCTGTGTATGGCTGGCTTACTGCACCACAGTTTGGTTGGCTAATGGCTGTTGTAGTAATTGCTATTGTGTGCATTCTTCTTTTCTTAGGTTGTTTTGCACTGACAAGGGAACGTGTGAAATCTGTAAAGAAAGAGAAAACATCCTTGAAGACTGATATTTGCGACCTATTGCATAACCGACCATGGTGGATTCTGCTTGGTGCAGGTGTTGCCTCGCTGGTCTTTAATTCTATACGTGATGGAGCCACCGTTTATTATTTTAAGTATTATGTTGACGAGACTTCTGTTGGTAGTATTACGTTTTTAGGGCTTCCGTTTGTTCTTAGTGGACTTTACTTAGCTGTTGGACAAGCTGCCAATATATTAGGAGTAATTCTTGCAGCTCCTATCAGTAATCGTATAGGAAAAAGACACACCTTTATGGGAGCAATGGCTATTGCTGCTTTACTGAGTATTGGCTTCTTTTGGCTTAATAAGGATCAACTCTTCCTTATTTTCTTGCTACAAACGCTTATCAGCATCTGTGCGGGTAGTATCTTCCCATTGCTTTGGAGCATGTATGCTGACTGTGCTGATTATAGTGAACTGAAAACAGGAAATCGGGCAACGGGACTGATATTCTCTTCTTCTTCGATGAGTCAGAAATTCGGTTGGGCTTTTGGTACAGCTATAACAGGCTGGATGCTTGCGCAGTTTGGATTTCAAGCTAATGCTGTTCAGTCGGCTGAAACGATACAAGGTATAAAAATGTTCCTCTCTATTTTGCCTGCTATTGGAGCTTTGTTATCATTAGCTTTTATCTTCTTCTATCCTCTTTCAGAAACAAAGATGAAATCAATAACTACTGAACTACAAGAAAAAAGAAAATGATTATGTATAAACTGAAGAAAGAGTTACAAAGCGAACTTACAGAGAATATTCTCCCTTTCTGGTTGAATAAGATGGTTGATGAACATAATGGTGGCTTTCTGGGTAGAATAGATGGGAATGGTAATCCCATACCTACAGCCGAAAAAGGAGCCGTACTAAATGCTCGTATCCTTTGGGCTTTTGCTGCCGCATATAGAGTATTACATAAGCCAGAGTATCTTGAAGGTGCAATAAGGGCGAAGGACTATTTTATTTCTCATTTCATCGACAAGCAAGAGGGAGGTGTATTCTGGAGCTTAGATGCGAAAGGGAATATACTTGATAGCAAGAAACAGACTTATGCTATTGGATTTGCTATCTACGGATTAAGCGAATTTGCACGTGCAACGGGTGATGAAGAATGCTTGATGTATGCAAAACAACTGTATAATGACATTGAGCAACATGCTTTTGACTCTATAAACAATGGGTATGTTGAAGCTTTAACACGTAACTGGCAGCCTATTGCTGACATGCGACTGAGTGATAAAGATGAGAATGGTTCACGAACAATGAACACGCATTTGCATATTCTTGAACCTTACACAAATCTCTATCGTGTGTGGAAATCCCCAGAACTGGCTGAACGCATTAAGAATCTAATTAGTATATTCTTACAACGGTTGTATAACTCCAATACAAACCATTTGGACCTCTTCTTTAATGATGAGTGGGAAGGCAAGCGTAACATACAAAGCTTTGGTCATGATATTGAGGCTGTATGGCTTTTGCATGAGGCTGCATTGGAGTTAGGTGAAAGACAGTTGCTGACTAAAGTGGAGGCTGCTATAAAACGTATTGCGATAGCTGCTGATGAAGGTTTACAAAATGATGGTTCTATGATATATGAACGATGGACCGACACAGCAAAAGTTGACAACCAGCGTCAATGGTGGGTAATGTGCGAGTGTATCATTGGGCATGTCGACCTTTATCAATATTTTGGTGATACAGAATCTCTCTGTATCGCACAAAGATGCTGGGACTATACCAAGCGGTATATTGTCGACCATAAACAAGGAGAATGGTTTTGGGGCTGTGACGAGAACAAACATCCAAACATAATAGACGATAAGGCTGGATTCTGGAAATGCCCTTACCATAATACGAGAATGTGTTTAGAGATAATAGAGCGAGAAGTACTAATCAACAAGGCATAAATCTCTTCATTCTTCCACAGTGTGGTACGTGCAATAAAGTATTACACAGAGTCGTTATCTAAAAAAATAATTCTTATGGATACATGTGTACTACACGAAATTACACCTTTGATGGAGACGGATGCCCTTTATATTGCAGATAGGCGTAAAGGGAGCTTTTCTTATCCTGTGCATAATCATGAGGCCTTCGAACTAAACTTCGTAGAGAACGCCGCTGGGGTAGAAAGAATAGTTGGAGACAGTAATGAAGTGATTGGTGACTATGACTTAGTGCTCATCACTAACCCAACACTTGAACATGCATGGCTGCAACATGAATGTAAAAGCACTGATATTCGGGAGATAACCATTCAGTTTAATTTCGGAGATGGGACAACTGCTTACGACCAATTCTTCGGGAAGACTCCGTTTGAAAGTATCAGACACATGATGAAAGAAGCGAAAATGGGACTGGTCTTCCCTGTTTCTGCAATCATGAAAGTGTATGAAAGGTTGAGCGAACTTAGTCAAATCAACGACCGATTCACTGCGTTGATGGAATTTATTAATATTTTGCATACCCTTTCCTTGACTACTGGTGCACGAACACTTGCCACAACAAGCTATGCACGGGTAAAAGTTGAGGACGATAGTAAGCGTATTCTACGTGTAAAGAAATATATCCTTGATAACTATAAATACGAACTCCGATTGAAGACATTAGCTGACTTAGCAAATATGAGTGAGGGAGCTTTCTGTCGCTTTTTTAAGTTGCATACAGGACGTAGGTTAAGTGATTATATCATAGATATTCGCTTAGGATATGCCACGCGTATGCTGATAGATACAACAGACACCATATCTGAGATAAGTTTTAAATGTGGATATAACAACTTGAGTAACTTTAACCGTATTTTTAGAAGAAAAAAGGGTTGCTCTCCCACTGAGTTCCGTAATAATCAACACAAGATAAAAATCATAATTTAGTTATATGTTTCTAATCACTCCAAAGTCGTGATTAGAAAATAATGAAAAGTTACTTTTACATTAAATGCACATGTGTAGCATACTTGCTTATAAGGCTCAAAATTGCCGAGTTCCTCAATATTAAAAACAAATGCTAAAAGGCAAAGGATGCCCCCAGCTCCCCAACATAGTACTTTTTTTAATAGAATGGAAGCCATATATTACCTCTTGTGTTAGAATAATATTATCCCCGTTCGCACTCTTTGTCTAATAGGTTTCCGCATTCTTTCTCACCAGTTCCTCATTCCTTTCTCATGCTTCTTGTGTCTTTCTTATCCGTATCTTTTATTAGTCTCATCATGATGAAACCAGCGTCTCATCACGATGAAACTAGTGTCTCTTCACGATGAAACTTGTGTCTCTTCACAATGAAACTTGTATCTCTTCACGATGAGACTAAAATTATATGCGTGTGTAAATGATGCGCAACACGTTAGAAAGGAATGGGGAATAGGTGAGAAAGAATGCTGGAACAGGTGGAAAACGATTCGCAAACAGGTGAGAAAAACTGGGCGAACCTGTCAGCTTAGTATGAAAATAGTTCTACCTGTCGTGATTTTTCTACATATACAGGTAGAGCCTCTGGCTTATTCTCAAAAAAGCAATATGCCGTAAGGGATGAACATAAGTTCATGATAAAGTTATGTACCGATCGATGTCGTGAGTGTACGAGGTTCGCTTTTTTCTTTAGCAGTTCATTAATGCACTCGATGATATTCTTTTCCTTAGCATAATCTTATCCACATAGGCATAAGCTTCTTCTTTGCTTTAAGACAATGAACAAGTTGAATACCTTGACTGAACAGACTTTTAAAGAGCTCCTGCTTGATATACCCTCTGTCTGCAAAACCCTTTCCATAGAGTACCTTTGCAAATACCGTCCAGACTCTACAATCCCTGTTATCAACGTTTGCTCCTGTAAGACAGAATGTTATTATTTCACCTGAATTATTACAAAGAAGATGAAACTTGAATCCATGACACCAACTCATAGTACCCTTGCCATTCTTGGCAAGTCCAGCAAAGACCTTGTTAAAACACCATCTTACATTGTGACAAACAGGAATCATCGTATTGTCAACGAACGTTATACCAGTATATTTACTAAAGGCATAGAATGTGCGAAAGCAGATACAATCGTTCGATTGTATTGATGGACGCTAATTAACATCTCCACAGAAAGGGTATGAACAAAGGATATAGCCCTGCTGGTACAAGCCAATTATTGGATATATCTCCGATAACGGATGTATTCATCTCCATCGGTAAATATCTTGGCAACGTAATGAACAGTGAATTGTACGACAATAAAAATTAAGGAAGTATGACAGAGAACAAAAACGGCAAGGTAGATCCCGT
>ERZ773013.652-NODE-652-length-21442-cov-3.243653_pt1 | contig 21442 bp, 14 predicted proteins | sample MGYA00511670_ERZ773013 | MGnify/ENA primary metagenome ERZ773013 (study PRJEB29015, sample SAMEA2738120) | human oral metagenome | biome: human oral; feature: human-associated habitat; material: saliva | place: China | collected 2257 ... | reverse complement strand
GCAGAGGTCGAGTGGTAAGAGTGGCCGCAACGCCGTTCACAAGGAGCGTGTGGAGGAGCATCCGTGGCTCGATAGGGCGCTTCCTTGCCATCACGGGCATTGTGGCCCTGGGCTGCGGCTTTTTGGCCGGCCTCCAGATGTCGGGACGAGACATGCGTCTTGCCGCAGACCGCTGGTTTGACGGATGCAACCTTTACGACCTGCGATTGGTTTCCACGAAGGGGTTTTCTGAGAAGGACGTTGATCGCGTCTCGCCCACCAAGGGCGTCACTGCCGTCATGCCGTCGAGCTCCGTGGATGTCATGGCTCGCATTGGCAAGGAACAGATTGCTGTTCGCATGACGTCTCTCGATATGGACGAAGCCCAGAGCGCGAGCGTGGTCTCCGACGATGAGGTTGACTCCTCGAGTGGCTCCTACCTGAATCGCGTTCGCCTGACGGCGGGACGCTGGCCACAGGCTGCCGACGAGTGTCTTCTCGACGGTGACGCGGCTACGCCAGGCCTCGAGGTGGGGGATACGGTCGAGGTTCTCTATGGGTCTGATGACCTGGACGGCACGCTTTCGGTGCACACCTTCACCGTGGTCGGCCTCATGAGCTCTCCGAGCTACCCGTATACGGGTACATTTGGAACCACTACGCTGGGGGATGGTTCGGTGAAGCAGGTGGCCTACGTGCCTCGCTCGGCCTTCTCGGACGACTATCCCTGGACTACGCTCTACCTGAGCGTCGATGGTGCGGACGCGGCCGTGAGTGGAAGCTCGTCCTACGAGGAGGCGGTCTCGCCCGCGAAGGATGCGCTCTCTGCGCGCCTGGACGAGCTGACCCAGGCGCGACTTGACGACTTGCGCCAGGACGCACGGGCAAAGGTGGATGATGCGCAGGAACAGCTCGACCAGCAGCGCGCGGCCGCCGAGACCAAGCTGGCAGACGCGAAGGCGCAGCTAGACGATGCCGCTCAGCAGATATCTTCGGGCGAGGAGGAGCTTGCCTCTGGCAAGGAGCAACTCGCCGCAGGCAAGGACCAGCTCGCCCAGAAGCGCTCTGAGGTTACGGCTCAGCTGCAAGACGCGCAGAGCCAGATTGACGAGAGCCAGGCCTCTCTCGACCAGCAGCGCCGGGAGGTCGAGACGAGCGTGACAACCGTGCTGGAGCAGACAGGCACCTCCTCGCTCGATGAGGCGACGTCATCGCTTTCTGCCCAGAAGGAGCAGGCGAGCGCTGGCATCGATACCCTTGAGCAGCAGATCGCCGCTTTGGAGGCGCTTGGTGGCGCTGCTGACCCCGCGACGCTCGAAGCGTTGCAGGGCCAGATGGCGATGGCGCAGGCGTCGCTCGAGCAGGTGAACCAGGCGCTTGCGAGCGTGGAGCAGCTTCAGGTCGCGCAGGAACAGGTGGCAGACGGACAGGCCAAGCTCGACGCTGCCCAGACCCAGCTTTCTCAACAGCGTACAGGTGCCGAGGAGCAACTGGCAGACGCGCAAGCCACCCTCGATGAAAAAGCTTCGCAGCTCTCGGAGGCCGAGAATCAGCTTGCAAGCGCCAAGGCAAGCTACGAGGAGGGACTTGCCAGCTACCAGGAGCAGGAGGCAAACGCCCAGTCAGAGCTCGATGACGCCCAGTCAAAGATTGATGACGCGCAGGCCCAGGTCGATGCGCTCGAGAAGCCCGATGCCTACCTTCTCGACCGCATCCAGGACGAGGGCGTAGAGACATACATGCAGGATACACGCCGTATTGACGGTATCGCGAACGTCTTCCCGGTCTTCTTCTTCCTTGTTGCCGCGCTTGTTGCGCTCACCACAATGACCCGTATGGTGGATGATGACCGCGTCCTCATTGGCACGCTCAAGGCCCTGGGCTACTCTAAGGCCCGCATCGCCTCACGCTACCTTACCTATGCTGCCATCGCAAGCATCGGTGGTGCAGTGCTTGGCACTGCCGTCCTCTCCCAGGTGCTCCCTGCCATCATCATGTCATCGTATGGCGTGATCTATTCCGTTCCGGCCATGTCGTGGCCGCTTCCCATGGAACCTCAAACCGCTCTTGTCGCTGGCGGCGCGGGAGTGGGCGTGACGCTGATTGCAACCTGGGGAGCCGTTTTCTCGAGCCTGCGCGAGACGCCTGCCCAGCTCATGCTCCCGCTCGCCCCAAAGCCGGGCAAGCGCATCCTGCTTGAGCGCATCCGCCCCATTTGGGACCGCCTCTCGTTCTCGTGGAAGGTCACCTGCCGCAACCTGTTCCGCTACAAGCGCCGTCTTGCCATGACGGTGGCTGGGGTGGCGGGTTGCACGGCGCTACTGCTGGTGGGCTTTGGCCTCCATGATGCCATCTGGGACATCATTGACTGCCAGTATGGGCCAATCGTCCACTACGATACGACGGTGGGCCTGAAGGACGGTGCGACCGACGAGGACATGGCGGCGGTAGAGGGCATCCTGTCTGCTACGGGCCAAGTGACGCGCGAGTATCGCGTTCAGGAGGTCACCATGCGTGCCGGTTCGGGCGACGATTCGACGGGCACGCTCAGGGTGGGTGCCGTTGTCTCCCAGGATGCCTCGACTTTCGAGGGCGCAGTCACGCTGCGGAGACGCACCACGCACGAGAGGCTTGCCTTTGACAACAACTCTGTTGTCATCACCGAGAAACTCGCAACGCGTCTTGGTATTTCCGTTGGCGACAAGGTTGTGCTCCGTGACGTTGACGAGGTGGGAGACGCTACGGGAGAGGGGCATGCCCTCACGGTGACCGGCATCTGTGAGAACTACGTGGGGAACAGCGTCTATGTGGGCCGGGATGCCTGGCGCGAGGTGGACTCGGAGGAGCCGACCTTCTCGACTATTCTGGTGGCAACCACACTCGATGCAGACGGGCGAGCTGCTCTTTCCGAGGCTCTTCACGATGAGGGTGCCGTCTCGACGGTTGCCTTCTCGTCCGAGACGATCGAGCTCTACCGATCCATGCTCTCGGTGGTGGATGCGGTTGTTGTCGTGCTGGTTGTCTCTGCCGCGGTGCTTGCCTTCATCGTTCTCTACAACCTCACCAACATCAATGTGGCCGAGCGCGTGCGTGAGATAGCGAGCCTGCGCGTGCTTGGCTTTGCTCGTCGAGAGGTACATGCCTACATCTTCCGCGAGATTGCCATCACCGCGGCCATCGGCGATGCGGTGGGGTTGCTCTTGGGGACATGGCTTGAGAGCTTCGTGGTCACCACCGCCGAGGTTGACTACGTGATGTTTGGCCGCAGCATCCATGCCGCAAGCTATGGCTTTGCGTTTGCGCTTACCATGGCGTTCACGCTGCTTGTGATGCTCGCAATGCGTCATCGCCTGGACGCCGTTGACATGGTGGAGAGTCTGAAGAGCGTGGACTAGGCTGGTATCATTGGCCCAGAACATTCCTGCTGGTATGCGGTCCTTTGGAGGGACAATGCCCAGAATCTCTATGATTATTCCGGCCTACAACGTGGCCGCCTACCTCGAGCGTTGCCTTGACAGCCTGAAGGCTCAGACGTTTGAGGACTGGGAGGCCATCGTCGTGGACGATTGCTCAACGGACGCCTCCGGGACCATCGCGGACTCCTACGCTCAGGTGGATTCCCGCTTCCACGTGGTTCATCACAGCGAGAACTGCGGCCTTCACCTGGCACGCAAGACGGGTGTCGAGGCGGCAACGGGGGAGTGGTCGTTCCTCCTCGACGGCGACGACGAGCTGGCACCCGAGTTCCTCTCGGAGCTCGACCAAGCAGCCAGGGAAAACGACGCAGATGTCTTCCACGTTGGCATAACCGTACTGGGCGAGAACGGCGTCACAGACGATGCCGCTCGCTCGTTTGCGGCCTTCGTCAACCGCCCCAGCGGCGTTGCAGAGGGCGCTGACGTTCTCCTCAACATATTCGACGAGTCTCATGGTCAGCTCGTCGATTGGCGCGCCACGCAGCGCCTCTATAGAACGGACCTCCTGAAGCGTGCCTTTGACACCATGACCAGCGAGCGCCTTGAGCGTGCGGAGGACGGCTACGAGGTCTTTGTTGTTTCTGACATGGCGAAGCGTTCCGTGGGGCTCGAGCAGTGCAGAGGCTATATCTACCACTACGGCGTGGGCGTCACTGGTGCGAGCGGCATCACCGCGACACGCTTTGGCGACTTCTGCCAGCAATTTGGCGCTTGCATCGATGCGACTGCAGACTACGTCTCGCGTGTGGGGCGTCCTTCGCTCGAATCGCCCCTAGCAGGCATGCGTCACAAGATGCTCGAGCTTCTCGCTAACGACCTGCTCGATCGCGTGCCTGCCCCCGAGTGGAGCCAGGCCGCGTCCCACTTTGCCGACGTCTTTGGGGCCGCTGCGGCAGCGAGGGAATTCTGGCGCTTTGTGCGCGATCGTGCGTATCACTTTGTCGCGACGGGGGAGTTTCCTGTGTCGGATGATCGGCTCCACCAGCTGCACGCTATGGCCGAGAGCACGGAGGGCGCCATCGACCCCGTTTCGGCTGACCCCATCGACTATTCACGCGAGCGCTATATGAAAGTCAGGGCGAACGTACACCTCACCCAGATTGCCCACGCAGAGCACGTGGCAGGCTTTGGGTCTCAGGACATACGCATTCTCGTGACGACCCACAAGGACGTTGTGGTACCCAAGGGCAACATCCTCCAGCCCGTTCAGGTTGGCCCGGGCAACAAGTCAAATCGCTTTGACTGGGCGCTTCATGACGACGAGGGAGAGAACATCTCGGACAAGAACCCCATGTACTGCGAGCTCACGACGCAGTATTGGGCATGGAAGAACACCACCTCACCCTATGTTGGCTTCTGCCACTATCGTCGCTACTTCAACTTCACGTCAAACGTCTACGAGGAGAACCCCTACGGCGAGGTCATGGATGACTTCATCGACGAAGAGGCGATAAAGCGCTATGGCTTGGACGATGAGACCATTCGTTCCTGCGTCGAGGGCTACGACGTGATTACCACTGGCTTTAAGCGCCTCGCCGACTTCCCTGGTGACTTCTCGACTCCTCGAGAGCACTATGCTGCGGCGCCGGCGCTGCACATCGAGGACCTCAACCGTTGCGCGGTAATCGTGCACCGTCTCTTCCCCGACTATTCCCAGGACTTCGACGCATTCCTTGGTGGCGAGCGCTCCTGCTTCTGCAACATGTACATCATGCGTCACGAGATCTTCTCGTCCTACTGCGAGTTCCTGTTCCCCGTGCTGGACGAGTTCATTCGCGAGACGGACATGTCCACCTACAGCCGCGAGGCGGTTCGCACCCCCGGACACCTGGCAGAGCGCCTCTTCAACGTGTGGTATCTGCATGCCATGCGCACGGGTGCGGGAGCCGCATGGAAGACCAAGCAGCTCCAGTGCGTCCACTTTGAGAACCCCGAGCCAGAGCCCAGCTTTACTCCTGCCTTCATTGATCGCAAATCCGTGCTGGAACCCAACGTGGTCCCCGTGGTCTTCGCCTCCGACGATGCCTACGTGCCTGTGCTGGCAGTTGCCGTCGAGTCGATGCTGAGAAACGCGAACCCAGGGCGCTTCTATGACATAGTGGTGCTCACGTGCAACATCTCTGGGGACCACCAGACGACGATGCGCGAGTATCTTGGACGCTATGACAACGCGCGCATCACCTTCTTCGACGTGTGGCGCATGGTCGCTGACTACGACCTGGGCACCAACAATGAGCACATCTCAGTGGAGACCTACTACCGCTTCCTTGTGCAGGACGTGCTGTCTGCCTACGACAAGGTGCTCTACCTTGACTCTGACCTTGTGGTCGAGGGTGACATTGCCCAGCTCTTTGACACCGAGCTTGGTGACAACCTCGTGGCTGCCACACGCGATGTCGACTATCTTGCCAACCTCAACCTTGCGGACGGCAATCGCATGAAGTACACGCGTGACGTCCTTAAGATGAGGAATCCTTACGACTACTTCCAGGCGGGTGTGCTGGTGCTCAACACGAGGGCTATGCGCAGACTGCACAAGGTGTCCGAGTGGCTTAAAGTTTCTCAACGTCCTGATTTCATCTACAACGATCAGGATGTCCTCAACTCCGAGTGCGAGGGGAGAGTTACCTACCTCGATGCATCGTGGAATGTCACGAACGACATCTTCCACAGGGCGACTGCGCTCTATCCCAACGCGCCCGCTGCCGCCTACGATGCCTACCTGACGTCCCGTCGTAATCCCAAGATTGTCCATTACGCCGGTGCCGCAAAGCCGTGGACCTATGGGTGGATTGACCTTTCCGAGCACTTCTGGAGCTACGCTCGCGAGACGCCGTTCTACGAGGCTATTCTTTCCGGGCTTCACAAGGTCGACGTTGGCCAGGCGGAGTCCCGCGTGATGGACTTCATCAACAACGAGTACACCGATAGGGTTCACGAGTTCATGAAGCCGCCCCGTGCGGTTGGCGAAGAGAACCCGCTCCGCCATATTGTCGACCCCATCGCGCCTGTGGGAAGTGCCCGCCGAGAAGTGCTCAAATCCATCAGCCGCGGCCTTCGCGGTCGTGGGTAATAGGCTCGATTACATTGCGAAACAAGCAGCAAAACGCCCGAATGGCGGATGAGCTGCGAGATGAGATGGAAAAGACATCGAGACTCGAAATGGAGCTTAGACGACTCCAGAACTCGCGCACCTATAAAGTTGGAAGGGCAATCGTGGCTCCCTTAAAGCTCTTGAGAACCAGAGTGGGACGCGCATGAGTAAGTTCTCGCCGAGAGAGTTAGCGAGAGAGGTTCAGTTAAGAAGCTTTGCTTGTGCTGGTTCCGAGTTAGATGTGGCTGTGGTTAGCAACGTTTGGCAATAAACGCACCTTGATGCGGGTTATGCTATTCGCTTGAAAAAACCACAAATAGCCTAAACATCTTTCGGAGGTCGATTCCCGTGAAAGCAGTCAGCCGCCTGGTAACGCTGGCACTGGTTTTGGCATGTGTTCTAGCCGTGCCAGTGCCTGTCGTTGCTGAACCCGCATCAAACGGCAGGCCTCCTGGGAGTTCTCGGGCGTGAGCCTCTCCACCACCCGCGTCACCTCGGGCGATTCCGTCACCGTGACGCCCGCGACCTCCGGCGACCTTTGGGGCGCCACCTACAACTACGTCTGGCAGCGCGACGGCTCCTGGGCGAGGGGCGACTGGGGCTCGACCGAGCTCTTCGAGGGCCACGGGGTCCCCGGCGCGCTCTACCGCCTCCGCTGGGCATCCGCCGACGGCTCCGCATCGGGCACGCTCAGCGACTGGTCGAGCGCCAGCAGCATCTGGTTTAATGCGTCGACTCTCGGGGACTGTGGCGATTTTTACGTTGTAATGGATGCCATGTACCCCAATGGGAAGACCTACAGCTTTACCTCTGGCACCGTCGTCTATCTGACCCGAGCGCAAAGGGCGGTTGTTAACGCTGCTTATAGGACCGGAAGCTATAGGGGCGTTTCTGGCTGGCGCGCCGCCTGGGTATCAAAGGTGTTCGCTGCGGCGGGCTATGGTTGGTACGGTGGCAATGCCAACGACATGTATTGGGCCTGGTGCCACAGTTCCAACCTCTCTGATCTGAGGGCTGGTATGGTCATTGCGGTGGATAAATCTCCCACCCGTCTCGGCAGGATATACGGGCACATTGGCATCTACGTAGGCAATAACCTGGTACGAGACGATCAGGGCTACGTTAGAGAGATGACCATGAGGGACTGGCTGAACTTCTACAGCCAGGCAGGTCAGCCCAGGTGGGGCTGGGCAGGCAACGTCTCGCTCGTGTAGAGGATCTGGCACGGTTCCCGAAAAGGGAACCGCATCCTTTTCTTGTTTACCCGCTGCGCTTCTCGTTTCCAATTGTGTCAGGGAGAAGAACAGATTGTCGCATGTGGTCCAGTCTCTGGCCCCTGTGCTATTCTGCACCCAATAACAAAAGCAATCTTGCATATGAGATTCTGTTTATGCATTGTTCTGGGGTGATTGAGGGAATGGAGCGCATAAGGGCCTGCGTCGTGGGGGCAACCGGGTTCGCAGGGGTCGAGGTCTGCCGCATCGTTTTGGGGCACCCCGCCATGGCGCTTGCGATGGCAACGGACCGCAAGGCTGCGGGTACCAGGCTCGCCGACGTCTATCCCGCCTTCGAGGGCGCGACCGACATTGTCCTCTCGCTCCCCGAGCCAGAGGCTATTGCCCAGAACGCCGACGTTGCCTTTCTCGCCGTACCGCACACGGCTTCGCTTGCGATCACGCCGCAGCTTCTCACGCTGGGCGTCACCGTTATTGATCTCTCGGCCGACTATCGCCTGCATGATGCTACTGTCTACGAGCAATGGTATGGCACCCCGCACACAAGCCCCGAGCTTCTCGGCCAGACGGTCTATGGTCTTCCCGAGCTCAATCGAGCAGGCCTTCTCGCGCTGGGGGAGCGTCATGCAAAGGGCGAGGCAATCCTTGTGGCCGTGCCCGGCTGCTACCCCACGGCAACGGCGCTTGCTGCCATCCCGGCGCTTGAGGCTGGTCTGGCTACAGGCGACCTTGTGATTTCGGACGCTATCTCCGGTGTCTCTGGCGCGGGTCGTGCGGCAAATGCGCGCACGCACTTCTGCCATGCCAACGAGTCCGTCGAGGCATACGGCGTGGCCCACCACCGCCATACGCCTGAGATCGAGCAGACCCTCACTCAGGTTGCCGGACGCGAGATGAACGTGGTCTTCACGCCGCATCTGGCTCCGCTCACCCGCGGGCTTCTCGCCACCGTGTACATGACGGCGGCCGACGGCGTAACCGCAAACGACATTCAAGACGTCTACGAGCGACGCTATGCCAACGAGGCGCTTGTCTCTACGCTCCCCGCTGGCCACATGCCGCAGACCTCTTCCGTTGCCGCTACCGCCCGCGCCCAGGTTGGCGTTGCCCTTGATGACCGACGACGTAGGGTCATCATCGCGTCCTGCGCGATCGACAACCTCGGCAAGGGGGCCGCGGCCCAGGCAATGCAATGCGCAAACCTGGTGCTCGGCCTTCCGGAGACCCAGGGCATTGGAGCCACCGCCCCGCTCACCTAAGCTCATAGCCGAGTCCGCCGACTGGCGCAAGGACCATCCGCACCGTCCGCCGTGGGCGCGCATGCGGCGCGTCCTCGTCCAGAAGGACTATTCATGACAAGCTACAAGTTCCTCGTCATTCCCACACAGGATGACGCACCCCAGTCGTTTGGCTTTGCCCCCTGTGAGGGGGGAGTCTGCGCCGCTGCAGGCATGCGTGCCGCAGGCATCTCGGCGGGGTTTCGCAAGAATCCCGAGCGCAAGGACATGGCGCTCGTGGTTGCCGACAAGACCTGCGTCTGCGCGGCAACGTTCACGCAGAACCGCTTCTGCGCTGCGCCGGTGCAGGTGAGCAGGGCGCGTGCCGCTTCCGGGCACGCTCGTGCCGTTGTTCTCAACTCGGGCAACGCCAATGCCGCCACGGGCGAGCCTGGCCTGCGCTGCGCCGAGAAGGCCTGCGCCCTTGTCGCCCATGAGCTGGGCTGTGACGAGAAGGACGTGCTGGTAGCATCGACGGGCGTCATTGGCGTGCAGCTCCCCTTCGAGCCCTACGTGACGGGTGTGCCTGCGATTGTCGATGCACTCGCGCCAACGCCTGAGGCCGCGCACGACGCCGCCTGTGCCGTCATGACTACCGACACCCATCCCAAGGAGGTTGCCTTTGCGGGTTCCGCTCCCCAGACGGGCGGTAATACCGTCGCGGTTCACGTGGGAGGCTTTGCGAAGGGCTCCGGCATGATCCAGCCGAACATGGCGACCATGCTCTGCGTGCTCTCGACCGACGCCCCACTCACGCCCGAGGCCGCGCACGCAGCGCTTCTCTCCGCCGTGCGCCAGACCTTCAACAAGGTGACAGTGGACTCCGACACTTCCACAAACGACACCTGCATCCTCTTTGCCACCGGCGCTGCCGGCGGCGACGCTATCGACGAGGCGTCTCCTGCCTACCCGGCGGTGGCGGCTGCCATCAAGGGGGCGTGCACCAACCTTGCCCGCCAGATTGCCGCTGATGGCGAGGGATCGACAAAGCTCGTTACGGTGGACGTCCTTGGGGCAGCCACGCAGGCTGACGCCGACAAGGTGGCCTTTGCCATTGCAAACTCCCCGCTGGTAAAGACCGCCATCTTTGGGCACGATGCCAACTGGGGCCGCGTTGCGGCCGCAGCCGGCAAGTGCGGCGTTCCCTTCTCGCAGGAAGACGTTGACATCGACTTCATGGGCGTGCCCGTGCTGCGTGCAGGACTTCCCGTTCCCATGGACGAGGACGACATGCTGCGTCGCTTTGAGCAGCCCGAGATAGACATTGCTATCTCGCTTGGCGCGGGGGAGGCCCACTCGCGCGTGTGGACCTGCGACCTCACGCATGATTACGTCAAGATCAACGGGGAGTACCGCACCTAGGCCCCCACGACGCCCGGCCGCATACGCCGCGGCCCCACGACCGATAGGAACCCAAGGCAGGAGGTACGCATGCAAGGTCGCGAGGCGGGCGAGCTGGAGCTCGCCCAAAGGAAGGCAGAAGTTCTCACCGAGGCGCTCCCGTGGATCAACAAGATGCGCGGAAAGACCGTGGTGGTGAAGTATGGCGGTTCCGCAATGGAGGACCCCAAGCTCATGGTGCAGGTGATCGGCGACATCGAGCTTCTCAAGCTCATGGGCATGCGCGTGGTTCTCGTGCACGGCGGCGGCAAGGCAATAAGCACGATGCTCAGCCGCCTCAACATGCCCGTGCAGTTTAAGAACGGACTGCGCGTCACCGATGACGACACCATGGAGGCCGTGCAGGAGGTTCTTATCGGCAAAGTCAACCAGCAGCTGGTCTGGGCATTGAACGAGTATGGTCACAATGCGGTGGGCATCTCGGGCGCGGACGGAAAGACGCTCAAGGCAGTGCCCGTCTCGCCGGAGCTTGGCCGCGTGGGCCACATTCGCGAGGTGAGTCCCGAGCTTATCGAGACGATTCTCGATGACGACTACATTCCCGTTATTGCGAGCGTTGCGTGCGGGCCGGACGGCTTCTTCAACGTGAACGCCGACGAGGCCGCAAGCGCCGTTGCCGAGGCGCTCCACGCCGACAAGCTCATCTACCTCACCGACGTCGATGGCCTCTTTGCCGACGTGAACGACAAGGAGAGTCTTATCCGCTCGCTTACCAAGGAAGAGACCAAGAACATTCTCGCTTCTGGCGAGCTTGCGGGCGGTATGGTTCCCAAGGTGCGTTCGATTGTCGATGCCATGGACCGAGGCGTCTCCGAGGTAGTTATTCTCAATGGTAAGTCCCCCCACTCGCTGCTACTCGAGATCTTTACCGACGCAGGCGTGGGTACCCTCTTCATCCAGGAATAGAGCATGAGACAAAGGGACTGTCCCTTTGTCTCATTCAGAGCAAGGAGAACAACATGGCAGACACCAGCTACGAGAGCGCCAAGGCCCTTGACGATGCCTACGTTATGCGCACCTACGGTCGCCTCCCTGTCGAGTTTGTCTCGGGCGAGGGCGCCACGCTTGCCGATTCCACTGGCAAGACCTACATCGACTGCCTGGGCGGCATTGGCGCCGTGAGCCTGGGGCACCGCAACCCCGTGGTGGCCGCCGCACTGCACGAGCAGGTCGACAAGGTCTGGCAGGTGGGCAACTACTACTACGTCGAGAACCGCGGGGAACTTGCGCGCGATCTTTCCGAGCTCCTCTCGTCTGCGTGCGACGAGGAGGGCCACGTTATTGGCTCCACGGGCTCCGCGTGGAAGACGTTCTTTGCGAACTCCGGCGCTGAGGCAAACGAGGGAGCCATCAAGGTTGCGCGGCGCTGGGGCGAGAAGAAGCTTGGCGGTGCGACTGGCATCCTCACGGCACAGAAGAGCTTCCATGGCCGGACTCTGGCGACGCTCGCGGCAACCGGCCAGGACGTGTTCCACAAGGCGTTTCTCCCCATGCCTGCCGGCTTTGATGCCGTGCCGCTCAACGATGCGGATGCGCTGGTGGCCGCGCTGGACAACCCGCCTGCGAGTTGCGGGCCCGTGTGCGCAGTGATGCTCGAGTGCGTGCAGGGCGAGGGTGGCGTGTGGCCTGCCGACTATGACTACCTGCGGTTTGTTTCTGCTGAGTGCAAGAAGCGCGGAGTGCTTCTCGTGATAGACGAGGTTCAGACTGGTTTCTTCCGCTGCGGCGCGCCGTTCTCGTATCAGCTTGCTGGTATCGAGCCGGACGTGGTGAGCATGGCGAAGGGCATCGCGGACGGCTTCCCCATGGGGGCTGTCTCGGCGACGGCAGAGGTCGCGGACCTCATGGGCCCGGGCGACCACGGCTCCACCTTTGGCGGGAATGCCCTTGCCGCAGCTGCTGGGCGCGCCACGGTTGAGGCGCTTGTCTCGCAGAAGGTGGGGGAGCACGTCATTGCCTGCGGCGCCCATCTGCGCCAGCGGCTTGAGGCGCTGCCTCACGTGACCGAGGTGCGCGGGCATGGCCTTATGCTCGGCGCGCAGCTGGACGTGCCGGTGGCAATGGAGCTTGTCAACGAGGGCCTTGAGGTGGGTCTCGCCCTCAACCACATAGGTGACTTCATCCTGCGCTTCTTGCCGCCGCTGGTGATAACCGAGGGCCAGGTGGACGAAGTGGTCGACAAGCTCGCCGCGCTCTTGGCGTAAGGGTTACGGGGTTCCTTCGGCAGCACCGCCACCACCGTCGCCACCGTCGCCGGAAGGCGTGTTATGTTGCAGATGACGTCAAAATGACCTCTCCGGCGATAAAAAGTCGCCGGAGAGGCTCGTTTGATGCAAAGCGCAACAATAGCGCGCTTCCGGCGACATGCACCGGCGTTACCTACACTCTCAAAACCCCGGCACCCGTCTCGAACTCCTTCTCGCGAAGCAGTTCGTCGAGAAACGCCTGCCTTTGCTCGAGAGGGAGGAGAAGGTTCTCTCTCCATGTCCTCCTCGTCTTGCGCGTTACTTTCCTTGCAACGAGTTCAAGCTCGCGTGCATCCGATAGCTGGCGATATGTCACGAAGTCAGTCTCCTCACCCATATGGGCAAGCGCGTTTTGTCTCGTAACGTCTTCGGGTACTTGCCATTAGTGTGGCAAGCGCCCGCTATACTCGATTCCATAGCGTGCTTGCTGGTAATGGAGGTCAATTCGCGCAAAAAGATGGCCTGTTAGATTCCGCGCGAGCTCGTCATAGCGGACCTGGTCGTTGAGCGTTGCATGAACGCAGCCATATCCCGACATGGACCGTGGCCGGGAGAGGGCGATTTCGAGTTCTGACTCCATTGGAGATGCCGAGCCGTTTCGTACTTGCCGCAGAAGTCGACATGACCTTCTGGCTCCACGAATGCCTATCTCTGCAGCTGAGGAGAAGTAGGCCTCCAATTCTTGTGTACTCGCGAGGGGGGGACGCTCGACAATGCCGTCTTCCGCAGATTCGTCAAGCGAAAAAGTTCCTGTGAAACGATATGCGAGTTTGAGCCAGGAGCATTCGTCTAGTGCCAACGAAAGCTGTAGCAAAGAGAGGGCGGGGGAGGCGATGAAGATGCCCCCTCTTCCCCGAAGAAATGAGCCAGAAGGGAATAGTGGGTGGCCACGGTGATACCGCAGGGGTGAGCGCGGATCTCTCGAGGCGTCTCGCGGAACAATAACGTCCAGCCCCCTATCAGTGAGACCGTATTCCGAAAGGTCGTGCGAGATGATCTCGGTACGACTTCTGGATGCCTGTGAGAGCAGCACCACGTTGGATGGAAGGAAATCCTTGAATCCCCTGCGGGCGTTTCTCTCTGCCAAAACGGCGGCGGTTTGGGATCCTAGAAATAAAAGGCTCACGGGTTGCACCTCCTCCTTATTGGAATCTAATGAGGGGAGAGTGCCACATGCTGCTTGCACGCTTCTTGCAAAGAGCGAGCACCCTTCTTGCCGATAGCCGTCACGCCACTTGACTGTATCCATATTTGCGCAGGTAAAAGCTGGTGGTTTTGGCGCGGGTTAAAAAAATGACTCTTCGCAAGAATACGTCGAGTGTTTTTTGAGATAGGTGCTGGGGGCTGAGAGGCGATCCCTTGGTGGGATGTCGCCGGTAGCTTCCATCTGTTGCAATTTGAGTCAAAACAGCTTCTCCGGCGACTTTTTGTCGCCGGAGAGTGTCTGCTGTTGCGTTTCTCGCCAAATAAGCCCTTCCGGCGATGACATGCCAATCTGTTGTCGGAGTGCTTACTCCTCCGTCGCAGTCGTGCGCTCGGGGACGCGGAGCATCACCACGAAGCCAATGATGAAGAGCACCACAATCGAAAGCACTCCCAGTGAGCTGTTGCCAGTTGCCGCCGTCATGGTGCCAACGATGAAGGTGCCAAGAATGGCGGCGTACTTGCCAAAGATGTCGAAGAACCCAAAGTACTCGTTGGCGTGCTCCTTGGGGCAGAGCTTGCCAAACTCAGACCTCGAGAGCGCCTGCAGGCCGCCCTGGAAGAGACCAACCATGATGGCCAGAATCCAGAACTCGACGGCAGTGCGCAGGAAGAACGCGGCGAACAGCGTGATGAAGGTATAGCCGGTAATGCCAACCAGAATCATCGTACGGGTACCAAGCTTGTGCCCAAGTCGCCCGTATGCGATAGCCGAGGGAAACGCCACGAACTGCGTGACGAGAAGCGCCAGCACCAGCTGCGTTCCGTCGATACCAAGGTCTGCCCCGTACGAGGTGGAAAGCTTGATGATGGTGTGCACGCCGTCGATGTAGAAGAAGTACGCAATGATGTAATTTCTGATGGACGGGTCACGCCAGATGCGCTTGGCGGTGGCGCCAATACCACGCACGGCGTTGGCAAGGGCGTGCTCCTCGCGCGGCTTGTAGTGGGTCTGCTCCACGTTCTTGAGCATGGGGATCGTGAACGCCACCCACCATGCCGCCGTGATCAGAAAAGAAATCTGCATGGCCGCCTGAAGGCTCATGCCAAACGGTCTCACCAGCACAAAGGCGAGACAAGCGAGAAACGGCACGCAGCTGCCGATGTAGCCCCATGCGTATCCGTTGCTCGAGACGTCGTCCATACGGTCGTCGGTTGTGGCGTCAACAAGCAGCGCGTCATAGAACACGAACGACGTGTTGAGCGCTACGGAAGAGATCACGTAGATGACGAGAAACGCCATCGCACTGGTGGGGAAGCCCATCGCCACGCAGGCCACGGCTCCCGTTCCCACGGAGCCAATGATGAACTTCTTCTTCATGCCCTGCTGATCGGCAACTGAGCCCAGTATGGGCATGAGCAGGGCGATGACCAGCGATGCCACGGTCTCCGCATAGCTCCAGGCGACAAGGGCCGGCCCATCTGCTAGCGACTTGAAGTAGATGGGAATGACACTTGTGGCGAGAAGCACCAGCGCAGAGTTGCCCACGTCGTACATGACCCAGCTCTTCTCGGCCTTCGTCATTTTGAAAGACATCGTGATCCTCTCTGTAGAAATGACTCGCCCGCATTCATACAACTCAACACGTTATCGTTTGCTTGCCGGTAGAATTCATCGCTTTTGTCAGGATTATGTAATGGCTTAGGCACAGTTGTTGGCACGCGGCTCCGTCTGGATGCGTTGCTGCCGCGGACGCACGCAACCTGGCGGCGGGCGGCTGCGGGGGGAGGGGGCCCTTTGCGCCGCTGTCCGTCTGGTGCGCCCAAGATGGGGCATAATTGCGATTCGAGGGTACTGCGCTTCTCGCATGCCCTTTGGAACCAGAAAGGGGCCAAGATGCCAGACATTCTCACGCACGACTTCTTTGCTCGCGACGTTGCCGATCGCGCGAAGGCCGAGCTTCCCCTGGCGACCTTGGACGAGCGTGACGCCTTCCTTCTGGGGAGCCAGGGTCCAGACCCGCTTTTCTACATCAAGCTCTATCCCCTTATGGCCAAATGGGCGCAGTTGGGAAGCCTTATGCACGACAAGCGACCTGCCAGTCTCCTCGCGGCCATGCGTGAGGCCGTCAATCGCCTGCCCAAGCGCGAGAAGGACGTTGGTGCCGCATACCTTGCGGGATTCTCGTGCCATTGGCTTCTTGACTCGACGGTCCATCCCTTTGTGAATGCTTGGGCGCGCGCTCTCACGCATGCCGGCGTTCCCGGGCTTGGCCCCGAGTGTGCGGGAAAGGTTCACATGGAGGTGGAGCGCGACCTCGACGAGGCGGTGCTCTATCGAAAGACTGCCAAGACCATTGCGGAATACAGGCCGTTTGCGAATACCCTCCACGCCTCTCGCCAAGTGCTTGCCATCATCGACAAGATCTATTTCTACGCAGCCCTATGGACATATGACAAGCCCGTCGATCCCACCACGTTCTCCGCTTCGGTGAGCTGCTACCGCACCATGCTGCGCCTGCTTTACGCCACGCGCGACCAGCATCGCAGCGTGATTGCCTCCCTCGAGCGCGCGGTCACCGGCGCCCCGTACTCAACCTACAGCGCGCTCTCACACCGCGTGCGCGCATCTGCTTCCTCGGAGTTTGACAACGCCGAGCACCGCGCATGGACCAATCCCGAGACGGGTGCCGTGAGCAGGGATTCATTTGAGGATCTTTACGACCGCGCGCTAGACCGTGCACCTTCGGTGGTATCTGCAGTTCTCTCACGTGACTTTGGCGACGACGCCTCCCGCGTACTCACGGGCGACCTCAACTTTGAGGGGGCGCCTGCTGCCTCGGACGCCCCGGTGGCGTAGGACGGGGGTCTAGCGTCTTGACGAGCGAGGCCACGCGCCATGTGATGCAGGCGAACAAGAGCAAGGACACAAAGCCCGAGTTGCTTGTGCGTGCGCGCCTGCGCGAGGCCGGCTACACCGGCTATCGACTGCACTGGAAGAAGGCGCCGGGGAAGCCCGATATATGCTTTCCCGGCAGGCGCGTCGCCATCTTTGTGAACGGCTGTTTCTGGCATCGATGCCCCCACTGCGCCCTGCCGCTTCCCAAATCAAACGTGGAGTTTTGGAGGGCGAAGTTCGAACGCAACCGCGCCCGCGACGCGCGCGACAATGCACTGCTGGTAAAAGGCGGTTGGACAGTCCTCGTGGTGTGGGAGTGCATGCTCAAGAAGGAGCGCCTCGAGCCCACCATGCAGGAGGTTCTCCGCGAGCTTGACCGTGCGAGTGGGGAGGGTCCCCACATTGCGCGCGTGGTCGAGATTGGCTCGCCTCACCCTTGGAAGCTTCGCCGAGAGCGGCAAAAGCTACGTTCACGGCATACTTTGCGTTAAATCAGCCGCAGGTCTAAGCTGGTATCCGTGGCCAACGATAGGGGGTGTTGCCATGTCGACATACGTCTTTTCTGATGTCCACGGACACCGAGCAACGCTCGAGCGCGTGTTTGAGCGCGTGTCTCCGGGCTCAGATGACGTCGTGTTCTGCCTGGGGGACATGATCGATCGCGGGCCGGACCCTGTCGGCGTCATGCGGTTTACGCGCTCGCTCCCCAACGTGCACGTGCTCAAGGGCAACCACGAGGACCTCATGCTCGATGCGTTCGACCATGTAGACGATGTTGTGTCTCAGGCAAATTGGGCGATCAACGGCGGCATGGCCACGCTCTCGAGCCTTCGGGGCCTCTCGGATGATGAGGCGAGCGAACTCGTGGAGTGGGTGCGCGGACTTCCCCTCTCGGCTCATGTTGAGGTGTCGGGCCGTCAATACATCATGGCTCACGCAGGCATTAGGCCGGGAGGGCCTCTGCCTGCGGATGGCGCGTGGGACGATGCCGCAATCGATGGGCTTCTTGCCGCGCAGATCCCCGATGACCTGCTGTGGATTCGCGATGAGTTCTGGTCGGTGCCAACAGGGCTTCTCAACGAGAGGGGAGAGGGGCCTATTGTCGTGGCGGGCCACACCCCAACGCCCTACCTTGCGTCCATGACCGACGACTTTGACCGGCCGGTGAGGAACTCTGACGGTATTGCGCAGATGGTGCGCGTTGGCGCGTGCGATGCTACCGGTGGCGTGGCGGATCGCTGGGACATCGATTCCGGTGCCGCCGGGGGTGCCGACTTTGGCCAGGTCACGGTTATGCGCCTGGACGACGGCGAGGAGTTCGCGGAGCCAATTCGCGATGGCGAGTAGCGCACACCAAGGCGAGACTGGCCGGTCCTCTCAGCTCGTCGTTCACCCGCTAGAGCCAATATTTGATGAGAATAGCCGCGTCTTGGTACTTGGCACCATGCCCAGTCCCAAGTCGCGCGAAGTGTGTTTCTACTACGGTAACCCCCAGAACCGCTTCTGGCGCGTTATGGCGGCCCTGTGGGATGAGCCGCTTCCCGAGGAAAACGACGACCGCAGAGACCTGTGCCTGCGTCACCACGTTGCGCTCTGGGACGTGCTCGCGAGCTGTACAATCACTGGCGCGAGCGACGCTTCCATTCGAGACCCCGTCCCCAACGACGTGGGACGGATTCTCTCGGCAGCGCCCATCTCGTGCGTTTTTTGCACCGGTGGAACCGCAACCCGGATCTACCGGCGGCTTGTCGAGCCAACATGTGGCATGCCGTGCGTGGGGCTCCCCTCGACCAGCCCGGCAAACGCAAGGATGCGCCTCGACGACCTTATCGCCGCCTACGAACCGCTCCGCCGTGCGGCAAACGAGGAGTAGTGCTGGGGTCTGTGTGCGGATATCCTTCCGCCGACGCTTGGGGATGCGTTTTCGTATTGCGCCTGAGGCTTTCCTCTCCCAGCGCCCACGCGGTCTCGGTTTCTGCCACAATAGATGCCCAAAACATCAATCGCAGCGCACACAACGTGGCTGAATCGCAGAGAGGCGACGTGCGATGAGCGTCAGTGAACTCATGGACGAGAAGGATATGGCCGAGTTGCTCGTGAGCGTTCCCGTCGAGGGACTGCTTCACGGCGCGGTGTGGGCAGAGCCCTTGGGCCATGGGTGGATCCACCCATGGCGCTTTGCAAAGAGCCAGCTCAAGGCCATAGGGAGTTGCCGTGCGTGGCACCCTGGTCTCTATCGTGCCATGGCCGCTTGCGCGTCGGGGATCACCGTGGAGTTCGAGACAGATTCCTCGGCCATCGTGCTTGAGGCCCGCGTGGAAGAATTCCCGCGCGGCTCGCGCGAGGTTCTCACCGAGGTGGCCGAGTGCGCTTTCGCCCCGGACGGCCCCCTCGACGGCTTCTCGTGCGACGTCGACGGCAGGCACCTGCCCTGCGTGCTTCCCGAGGAGAACCGTGACGGCGTCACGCGCGTTGAATTTGCGCTCGACGACCCCGGCGAGGCGCCCGAGAGCAGCCTTCAGCGCCTTCCCGGCATGGGGCGTCACCATCACGTGCGCGTGTGGCTTCCGTGCCTGACCAGCTGCGACCTGCGGTGCGTTGTTGGCGACGGCAACGTGATCGAGCCGGTGGCGTCGCGCGACCAGCTTCTTGTGATAGGTGACTCCATCGCGCAGGGCTTCGTTTCGGGGGACCCCGCGCACAACTGGCCGGCCCTTCTCGCTACTAAGCTTGGTTTGGACGTGCTCAACCAGGGGATTGGTGGGCAGGTGTTTCTCCCCGGCTCAACCGTGGGGCTTGTCGATGAGGCCTCGCCTTCGGCCGTGGTGGTAGAGCTGGGCGAGAACTACCGCTACGAGCCCTGCCAGGAGATGCGCATCTCGCGCGACATCCGCACGAGCCTCTTCGAGGTTGCGGAGGCGTGGCCCGAGGCATCCGTATGGACCCTGACCCCGCTTTGGCACCTGGACGAGACCCACCCAACGCACCGTGGCAGCTGCTTTGCCGTGGTGCCCGACCTTATCCGCAGCGCCGTTGCTGCAAACCCCGGCATGCACCTGGTGGAGGGGTCGCGCCTTTTGCAGGCGAGCCCCGTCCTCATGGCCGACGGCTACGAGCATCCCAACGCAGACGGCTCGGCAACTATCGCAGAGCGCCTTGCCTACATCATGAACACCCTGGCGGAGCCGGCCGAGACGCGTAGGGCACGTGCCATCGACCTTCTCTCCAAGGGGCCGCGCGAGGCGTTTCCCATCCTGGAGTGCGCTCGTCGTGGGATTGGCGAGGTCCTCGTCGCCGAGAAGGGCGCGTGCCTCTTGGAGGTGCCGCGGCACGGGACCTTTGTGTGGGGCACCTCGAGGAAGGCCGTTCGTGAGGCACTGGACGTCTTTGCGTCCCGTGACCTTGTGTGCGCACTTGGCGCCGCGCCGGTGTACGATGTTCGCCGCGACCTTGGCCTCACCGAAGACGCGCCCTGCAACATGGTGATCTACGAGAAGAAGACTCGCCTCGAGGTGGATCCCTCACTTGACATCCGCACGCTCACGCCCGCATACGCCGAGCTTGTGGCCTCGCACTACTCGCATCCCGAGTACCTGGCTCCCGGCGAGCTGGAGGACATTCTCGCCCGCGGCCTTGTGTTGGGCGGCTTTGAGGCGGGACGTCTCTGCGCCTTTATCGGCGAGCATCCCGAGGGCGCGATTGGCATGCTCGAGGTCTTTCCCGAGCAGCGCCGCCGCGGGTGGGCCACCGCGCTTGAGTCTGCGAAGATCAACGAGCAACTAGACCGAGGGCTCGTTCCGTGGGGCGAGGTGTGGCCCGACAACCAGGCGTCCATTGCCCTACAGGAGAAGCTTGGGCTTACGGTGTATCCCGAGAAGGGCATGCACTTCCTGAGCCGAGCGTAGGCTTTTCGTCTACTCCGGGCGGGTATTGCCCAATATCAACCTCCTGCCGTGCGAGTGTACAAAGACCTGACATGTTGTGTGCAGAATCAGTGATGCTGCATCCGAGCGTCTACAATCGGGCAGCTATCTATTGGATAGCTCTTTACAGACATATTCGCATCGCTCGCCGAAATGTCGCGCTCCGACCTCGGCGATCAGGAAGTGACACATATGACTAGCCTTCATGGACGCGAACTTGAGGATGAGTTCCTGTCGACTGCGCGCGAGCTTGCCGGTGACGTTGAGAGCAGGGAGGCTGGTGACCGCTACCTTCTCACCACGCATGCCCTCTATCACGGGGGACCGGTTTCTTGGGCAATGACCCCCAAGATCTTTGACGCAGCCCAGGTTGACATCCTGCGCGACGCTGCCGAGACCATGGGTCGCATCATGGACAAGATTACGGCGGAGTACCTGCGCAACCCCGATTTCCGTAAGCTCTTCCACCTCTCCCCAGAGCTCGAGGAGCTCACGCTCATTCCCACCGGCTATGAGCAGATGATCCCCATTGCCCGCGTGGACATCTTCTTCAACGAGGAGACTGGCGACTACCAGTTCTGCGAGCTCAACACCGATGGCTCTGCCGGCATGACCACAACCGTTGAGGTCACTCATGCCATCCAGGCAACCCAGACCTACCGCAAGTTCGCCGAGAAGCACCCCTCGATTACGACGTACGACCTGGTGGGCGAGGCAATCGATGCCATCAGGGAGACGTACGTGAGTTGGGCGAACGCTGACCGCTTTG
>ERZ773013.640-NODE-640-length-21766-cov-6.615264_pt1 | contig 21766 bp, 18 predicted proteins | sample MGYA00511670_ERZ773013 | MGnify/ENA primary metagenome ERZ773013 (study PRJEB29015, sample SAMEA2738120) | human oral metagenome | biome: human oral; feature: human-associated habitat; material: saliva | place: China | collected 2257 ... | reverse complement strand
TCTAACCCGAATGATGGCTTCTATCTGACGACGGATGGAACTTCTGGCTACCTCGCCAAGTCCACCTTCACCTACGACGAAGCCGCCGATGCTCTGACGAACACCGAAACCGGTGTTGTTTACAAGGCGAATAACCAAAAGGGTGTCTTTGAAGACAGCGCGGGCAATCAGTTGCCCACCGGCTGGCGAGTCTTTGTCGGTGCTTCCAACTACTCGCAGATGTTTTCGGGTTCCGGAATTGTCAAGCCCTTCCTGAATGCGCTTGTTTGGTCCTTCGTCTTTGCAATTGGCTCGGTGCTGACGACTTTTGCCTTCGGATTGGTCCTTGCGCTGATCTTCTCGGATCAACGCATCCGAGGCCGAAAGATCTACCAGTCGCTCATGATCCTTCCCTATGCCTTCCCAGCCTTCCTGGCGACCCTGGTGTGGAAGGGCATGCTCAACGAACAATTCGGTTTCATCAACCGGACATTCTTCGGTGGTGCAGAGATCCCGTGGCTCGGTGATCCCATTCTCGCGAAGTTTGCGATTTTGGGGGTCAACCTCTGGCTGGGATTCCCCTACATGTTCCTCGTGTGTCTGGGCGCACTTCAGTCTCTTCCGGGAGATGTTGAGGAAGCGGCAAAGATGGATGGCGCTTCTGGTCTACGTACCGTGTGGTCAATTAAGTTGCCACTGGTTTTGCAGTCCACCACTCCGTTGCTCATCGCCTGCTTCGCCTTCAACTTCAACAACTTCTCGCTGATCTACATGCTGACGAAGGGTGGCCCCGACTTTGAAGGTGCGCAGTATTCGCTTGGGCAGACTGACATCTTGATCTCGATGGTCTACAAGATCGCCTTCGCCGGCGGTGGATACAACTACGGTTTGGCATCGGCCATGTCGATCTTCATCTTCGTGGTGGTTGGCGTGATTGCCTGGCTTGGATTCCGTCAGACGAAGGCATTGGAGGAACTGTGATGGCTGAACGTAAGAACAAAGCACAGTTGACCACTCTTCGTGGCGCGCACTGGTGGCGTGAAGTTGGCTGGAAGCACATCGTCGGTATCGCTGTCATCATTTACTGCGTTATTCCGCTGCTCTACGTGCTCTCGGTGTCTTTCGTTCCGAATGCTGTTCTGACTGCGCCGTTGAGCCTGTCGAATGGAATCTCCTTCGATAACTTCAAGGCATTGGGTTCGGATCAATACAGCATGTACTGGCAGTGGATTTTTAATTCACTGGTGGTTTCGACCGTCACAGCAATTGGAACGGTCCTCATGGGCGCGGCCGCTGCCTACGCCTTCAGTCGCTTCCGTTTCCGAGGCCGTCGTGGAACCCTGACCTTCCTGCTTCTGGTTCAGATGTTCCCGCAGATGCTGGCTTTCGTGGCTCTGTTCCTGCTCTTGCTGGGAATTAAGGACATCTTCCCTGTGCTGGGCTTGAACTCGAAGCTCGGTCTGATCTGCGTCTACCTCGGTGGCGCATTGGGCTCGAACACCTTCCTGCTCTTCGGTTTCTTCAACTCCGTTCCTCGCGAGCTTGACGAGGCTGCAGAAATTGACGGTGCTTCCCATGCCCAGACCTTCTGGACCATCATCATGCCGCTGGTTCTTCCTGTTCTGGCAGTTGTTGGTCTGCTGAGCTTCATTTCCAGCTTCGGCGACTTCGTCATTGCCAAGGTTGTTATGCAAACCCCCGATCAGTACACGCTGGCCGTGGGTATGTACAACTGGGCAGCCGATGAGCGTAACGCCCCGTGGGGTGTCTTCGCGGCTGGTTCGATCATCGCTGCAATTCCGGTGATCTTGCTCTTCCAGTACCTGCAGAAGTACATCGTTTCCGGTTTGACCTCCGGTGCGGTAAAGGGCTGAGCGCCCGCTTCTCACTGACCCGGCCCCGGCCTCGTTCCTCTTTGTGGGGACGAGGCCGGGGTTCTTTTTGTGCGTGAAAGCGGGGGAGTGGGGGTGAGCTGAGACCAGTTTGGTGAGATCGCTTGACAGGTTGGTTGGTTATATGGTTCATTAGTTATGTAATGAACCACTGAAGCTGAAGGGAGGGCTTGTGCATGGCACCCACATTCGTCTCGGGGATTCCCATCTACGTGCAGATCGCCGATGACATCCGCGCGCAGATCCTGCGCGGCGCCTTGCGCGCCGGGGATCAGCTCACCTCCACCACGGAATACTCCGCGACCTACCGCATCAACCCGGCAACCGTCGGCAAGGCCTTCGCGATTCTCGTCGACGAGGGGCTCGTCGAAAAGCGACGCGGCATCGGCATGTTCGTCGCCGAAGGTGCTCAGCGCGCACTCGTGGCCGACGGGCTTGCGACCTACGTGGAGGAAACCCTGAACCCCGCCGTCGAAGCGGGCCTGGCCCTGGGCCTCGATATCGACGCCATCATTGACCACGTCCGCGCCTACAGCGCTGACACGACTGCCAAGGAACGCTCATGATTACCCTCGACTCCATCAGCCACACCTATCCAGGGGAGGCAGCACCAGCCCTGCGCGATGTCTCCCTGACCCTCGGAGACGCGACCGTCACAGCCTTGGTCGGCCCTAACGGTTCGGGCAAGACGACGCTCATGCAGATCCTCGGCGGCGTGATGGTCCCCACCTCGGGGAGCATCTCCATCGACGGTGCCCAGGCCAGTGCCGACGACCTTCTCACCGGCTCGATCATCGCTTCCTCCGCTCGCGACTTCGACAACCTGTCCAGCCAGTCCCTCGTCACCTACGCGCGTCTGCGACCCACCTGGGACGAGCAGCTTTTCGCCCACTACACCCAGCGCTTCGACCTGACAGTCAACCGCAAGTTTGTGCGCAAGCTCTCCGGCGGGCAGGCAGCCATTCTCTCCGGCTCGATCGCCCTGGCGTCGGGCGCGCCCCTCACCCTCCTCGATGAGATCCAGGCACCCTTAGACGTGCCCACGCGCTACGCCTTCTACGAGGAGATCCTCGCCCTGGCGGGGGAGTGCATGGAAGGCAAGCGCCCACAGCGTCGCTTCCTCATCTCCTCGCACATGGTGTCCGAACTCGAAAAGGTCGCCGAAGACGTCGTCATCTTGAAGAAAGGTGCGCTTCTCACCCACGAGAGCATCGACGACTTCACCTGCAGAGTCTGTGCACTGACCGGCCACGCCTCCGATGTTGAGCGCTTCCTCGCCGACCATCCGGACCTCGCCCTCATCGCGAGCCGCGAACTCGGCCCCACGCGAGAAATCGTCGTGGACCTGCGCGCTAGCGCCGTCGGAGAAACTGAGCTAGCAACCCACTCCCTGACCTCTTCGCCCTGTTCCTTCCAGGACGCCTTCGCCTACCTCATCCAGGAGAACGACCAATGAGCACCGTAACCACCGTCTCCCGCACCCCCAGCGCCTGGCGCCTCGGCATGGTCAGTATCTGGCCTGCAGTCCTTTCCTGCCTCGGCGGCATCGCCGCGCAGTATGCACTCAACGCACTCTTCGCCATCGTCTTCGGTGCAAGCAGTGATAGGGGCCCGGAGTCCGTCAGTCTGGCAGCCTTTAACGCAGCTTTAGTTGTGGGGATCGTCCTCGTCGTTGCAGGGGTCAACCAGACGATCTCGTACATGCGCGCAGGGTCGCTGAGCGGAGCACCGCGCCGCACCCTGGCGCTCGCGAGCTACGTCACCTCCGTCGTGTGCATTGCCATGGGCAGCATCATCTGGTGGGTGCTCATCCTGGTCCGGCCGTACCTGTTTTTCATGCCGAAAACGGTCTACACCCCCGGCGTCGACACCTGGTTGCTCGTCGTGGTCTTTTGGATCGCCTGTGACGCCGCAGGTCGCCTTGGCGCGAACGTGTTCCGGCATCGCGGCGGGGCATGGGGAGTCGGCATTGCGTCTGTCGTGGGCGCCGTTACCGTCGCCGTCCCGGCTGCCTGGCTGTCTCTGCCCCACATTCACCAGGCCGGAGTCACCGGTCCCACGCACCCGTCCTTCTGGCTGTTGGGAATCATTCCCCTCGTCGTTGTGATCGCCAACTGGCGCCTGACCCTCACGGGCAGGATCCGCGGCCTCAACTGAACGTCAGCCCGGCTTTGGGCGCGTGACCCTCACGGGTCGCCTGCGCCGCTTGGGCTGAATCGGAAAGCAAACAATGCACGTGTGGGGAGCAACCAGAGTTGCTCCCCACACTGATATCTACCATGCGACTAGTGACTAGTAGTTACGTTCACAGCGAAGAAGCGTGCTAACTGAATCCACAACTCGGTGCGGGTGCATCGCGAAAGAGGAAACTTCGTTTTGCCTTCCTCAAGAGTGAAAGTGGGTAACAGCGGTGGGAACAATGTTGGAATTGAGGAAGATTCAACTAGGTATAACGCTGAAGGGACAGAGAGCGTACTGATTGTCTGCCGGGCCCGGTACCCATCTGGAGTGCGCTCCCACTGCGTCCACGTGTGATACTCCCACTGGCCCTCTCTGACCTGTCGCAAGAAGGAAGAGCGCTTCTTTTCTGAGCTCACATCTTCGTAGAGGATCCTTTGTGCATCTTCCACATCACCGCGGTGGACTGCCTCGAGGAACGCAGAAGAGATTCGCTTCGGTCCATCAAATCGATTCTTTTGCGAGGGGAAGGGCGACCTCTCAGCGATGAAACGTGGAAGGTCATGGCTCTTATGACAGAAAACTTCCGCTGTTTCTGAACCTCCTGCAGTTTGAACAATCGCGCTCTGCTCAGCGGCGAAGAAATAGCAAAAACTACGAAGAGGACCGGGATGAAACCGAGGCGATAGGGAGAGGTGACTTAGAGGAGCGTCGGTCTCGCGGATCACGGCAAGCGCCTCCCTCGCTTGGGCGCGCAACTGGCCATCGGCCTCGTAAATAGTGTCGAGGCCCATCTGGGCTTGCCCCGAAAAGCCTTCCCGCGCGGAATCTTCGGGGCCTGCGAGGGCAATGAACGCGGGAACCGAGGCTGTCGGCAGGGTGAGGGGCGAAAGGAAGAAAGTGCTCATCACGCCACGCTCACCTTCTTGACCATCCGACTAATCTCGTCGAAATATTTGGGAAAGGAGTGGGTTGTGGTCGTTGCCGTAGCGCTCATCGTCACGAAGGTTGAGGAATCGAGTTTTTCGACCCACGCCCATTGAATAGCGGTGAAAGAGACGCCTTCATCGGTGTATGTACCCGTGCACATGAGCGACGCTTTCGGCTTGCTTTGAGTGATCTCGTCGAGCGTGAACCACCCCGGAACCTGCCGTGCAATAGCCTCGCTCAAAGTCCCTAAAGGTAGACGTTGCTCGCTGCTGGCAGGAGTTGCGCAGATTGACAGCGTCGGTGGACATAGATGGTGATAGTCCATGGGACCTTGAACGATTAAGACACTGGGGGCAAGGGGAGCGGGGGTTAGGTAACTAGGTGCTTCTTCGACTTGTTGCCACCCAAGGGGAAGAGTCAATCGAGTTGAAAACTCCCTTTTCTGGCCGCCGCTCAACGTGAGTTCTGTAGTGGCGCGAAGCGCGCCACCTCGGGGAAGAAGATTCCCTAATTCGTCAACAAGTCCTTTACGGACGTTGTCGTACCATCTGGGGTCCAGCCACGTTGGAAAGTTCAGAGGGAGATAGCACAGGGGAATAAGAAGGGCTGAAGCGATTGTGAGCCAGCCAAGGGCAAGGACGATGTCCGTGTTAAAGCCGTGTTGCCGGGCAAAAATTGCCATTCCGGCAAGAAGCGCAGTCAATGCCCATGCACATAATCGCAGGAAATTTGCCGGATCTAATTTTTGGACGTTTGTATAGGGCCAAGACCTCAGAGCTAAAGGCGACTTACTGTACGCGACAAAAAGCATGAAAAGAAGACGCGCGGCAAAAGCCAGAACCCACACGATCACTATCTCGCGTGGGAAGGTGTAGGCCAAGGTCGTGATCACCGTGCGCACGCATCGATGCTATGACAGGGAACAAGAGCAAATCAATTCATTGAAATGTCGCCAATCGTTGGCGCGCGTGGCAGTCCCCAAGCTCCCTATGCGTACAGCGGCTAAAATATGCACAGACCACTGCGCCAGCCAGGTGCGGTGAGCCCTAATAAAGGAGTTTTTGTGGCACAGCCATCCACCTCTCGTCTTGATTCAGTTATTTCTCTTGCTAAGCGTCGCGGCTTTGTTTTCCCCTGCGGTGAGATTTACGGCGGTACCCGCTCAGCTTGGGATTACGGCCCGCTCGGCGTGGAGCTGAAAGAAAACATCAAGCGCCAGTGGTGGCAGTACATGGTGCGCAGCCGTGCAGATGTGGTGGGGCTAGACTCCTCCGTGATCCTGCCGCGCGAGGTGTGGGTGGCCTCCGGTCACGTCAAGGCCTTCACCGACCCGCTAATCGAATGCACCTCCTGCCACAAGCGTCTGCGTGAAGACACCCTGCAGGAGGCCTACGCCGCCAAGCACGGCGTGGAAAACCCCGATGAGGTGCCGCTAAGCGACCTGGTGTGCCCCAACTGTGGCACTCGCGGCCAGTTCACTGAGCCCAAGGCTTTCTCCGGGCTACTTAAGACCTTCCTGGGCCCGGTAGATGATGAAGCCGGCCTGCACTACCTGCGTCCTGAAACCGCGCAGGGCATTTTCGTCAACTTCGCCAACGTCATGAGCGCCGCGCGTAAGAAGCCGCCGTTTGGTATTGGCCAGGTAGGTAAGTCTTTCCGTAACGAAATCACCCCCGGTAACTTCATCTTCCGCACCCGCGAATTTGAGCAGATGGAGCTGGAGTTCTTCGTGGAGCCGGGCACGGACGAAGAATGGCACCAGTACTGGATCGACTACCGCAAGGCCTGGTACGTGGGGCTGGGTATTGACCCCGAAAACCTGCGTTTCTACGAGCACCCCAAGGAGAAGCTCTCCCACTACTCCAAGCGCACCGTGGACATCGAATACCGTTTCGATTTCCAGGGCAGCGACTGGGGCGAGCTGGAGGGTATCGCCAACCGCACCGACTTTGACCTCAAGACCCACGCCGAGCACTCCGGCAAAGACCTGAGCTATTTTGACCAGACCAAGAACGAGCGCTGGGTGCCTTACGTAATTGAGCCCTCCGCCGGCCTGACCCGCTCACTGATGGCCTTCCTGGTGGATGCCTACACCGAGGATGAGGCCCCCAACACCAAGGGTGGGGTAGACAAGCGCGTAGTGCTCAAGCTTGACCCGCGCCTGAGCCCGGTTAAGGCCGCTGTGCTGCCGCTGTCTCGCAAGCCTGAGCTGACCGGCCCCGCCTCCGAGCTAGCTGACCAGCTGCGTCAGTTCTGGAACGTGGAGTACGACGCCGCCGGTGCGGTGGGTCGCCGCTACCGCCGCCAGGATGAGATCGGTACCCCCTTCTGCATCACCTACGATTTTGACTCTCTGGAAGATGGCGCCGTCACCATCCGTGAACGCGACACCATGGTTCAAGAGCGTATCGCGCTCGACCAGGTGCAGCGTTACCTAGCTGAGCGTCTTGTAGGCTGCTAAATGTCTCATGCTCACGGGCATGGCCACGCACCCGAACTAGCCCCCCAACAGGCTAAACGGGTGCGTGTGCTATTAGCAGCAATTGTTGTTCCGCTGGTGTTGGTGGCCTTGATTGGCCTGGTGGTTATCTACCCAAGCACAAACACCAAGATGGGTTCGCGGGCGTTTTTGTCTCAGGGCTCTTCTTTGGCGCGCCTGGAAGTCACTAGTTTGGATGTGGCCGGCTGCCAGGGTGTTTTTGGGGGTATGCAAAGCGGTTACGGCACTAATGGTTCCGCTGGCTCTAGTGGGGCCGACGGCGCCGGGGCAAGCTCTGGCTCTAACGGCTCGGGCGGCGTCGGTGCTGATGGGGCCGGGACTAACGCGGGCACTAGCGGGGCCACTTCCAGTGCGGACAGTAGCCTGCTTAAAGACGCCGTGTGCGCCAAAGTCATCAAAGGCAAGGGCAAGGGCCTGGTGGTGCCAATCCACGTGCCCACCGAGTCACGCAAGTTTGTCTCTGTGGGCGATCAGGTCAACGCCATGTACACCCCGGCCGCTATCAGCGCTGGCACGCCGTTCATTTTTATTGATTTTGAACGCGCCCAGCCGGTGGGGATCCTAGCCCTGGTGTACTTGGTGGTTGTGGTGGCCGTAGCCGGGCGTAAGGGTGTGCTTTCTATTTTGGGCCTAGCTGCGGCGCTGGCGGTGCTGGTGGGGGTAATGATCCCGGCCCTGTTGGCGGGCACTAACCCGGTAGTGGTGGTGTGTGTTTGTGCGCTAGCCATGCTGATTTTGGCTCTCTACCTGGCCCACGGGGTCAGTGTGCGCACCACCACCGCGTTGCTGGGGACTGTGGCCGGGCTGGTGGTGACGGTATTTTTGGCTCAGCTGAGCGCCATCTACGCCCACCTAAACGGGGCTAGTAGTGAGGACGCCATTGCGCTGACCACCTCTGTGCCGGGGATTAACATGTCGGCGTTGCTGGTGTGTGGCATGGTGCTGGCTGGTTTGGGTGTGCTTAACGACGTAACCATCACTCAAGCCTCAGCGGTGTGGGAGCTGCACGGCGCCAACCCCACTATGGGCACCTGGAAACTAGCGCGGGTGGCGATGCGTATTGGCCGCGACCATATTGCCTCCACCGTCTATACCCTGGCTTTCGCCTACGCCGGTAGCGCCCTGCCGCTGATTATGGTGGCGGCCCTGATTGACCGCTCAGTTTGGGCCACCATTTTGAGTGGGGAAATAGCTGAGGAGGTAGTGCGTACGCTGGTTTCCTCCATCGGTTTGGTGCTGGCTATCCCGGCGACGACGTTCATCGCGGCGTTCTTGAGCGTGCGCACCGCCGACAAAGCTGGCATTGCCGACGGCAGCTCCCATCGGGGCTCCCACCGCGCTGAAAATGGCGGCGCTAGCGGCGCCGGCGCGCCAACCGAAAGCTCTGGCGCTGGCACTGAAAACGCCTACTCTCCTCGGGGCGCTCACCGCGCTGACAATGGTGGCGCTGGTAGCGCTGGCGCCTCTGCTGGCGCTTAGCCGCCAGAAACGTCACTTTCTGCCAGATGCAGCTGGCGGGCTTGGGCTTCAGTTAAGTAAGGCGAGTCCAGCCAGCCATCAGGCAGATGCGGGCGTTTAGCGTGACCAGCCCGGCCCCGGGGGCGTTCAGCGGCGTCGCCGGGGTAAGGGGCTGAAGCATCCAGGGCGGATAGGTGCTGCTCTAATTCTTCGCGGGTGCTCACCCGCATCAGGGCGTTACGGGCCTCGCCGCCCACGCTGTAACCCTTCAAATACCAGCCAATGTGTTTACGCAGGTCCCGAATGGCGCGGTCGGGGCCAATCTCGTCGCTAAGCAGATCCGCGTGGCGGCGGATCACCTCAAGCACCGCAGCTAAATCCGGGTGGGTGCGTTGCGGGTAGCCATGCAAAGCATGTACTAGGTCAGCAAACAGCCAGGGGCGCCCCTGACAGCCCCGGCCCACCACGACGCCGTCGGCGCCGGTAGCAGCCAGCATGTTAACGGCGTCGTCACCAACCCAAATATCCCCATTACCCAGCACAGGTACGCTAACCGCCTGCTTAAGGGTGCCAATGTAATCCCACTGGGCGCTGCCCGAATAGTGCTGTTGGGCGGTGCGCGCATGTAGGGCAATGGCGCTTACACCCGCATCCTCAGCCTCCCGGGCACTGTCTAGATAGGTGATGTGGTCATCATCAATGCCGATACGCATTTTGATGGTCACCGGCACCTCAAAGTCACGGCTCTCGCTAGCGGCCTTGGCTGCCTGCACTGCCGCATTAACCAGGGCTTTAAACAAGTCACGCTTCCAGGGCAGGGCTGAGCCGCCACCTTTACGCGTCACCTTGGGAACGGGGCAACCAAAGTTCAAATCAATGTGGTCGGCCAGGTTTTCGCGCACCAAAATCTCTACCGCCTGGGCGGTTACATTGGGGTCAACCCCATAAAGCTGGATTGAACGCAGGCGCTCAGTGGGGTCAGTGCGCACCATCTGCAAAGTTTTAGGGTTGCGCTCCACCAGGGCGCGGGTGGTGACCATTTCGGTAACAAACAAGCCCGCCGGGGCCAGTAGGCCGCCGTCGTAGTGGATCTGGCCACTGGAGGCTGGGCGCAGCTGTTTAGGCAGGGCCGACTCAGCAAATTCACGGCAAAGACGCCTAAAAGAAGCGTTAGTAACCCCCGCCATCGGCGCTAACTCTACTGGGGTGGCCAGTGTATGGGGGCCGATTTTGACTTTTGCCTGTTTGCTTGGGGTGGCAGGTAGGCTGCTTGGGGTGGCAGATAAATTTTGGGGCACGCTCACGCCTCAATCCTTACATACATCCTTATAGGTATGCCCACGTGGTCTTTGACTGTTACCGCCACGACTTGGCAAACATATTGCACGTATCCCCCTATAGAAAAATGTCTGACAAATTATTGTCGCAGTCTTTGTACACTTAGAGTATGTACAAGAACCTGCTCCGCTGGCGCCAAGCCATGCTTGAAGGGGCTAAGGTTCGCCTGCGCCCCGTTAAAGATTCTGACTGGGACATTTACGGCGCCTGGAATAACGACGCCGAGGTGACCGTTGGGCAAAACGATCTGTTTATGCCTTTCAACGCAGACCAACTAGAAAACCTTTTTAAAATGTGGCGGGTTGAAGACCCCGCCAGTGGTTTTACCTGCACCATTGAAACCCTAGATGGCCAGGTGGTAGGCACTATCACCATCTATGGAATTAAATCTCCCGTGCGCTGCGCTACGTTAGAAATAACTATCGCCCCTGGCCACCAAAACCGTGGCTATGGCCGCGAGGCTTTGCTAATCGCATTGCGTCTAGCTTTTGAAGAGTACAACGCACACAAGGTTGAGCTGGAAGTCTACGACTATAACCAGCGCGCCATTGGTCTATATGAATCTGTAGGTTTTGTCACTGAAGGCTGCCGCCGTGAAGTGGTTTACCACATGGGACGCTACTTTGACCGAATCCTGATGGGCATCTTGGAAAGCGAATGGCGCCAACGCCAAGACATCGCCCCTGCCTGCGACGCCTAAAACCGCGCTGGACCAGGCCGGCACGCGAAGCTAGGCCAGAGCGGACAAAACCAGCCCCGGCGCGCGAAACTGACCCAGGCCGGCGCGCGAAGCTAGGCCAGAGCGGACAAAACCAGCGCCGGCCCAAACCGCGCCAAAGCGGCGCCAATACCAAAACAAGTGGCCCCGGCTGTTAGCCGGGGCCACCATGTTTAGCTACTAGCTGGCCTGTGTGGGCGGCGCGTTAACCACGCCCCGCCCAGCTAAAGCGCCTACTTGCCAGCCAAAGCGCTTAGCCAGCCAAAGCGGTTAGCCGGCCAAAGCGCCTGAGTTAGCCAAAACTGCCTACTTGGCTGGGACAATGCTAACCAGCTTGGGGGCGCGCACGATCACCTTGCGAATTTCGCTGTCACCCAGGGTGCGCTTAACGCCGGGGGCCTGCAGGGCCAGGCGCTCAAGCTCAGCCGGGTCAATGTCAGGGTCAACCTCAAGCTTGTCGCGCACCTTACCGGCCACCTGAATTACGCAGGTGACCGCGTCAGCCTTAAGCAGTGCGGCGTCGGAAACAGTGGGGAAGGGCTCGCGGGCCAAAGAGTGCTCGTGACCCAGGCGCTTCCACAGCTCCTCAGCAATGTGGGGAGCCACCGGGGAAACCATCAAAACCAGGGCTTCGATAGCCTCACGCGGCACTGCCTTAATGGAGGTCAGGTGGTTGTTGAGCACAATCAGCTTGGCGATAGCAGTGTTCAGGCGCATGTTGGCGTAATCTTCAGTTACCCCATCAATAGTGCGCGCAACCAGCTTCTTGGTGGCCAAGTCAGGCTCATCCTCGCTGATCACCAGCTCGCCGGTGACCTCATCAATGGCGTTACGCCACAGGCGCTGCAAGAAACGCTGCGAACCAACCACCGCGCGGGTCTCCCAGGGGCGGTCCATGTCCAGGGGAGCCATGCTCATCTCGTAAACACGGAAGGTGTCTGCGCCGTAAGCCTCATACATGTCGTCAGGGGTGACGATGTTCTTCAGGCTCTTACCCATCTTGCCGTATTCACGCTTGACAGGCTCACCGTGCCAGGTGAATTTGCCTTCTTCTTCCTCCACAACCTCATCTGCGGGCACATACTGGCAGCGCTTGTCCTTGTAGGCGTAGGCCTGCACATAACCCTGGTTGAACAGCTTGTGGTAAGGCTCAGAGGAAGAGACAAAGCCCAGGTCAAACAGCACCTTGTGCCAAAAACGCGAGTACAGCAGGTGCAGCACCGCGTGCTCGACGCCACCAATGTAAAGGTCGGTACCACCTGAAGTGTTACCAACCTCGGGGCGCGGACCCATCCAGTAAGCCTCGTTAGCCGGGTCAATTAGAGCCTGGCAGTTGTCCGGGTCAACGTAACGCATCTCGTACCAGCAAGAACCAGCCCACTGGGGCATGGTGTTGGTTTCACGGTAGTAGACGCGCGGGCCGTCACCCAGGTCAAGCTCAACCTCAACCCATTCGCGAGCGCGCCCCAGCGGCGGCTCAGGTGAGGAGGAAGCGTCCTCCGGGTCATAGGTGGTGGGGGAGTAGTTGGTAACTTCAGGCAGTTCAACCGGCAGCATCGACTCAGGCAGGGCGTGCACGCCACCTTCCTCATCCCACACGATCGGGAAGGGCTCACCCCAGTAGCGTTGGCGAGAGAACAGCCAGTCACGCAGACGGTAGGTGATAGCGCCGCGTCCGTAGCCCTTTTCCTCCAGCCAGGCGGTCATCTTAGCCTTAGCTGCGTCTTTGCCCAGGCCGTTCAGGCTCACCTCAGCGTTAGCTGAGTCAACTGCGACGCCGTCGCCCACGTAAGCCTTTTCGTCCAGGTTAATGCCGCGCGGGTCCTTAGCCGGACCAATGGTCTGGACAATGTCCAGGTTGAAGGCGCGAGCAAACTCCCAGTCACGCTGGTCGTGGGCGGGCACGGCCATAATCGCACCGGTACCGTAACCCATCAGCACATAGTCAGCAATGAACAGCGGCAGCTGCTTGCCGTTAACCGGGTTAGTGGCCCACAGGCCAGTAAACACACCGGTCTTTTCACGGTCTGACGCAGTGCGGTCAGCGTCAGAAGTGCGCGCAGCCTGGGCGCGGTAGGCGGCTACAGCCTCAACCGGGGTGGCGTAGCCACCCTTCCACTCCTCGCGAGTGCCCTCAGGCCAAGCCGAGGGGACCTTAAGTGCGGCGTCGTCGTCGGGAGCAGCAGGGTAAGTGCCACCCAAAAGCGGGTGCTCAGGGGCCACGACCGTGAAGGTAGCACCAAAGAGAGTGTCAGGGCGGGTAGTGAACACGGTGATCTGACCGCCATCCACGCCCTGGCCGCTAACCGCAAAATCAACCTGGGCGCCTTCAGAGCGACCAATCCAGTTACGCTGCATAGAGCGCACCTTGTCAGGCCAGTCCACAGTGTCCAGGTCATCAGCCAGACGCTCACCATAGGCGGTGATGCGCATCATCCACTGGCGCAGGTTGCGCTTGAAAACCGGGAAGTTATCGCGCTCAGAGCGACCATCAGCGGTGACCTCCTCATTGGCCAGCACCGTGCCCAGGCCTGGACACCAGTTAACCGGCACTTCAGCCACATAGGCCAGGCGGAAAGAGTCAACCACGCGGCTCTGCTCCAGGGCGCTGAGCTCATACCAGCTGCGTGAGTCAGCAATGTCTTTAGGCAGCTCAACCTCGCCGTTAGCCAGCTTCTGACGCAGCTCGCTAACTGGGCGGGCCGCACCCAGGCCGCGACCGTCACGACGCGGCGCCTGGGGGTCAAACCAGGAGTTAAACACCTGCAAGAAAATCCACTGGGTCCAGCGCACGTAGTCAACGTCAATGGTGGCAATAGAGCGGCGCGGGTCGTGGCTCATACCCATGCGGTGCAGCTGGCGACGCATGTTAGCAATGTTGGCTTCGGTGGAAATGCGCGGGTGCTGGCCGGTCCGCACGGCATACTGCTCAGCAGGTAAACCAAAGGCGTCATAACCCATGGTGTAAAGCACGTTCTTGCCCTGCATGCGGTTGAAACGGGCAACCACGTCAGTGGCCAGGTAGCCCAGCGGGTGACCCACGTGCAGGCCTTTACCCGAAGGGTAGGGGAACATATCCAGGAGGAAGAACTTCTCACGCTGAGAGCGCTCTCCGGCTAGCGGCCCTACCGGGTTGTCAGCATAGAAGGTGCCATTTTCATCCCAGTAACGCTGCCAATCTAGCTCAATAGACTCGGCCAGAGCTGCGTTGTAACGATAAGGAGTGGGGTTGTCGGCGCTTGCAGGCATCGGTACTTCCTTTTCTGCAGATATTTAATGGCATAAGTGTAGTTCATGCCATGAGTGGTGCTGTTGCCCCATCCGCTGAATGAGTGCGGGGTTACAGAAACGCTGGCTTAGCTGATTTGCTGCTAGTCACGGCGCATCTCCTGGACAATTTCCTCAGCGCTCATTGCCTTGCGAGGAGTCTGAAAGATCCGCACCAGATCATCGAGCGCCAGATCATCGAACGTGGGTAGATCATCGTGATCTTCTATCTCTTCAATGCGCCACATCTGCAGCGATTCTTTGTGTCCCTGCTGGTTACGGGTTAGTTCTCCGCGAACGCGTACCCGTTTACCCATCAAACTTTTAATATTTTCTAATTTGAATTCTTTGAAACGCACTTTTACGGGGCGCCTTTCAGCCTCGTCAATAAGGCCGAATTCGTATCCCTCACGCGTGTTTATGCGATCAATCTTTCCTGTTACAGATCCAATTGAGGTTTCTGGAAATGATTGGAAAGTATCTTTAGGTGGAGAGGTGAAGGCAAATGTCTGCCCGTCAACTGTGGCTGTAATACTTTCCACCCCTGGTGCAGTGGTTAAATTTCCTATTCTTTCGAAAGGGTCGCTAAGTTCTCTTGGTAAAAGTGCTTTGTTGCCCTCTTCGTTACACTTCAAACCGTAGGTAAGTTCTTTGAACTTTTCATTTATCTCTGCCGGATTTACATCATTAGCAGATCTGATTGGGGCTGCGGCCATAGTGAGAGAATCGAGAGATAGTTGTGTCATCCGCCAATTAATGCCGCTATTAGGAGTAGCTAGGAGAGCGACGAATGCGCTAAATGCTTCGGCCATCGTTTCTGGGCTTATCTTGTCGATCTGGCCTGCGACAGAGATTTTAAACGTCGGTTCCATGGTGCTCTCATTTCTGTTTCAGAGAATATTTTAACTATACGCTACGGATACTATAGCGTGGTACAGGTTTTTGAACTTTGCTCAAATCATGCTGGTGAGAGCATCCGCTCCCTCTGGTTTGTGAAATGCACTTAGCTCAGGTTGCGCTTGCGAGGTTGTGGAGGCAGCGCTCTAGGGTGTTCATCTGGTTTTGGCGAACTCTGTGGGGCTGGGTGCGGCATCTGTGGGCTGGGGACTTAGTCCCGACGGCGCTCGCGGCTGGGTGGCTAGGTGCAAGCGGCTGGGTGGCTAGGTGCAAGCGGGGCAAGTGGCGGCGTCGCCCGAAAAAACTGGCGTAAAAGGTAAGGCTATTCAGCGCAGGGGCTGGAGTAAGTCTGGCAGGGGACGTAAAGCGGCGTCGTTATTGGAAAACTGCGGGTCAAGTAAGGCTTAACAACCTCAGATGGACCTTAGTCCCAGGTGAGTAAAGCAGCACGAGCCCTTCACAGTGGGAATTAAATGGGCTTAGATTGAGTTAACGCTTTCGTGAGGCGATGGCCCGCAGCTAGCTAGCCGCGCCCACCTCAACTTTTTAAGAAGAGGAGAATGAAGATGACTCAGCCCAACCCCGTAGTAGTTAAGGCCCTACAGCAGGCTCTCGTTGACCTGACCGACCTAAGCCTGCAGGCCAAGCAGGCCCACTGGAACATTGCCGGTTCCGGCTTCCGCTCCCTACACCTGCACCTAGACGAGATCGTCGACGAGGTTCGCCTAGCCGCCGACGACGTTGCCGAGCGTATGACTGCCATCCAGGCCATCCCGGACGGTCGCGCTGCCACCGTGGCCGCCGACTCCCAGGTTGAGCCCATCGACGGCGGCGTGCTGCCCACCGACAAGGCCACCGTCATGATCCAGGAGCGCCTGGAGGGTGTTGCCAACCGCATCAAGGCCACCCTGGACGAGGTTGACGAGTACGACCACCTGAGCAACGACATGCTGATCGGCATTGCCACCGGCCTGGAGAAGCACGCTTGGATGCTGCGCGTCTCCGCCGAAGAGCAGGCCTGATAGCAAACTTGATTGCAAGCCTGATTTAGGCGCTCCCTAGGGAGAAAGTACTAGCCGCCTTAGATGCGGGTACTAACTCCCTAAGAGAACTAAAGCCCTGATCGTCACCGCGACGGTCGGGGCTTTGTTGTGCCTAAAGGGTGGGCAGAGGCATCGCACAGGCCGGGTCCTGATGCAAGCAAAGGCACGTAAGTGGCGGCGTCAAAGACTTTTATCGCGAACCATAAAAGCGCTAAAGTGATGCCATGCACAAAGAAGTGAGTTCAGACTCCATCTCAGAATCATCAGCCCAGAACGCGCCTGAGCCTAGCTGCAAAACTAGCTGCATTGGCGACGTCGCCGGTACCAAAACTTCAGCAGCTTTCAGCCGCCCCGCCCAAGCGCCCCTAGATTCCAGCCTTTTCACCGGCACTACCTGGCGCCTTAACGCCGGCGAGGCTAGCGCCCTGATTGCCGCCCGAGGCGCGGTAGTTTTGGACTGGAACTGTGCAGGCGTGCCGGTAATTGACGGCTACAGCGACCAAGCCGATCTAGAAAGCGGTGCAGGCTGCCGCTGCGCCGTCATGGCCCCCTGGTCAAACCGCATCCAAAATGCCCGCTACACCTGGATGGGGCAGGAATACGACCTTGGCCCCGCCCCTGATGGCAGCCGCGAAGCTAATCACGGCCTGATGCTAAACACCGATTTTGAGCGCATCGATGATGGTCAGGACCCAGCCAGCCTAACCTTGCACACCGTCACCGGGGGAGTGGAGGGCTACCCCTGGCCGGTTGACGTGAGCGTAACTTACCGGATTAGCGAAAACACTCCCGGGCAGGGTTACCGCCTCGAATTGGAGATAACCGCCCGCAACCTGGCCGATGTTGCTGTGCCAGTGGGGCTGGGCTGGCACCCCTACTTCCACGCCAATGCTCTTACCGACCAGGGTCTAGACTCGCTTTACATGGAATTACCGGCTAAAACTGAGGTAGTCAGCGACGACATGCTGATTCCGCTTGAAGGCTCGCAGGCTTTTAAAGAGCCTGACTATGCCCAAAGCCAGTGCGGGCGCATCATTGTGAAGCTTAAAGACTGGGAAGTAGACACTGCCTGGACTGATCTTTGGACTGATAAAGATGGGCTGATCCGCAGCTATGTGGTTGGCTCGCAGGGACACCTGGTGCTCACCCAAGATACGCCCGTGCCCCACTCGGTTGTGCACGCCTACACCGGCGACACTTTGCCCACGCGTAAGCGTCAAAGTCTTGCTTTGGAGCCATGCTCGGCTATGACCAACGCTTTCAACCGGATCCCGCAGCTGCTGGAGCTGGAGCCGGGGCAGGTCAGGGTGCTACGCACCAGCGTTGACTACGTGCGCTAGTTTTTCGCTGACTTTTGGCAACTGAGGCTGGCCGGTTTTCCTGATTTTGCTAGCCAGCTGCTTTTAAGTCACGCTCAACCATCTGCGGCGGGGACTTTAGGGTGCCCGCCGTACTTCGTTTGGGGTGACGCTGCCGCACGCCTTAAACCGCCGTAGCAGCTAGGGGCCTGTGCGTTAAGGGGGCGGGGCGTTACCTGCGGCAGTTGGTGGCGCCGTCGTGAATAACCACTTTTTGCACAGGGGGATAAATTTTTCGCCCAAACGGGCCTATCCACACCCCGGTAGCTGACGCTTGCAAGCCAGGCTCATAGTGGGCCTATGGGCACTAGACAAAAACGGGCCATGCAAGATTTCATCCGCGTGGCCTACAGCGGCGATCACGAGCGAGTTGAACGCCCCTACCGGGTAGCCATGGGAGCAAAAGCTGCACTTTGGGGCGGAATGACGCTGATAGCGGTAGGTTTGCTGATTGCCGCTTGGCAGTTGTTTATAACCGGCCCAGCACCAGGCCAGGCCCAAACTGGTACAAAAGCCGCCACCAGCCATAGCCAGAGTTTAAAAGGGGCAGCCAGGATTGCAGCGGCGGCGTCGGCCCAGGCCTCTGCTAGAAGTCCCGCTCCCGGGCCGGGCGGGGTAACCAGCCCAACCAGTTCAGGCGGGGCTACTAGTGGAGGAGATACGGCTGGCTCGGGGCAAATAGTGGTTGATGTTGACGGCGCCGTGGCTCACCCTGGCCTATACAAACTTCCACCTGACTCGCGAGTGCAAGCAGCCCTGGCGGCAGCTGGAGGTTTAAGCCCGCAGGCAGATGCTCACCGCATCAACCGCGCCGCTAAACTCCATGACGGCCAAAAACTCTATGTGCTCTCCCAAGGTGAAAGCACCCCGCCACAGGCTGCTTCAAGTGGCCAAGGCTGTGAGGGGCAGAGTTGCACCGGCGCAGAGGGCGGCGTAGCTGGCAGTGACACTGAAGGGCAAGGCCTTGTAAACATCAACACCGCCAACGCCACGCAGCTAACCCAACTACCCGGGGTAGGCCCGGCTATCGCCCAAAAAATTATTGACTATCGCACCGCCAATGGGCCTTTTACCAGCGTAGATGATCTAACTAAAGTGCCCGGTATTGGCGCAGCTAAGCTAGCCCAGATCAAAAGCCATGCCCGCGTTTAAAACGACTGCTGCGACTAAAGCAGATGGCGCATCTAAAACAATTGCTGGGCCCACGGACGCTAGTGAACGCGAACGCGAGCTGCAATTACTGCGCCGCCCTAAAGCACCCCAGCCCTGGGACCTGCGCTTATGCCCGGCCATGGCGCTGTGTTGGGGTTGCGCCTGGACGTTAGGGCAGGTAGATGCACGCTCAAAACAAGCCTGGAAATTTTGGGTGCTGCTGGCCCTTATCTGCGCCCTGACTGGGCTGGTGTGTATAAGCCGTCGCCCGCGCCAGCCCACTCACCGCCTAGATAAGCGAGCCGGCGCCGGGCAGGCCCATAGCCACCTCTGGTTTAGTGTTGGCGCCTGCCTGCTAAGCGTATGCGCGCTGAGTCTAAGTGGCGCAGCCCAGGTTTATAACCGCTCACGCGACCCCATACTTGATTACATTGATGCAGTTCAGGGCCCTAGCCAAAGCCAGGGCCAAAAGCAGACTAGGGCGCCGTCGTCGTCGCAAAGCCAAAGAGTTAGTGGCAATGGGGCAGTCGCCGGGGCGGTAGGCGCTGCTGAGATGACAACCAACGCCGCTAAGGCAGACGGCGCCGGGGCGGTGAACCTAATCGCGCAGGTGCGCAGCGTCCCCAAACCGCTTACGCGCCCGGGGCACTACCTGGTGACTCTAAAAGTCATGCGCGTAAACGCTCGCCCCAGCCGGGCGCTAATCACCCTGTTTGCCTCTTCAGCCTGGTCAGGGGTTAAACCAGGGGAAATAGTGAGTTTTCAAGCCAACTTGCGCGGGGCAAAAGCAGGTGGGCGAGCCCTGGCTATCGCTAGCCACAACCGCCTGCCCCACACTTTAAAACCACCAGGCGGTATATATCGGCTGGTAAACGCGGCACGGCGGCAACTAGCTGGGGCTGCGCGCAACGCCAACCATACCCATCCACCTCCGGTGCCAGGAGCCTTGGCGCACTGGGGGAGGCGGGGAGCTGAGGGAAGCGGCGTGACTGATAGGAATGGGGCAGGTGAGGGAAGTGGCGTGACTGAGCCGGACCAACTGCCCCTGGGCGCTGATGCGCCAGAGCTGGTTATTGGTGTGGTGCTCGGTGACGACACTGGCCTGGAAGCCGCCACCACCAAAAACATGCGCGCCTCTAACCTCACTCACCTAACTGCGGTTTCAGGCGAGCACGTGGCGCTAGTTTTAGCGGCTACGCTCACCCTATGCGGGCCACTACCAGTGCGTATAAAAACCCTGATCGGGTTATTTACCCTGGTGGGACTAGTTTTACTGGTTCAACCTAGCGGCTCAGTGCTACGCGCAGCCGCCATGGGCTCAGTGCAGCTAGTGGGGTTAAGCGCGGGCCGGCAAGCCTCAGCCCTACCAGCTTGGGCCGCCGGCGCCATCGTGCTGCTGCTAATTGACCCCTGGCAGGCCTGCGACTGGGGATTTGCCCTATCCATTGCGGCCACCGGCGGCCTGATCATGCTGGCGCCAGGCCTAGAGCGTCAACTAGGGCGGCTAATGCCAGCCTTTTTTGCGCAGCTGGCCGCAATTCCCCTGGCTGCGCAGCTTGCCTGCGCTCCGCTGCTGATCGCTTTAAACCCGCATATCAGCATATGGGGCGTGGTGGCTAATATGTTGGCGGCTCCCGTGGTGGCGGTGGTGACCTACACCGGATTGGCATCCACTGCCCTGGCCACGGCGCTGCCATCCTTGGCGCAGCTGCTGGTGCTACCTGCGCTGTGGGGGTGTGCCTGGCTGGAGTGTATTGCCCACTTTTTTGCGCACCTGCCCGGCGCCCAAGTGAACTGGCCGGGCAAAGCCAGTGGTGTTTGCTCCCTGGCGGCTTTAAACGCGGGCATCTGGCTGCTGTTGGTTCGTATGCGACGTTAGTGGCAACCTTGGATCATGGCCGCCTCACGCTCAGCCCCACGTTCACGCTCTAGTGCCACCACGCGCTCACGCTCAGCCAACGCGCTAGGTAGCACTACCTGGGATCGGGTGGATTTAGCCCCCGTAGTGTTACTGCGGGGGAGTGAGTCTGTCCTGGTGCAGCGAGCCCAAGACCGGCTGCTAGCCCAGGCACGTGCCAAAGACCCAAATGTCGAGGTCAGCCGCCTAGAAGCAGCCGGATACGACAAGGGCCAGCTAGCTGGGCTGGTTTCGCCCTCGCTATTTGGCGAGCCGAGATTGATCATCATTAACGATCTTGAACATGCCACCGACGCCCTGATTGAGGATCTGCTTAATTACCTGCAAGCCCCAGAAGAGGACGTCAACCTGGTGCTGCGCCACGCTAGCGGTAATCGCGGCAAAAAACTGCTGGACGCTATTGCTAAGGCAGGTATGCCGGTGGTTGAATGCGCGCAAATAAAATCAGCCCGTGACAAGAGCTCTTTAGTGATCGGTGACGTGCGCCGAGCCAAGCGACAAATCGACCCTGACGCCGTCGAAGCCCTAGTTGAGGCGCTGGGTAGTGACTTAACTGACCTTTTGGGCGCGGTTAAACAGCTGCTTGCTGATACCAGCGGAACCATCACTCTCACCCAGGTGAACACCTATTATGGCGGGCGCATTGAGGCTAGTGGATTTGCGGTTGCGGATGCGGCAATCAGTGGCGACGGCGCCAAGGCAGTAACCACTTTGCGTCACGCCCTGGCTACCGGCACTGACCCGGTAGTGATTGTTTCTGCCCTGGCTATAAAGATTCGCCAACTAGCGCGGGTGGCCGCAAGTGCCGGCAGGAAAGACATCACTCCCGCAAAGCTGGGCATGGCTCCCTGGCAGATAGATAGTGCGCGCCGTCAACTGCGCGGCTGGTCTGACGACGGTTTGGCGGATGCGATTGTGGCGGTAGCTAATGCCGACGCGCAGGTTAAAGGTGAAGAGCGCGACGCCGTCTACGCCCTAGAGCGGGCAGTACTGAAAGTGGTGCACGCCCGCCGCGCCCGCTAAGCACTGGCCTTAGCCAGGCACTAGTGCCCTCATAGGCTTGCATTGCCGCGCCCCTGCGCTAGGGCGCAAGCCATTGGTTCACAAATACTGACATTTCATCCCTTCCCTATAAAAC
>ERZ773013.638-NODE-638-length-21790-cov-5.840074_pt1 | contig 21790 bp, 17 predicted proteins | sample MGYA00511670_ERZ773013 | MGnify/ENA primary metagenome ERZ773013 (study PRJEB29015, sample SAMEA2738120) | human oral metagenome | biome: human oral; feature: human-associated habitat; material: saliva | place: China | collected 2257 ... | reverse complement strand
CTGCCGTGCGATTGCGTGACGTGCCGGGTATGCTATAACTGCTGCGAGACGACGCGATGGTCGCAGGAATCGCATGTATAAATGGAGCGGAACATGGCACAGGCGAAAAGCAACAAGGCTGCGGAAGCCGTTGACGGCGCGGTTGAGACGGTCGATGTTTCCAAGCACCCGACCGCATCCATCGAACGGTCCGACCTGTCCTTGGCCGACATCGAGCGCCGCGAATCGCATCCGGGCCGTTGGGTGCTGTTCATCGTGCTGGTGCTGGCGGCCATGATCGCGCCCTACTGGTGGGGCCGCGCCATCGCGGTGAAGGACGCCACCTGGCTGGTCGCGCATCTGAGTTTTCTGAATCCCCGCGGCGTCGCACTGATTTCGTGGACCGTCACCATCATGACGATGGCCGGCCTGGGGCTTATGGTCGCCGACGCGAAGAAATGGCTGTGGGGTACGATCTTCGTCATCGGCCTGGCCGCCGAACAGTTCGTGGCCGGCCTGTGTCTGCTGAGCTTCAACTTCTGGAATGCCACCTATGTGATGTACGGCAATGCCTCGGGGCTGGCGAATGCCGCCAATCTCGGCATCATCGCGGCCGGCTTCGGCGTGGCCGTCTATGCCGTGCTGTGGGTGGGGCTGCTGGTGTGCATCAAGAAGGAATCGAAGCTGAACGTATTGACGCGCAGCTGGGCCTCGTTCATCCTGTTTTTCGTGATCGAGCTGGTCGCGCTGGGCGTGGTGCTGTTCGGGGGGTTGCTCACCGCCGTCTGACATCGGTCCGTCCGATTCCGCGGATTCGCATCATGATGATTTGGTCCGGGCTTCGTGTATGATTGCCATTTGGCGTGTTTCGCCCGCGGATAGAGAGCGCGCCGGTATTGGGCCGGCAGCACCGCGCAGCAACATAAGGAGGATGCCGTGGCACTTACGGCTGAGGAAAAGCAGGAAATCATCAAGACTTACGCTACCCACGAGGGTGACACCGGCTCCCCGGAGGTCCAGGTTGCTCTGCTGACCAAGCGCATCGCTGATCTGACCGATCACCTCAAGGAGCACAAGCACGATCACCATTCCCGTCGTGGTCTGCTGCTGATGGTCGGTGACCGTCGTCGTATGCTTGACTACCTCAAGCGCGTTGACATCAACCGCTACCGCTCCCTGATCGAGCGTCTGGGTCTGCGCCGATAGTATAATCTTCCGCCCGAGCGTCATACGGCGCCCGGGCGTTTTTGCATGACAGCCGCGATGAGGAAAGACAGTATGAAGGCCCAACGGTTTGGGGCGTAAGAGGTCTAGAATCAAGGATTGAGGAAAGCGACGAAGGTACCGTCGCGTCACGCATGTTGAAATCGGTGGACGTCCGCTGAAGAGGACAACCGATAGTTGGTTAAGTAAAGTACAGAAAAAGGAGGAACCCTATGGAGGGTCCCGAAATCAAGGCTGTAGAAGCCGTTATCGATAATGGTTCATTCGGCAAGCGCACGCTGCGCTTCGAGACCGGTCGTCTCGCCCAGCAGGCGGATGGTGCCGTCGCCGCCTATCTTGATGATGATTCGATGATTCTGTCGACCACCACCGCCGGTTCCAGCCCGAAGGAGAACTACGACTTCTTCCCGCTGACCGTCGACGTGGAAGAGAAGATGTATGCCGCCGGCAAAATCCCGGGCTCGTTCTTCCGCCGTGAGGGCCGCCCGAGCTCCGAGGCCATTCTCGCCTGCCGTATCATCGACCGTCCGCTGCGTCCGTTGTTCCCGCACACCCTGCGCAATGAGGTGCAGGTCGTCGAAACCGTACTCGCCGTCAATCCGGATGATGCCTATGACGTCATCGCACTGAACGCGGCTTCCGCCTCCACCATGATTTCCGGTCTGCCGTTCGAAGGCCCGGTCTCCGGTGTGCGTCTGGCTCTGATCGACGGCCAGTGGGTCGCCTTCCCGCGTTGGAGCGAGCGTGAGCGCGCCGTGTTCGAAATCGTGGTCGCCGGCCGCGTCGTCGAGAACGGTGACGTCGCCATCGCCATGATCGAAGCCGGTGCCGGCAAGAACGCCTGGCACCTCATCTACGACGAAGGCCAGACCAAGCCGGACGAGGAAGTCGTCGCCGGTGGTCTCGAAGCCGCCAAGCCGTTCATCAAGGTGATCTGCGAGGCCCAGGCCGAGCTCAAGAAGATCGCCGCGAAGGAAACCAAGGAATTCCAGCTCTTCCCGGAGTACACCGAGGACCTGTACAACCGTATCGACGAGATCGCGCACGCCGATCTCGATGAGGCTCTGTCCATCGCCGAGAAGCTGCCGCGTCAGGATCGCATCCACGAGATCAAGGAAGGCGTCAAGGCCACCCTCGCGGAAGAGTTCACCGACATGGACGACGCCGAGAAGGACAAGGAGATCGGCAACGCCTTCAAGGAGCTGCAGCGCCAGATCGTGCGCCGTCGTATCCTGACCCAGGATTACCGCATCGACGGCCGTGGCCTGCGTGACATCCGCACCCTGTCCGCCGAGGTGGACATCGTGCCGCGCGTGCACGGTTCCGCCCTGTTCCAGCGTGGCGAGACCCAGATTCTGGGCGTCTCCACCCTGAACATGCTCAAGATGGAGCAGCAGATCGACGCACTGTCCGGTCCGCAGTCCAAGCGTTACATGCACAACTATGAGATGCCGCCGTATTCCACCGGCGAGACCGGTCGCGTCGGTTCCCCGAAGCGCCGTGAGATCGGCCATGGCAACCTGGCTGAGCGCGCGCTCAAGCCGGTTATCCCCTCTGCGGAGGAGTTCCCGTATACGATCCGCGTCGTTTCCGACGTAATGGAGTCCAACGGTTCCTCGTCGATGGCATCGACCTGCGGCTCTACGCTCGCGCTGATGGACGCCGGCGTCCCCATTAAGCGCCCGGTCTCCGGTGTCGCTATGGGTCTCATCCAAGAAGAGGGCAAGACCGTCGTTTTGACCGACATCCAGGGTCTCGAAGATTTCCTGGGCGACATGGACTTCAAGGTCACCGGCACCACCAAGGGTATCACTGCGATGCAGATGGACAACAAGGCCACCGGCCTCACACCGGAGATCCTGCGTAAGGCACTGATGCAGGCGCACGAGGGCCGTATGTTCATCCTGGACGCGATGACCGACGCAATCCCGGCACCGCGCGAGCACTTAAAGCCCAGCGCGCCGCAGATCATCAGCCTGCACATCCCAACGGATAAGATCCATGATGTTATCGGCTCCGGCGGCAAAGTCATCCGCGGCATCCAGGAGGATACCGGCGCTACCGTCGACGTCGAGGAGGACGGCACTGTCCTCATCTCTGGCCTCAATGGAGCGGGAGAGGCAGCCGCTGAGCGTGTCGAGCAGATCGTGAAGGTTCCGGAGGTCGGCGAAGAGTACACCGGACGCGTTGTGGGCATCCAGCCCTTCGGCGCTTTCGTCGAGTTGCTCCCGGGTAAAGACGGCCTGCTGCACATCTCCCGCGTTGCTAAGGGTAGAGTCGGTAAGGTTGAGGACGTCCTGAACATCGGCGACGAGGTCAAAGTTAAGGTCATCGACGTTGACGAGCACGGCAAGATCAGCCTGGACCGTCTGGACAAGCCTGGGACTTTGCACCAGACCCGCTCCGGCCAGAGCTATGATCATCGCGAGCATGAGGGGCATGAGCGCTGCCGCCACACCCGTCACCCGGGCGACAACGGCCACCGCACCCCTGAAGGCAGGATCCGCGGCCATCAGCCCCGCCGTCACCACGAGGCGTAAAGAACAGGACATGCGATAAGCGTGTCTCTAGGTGCGTAACTGATAGAAGAGCCAGAAGGCGAACGTTAAGCTTTTCGGCTCTTCTTTATATGCCGCTCTTACGTGTTGTGGTACCGAAACGAGTATGGGCACACTTTTCGATTGAGTACCCTCAAGATCAGTACTTGAATGAAAGCTGTGCCAATACAGCAGTGTTTCGGCACTACGGTTTTTGAGTGGCACTTTGTCTCAGCAGTACCTCTCGTACGTGAGGTAGGTACTATACTATATAAAAATATATTGAGCTGTTTTATCCGGCATCTCTATCTTCTTTTCAGAAGGGTACGTGGCCTGGCAGATAAACCGATGTTGACCACGAAGTTGTATGACCATCACTGGACACATTGAAAGGAGCTTGTAAGTCTCTATGGCAAAAACGAAAAGCCAGCCCCTCAGGATCATTCCGCTCGGGGGCTTAGATGGTATTGGCAAAAATATGACCGCATTCGAATACGGTGGCAACATGGTCCTGGTGGATGCGGGCATTATGTTCCCGGATGACGATATGCCCGGCGTCGACTTGGTGCTTCCGGACTACACGTATGTGCTGGAGCACGAGGACGAGCTGCGCGGCATTATCGTGACCCATGGCCACGAGGATCACACCGGTGCGTTGCCGTATCTTCTGAAGGACCTGAACCACAAAGCCCCGATCTTTTCGAGCAAGCTGACCCTCAAACTGATCGAAAGCAAGCTCGAAGAGCACAATCTCGCTAAACAAGATTACCGTGAGGTGCACGATGGAACCAAGATCGAGCTCGGAGCCTTTGAGATTCATTTCTTCTCGATGACGCACTCGATCCCGGCAACCTTAGGGTTATACCTGCGTACGCCTGCAGGCTCAGTCCTGCACACCGGTGATTTCAAGCTGGATCAGACCCCGATCGACGGGGTCCGTCCGGACTATGCCGCGATCAACCGCTTCGCGACGCGTGGGGTAGACCTGTTGCTCTCTGACTCCACAAATGCGACCGTTCCGGGTTTCACGCAGTCTGAGGCTGCGGTAGGACCGGCGCTGCGCCATATCATTAAGAATGCCCCCGGTCGTGTCTTTGTGGCGTCCTTCTCAAGCCACATCCACCGGCTGCAGCAGATCTGTGATGCCGCAGTGGCTGTCGGCCGCAAAGTCGTCGTGACCGGCCGCTCGATGGTGCACAATACGCAGATCGCCCGTGACCTCGGCTACCTTAAGATCCCGGATGAGGACATCATCGACGCCTACGATGTGGACGAGATCCCCGACGAGAAGATCGTCGTGATGTGTACGGGCTCACAGGGAGAACCACTCTCCGCACTGTCCCGGATGGCGAACGGGGAGCACAAGTCGCTTTCGATCCACGAGGGCGACACGGTGATCATCTCCGCTAAGCCGGTCCCGGGCAACGAGAAATCCGTCCAGGGTGTCATCAATTCGCTCTCCAAGATCGGCTGCCATATCTTTGATAGAAACAATGCGCTGGTCCACGTCTCCGGCCACGCCTCTCAGGAAGAGCTCAAGCTGATGCTCGCCATGGTGCATCCGCGCTACTTTATGCCGGTCCACGGCGAGGCCGTGCACCTGAGAACGCATGCGAAACTGGCGCGTCAGATGGGCATCCCTGAGGACCACATCTTTATCCTCGATAATGGGGACACGCTCGAAATGCGCCGCCACCGCGTGAAGCGTGGGCCTTCGGTCGACTCCGGCGTGATCTACGTCGACGGGGGTTCTGTCTCCGATGCGGACCCAGTGGTCCTGCGCGACCGCAAGCGCCTCGCCTCTGACGGTATCGTCACCTGCGTCATCACAGCCTCGAGCCGGAACCACAAAGTGGAAGATGTTAATCTTTCGAGCCGCGGGTTCTCGGCTGCGAATGACGATAAACTGGTAGAAGGCGCCTTGGATGCGGTACGTGCCGCAGTCAATAAAATTTCAGACCATGCCGCGCTCGACGCGATGCGCAAGGCGGCCAGAAATGGTCTTTCTAACTATCTGTGGAACAAGACGCACACGAGACCCATGGTCATCCCGGTAGTGTTGGAGGTATAAATGCCCGCGCGGCGCAAAAGTCAAACTGTAAAGAAAAATGCCGAACGCGCTGCCAAACCGCAAGTCCAACATCTGGAGCCTTCCGTCATCGAGCCTTCGGTCAAAGAGGATATCTTGGCCGTCGTGCTCTGTGTCGTAGCGGTGATGATGGTGGTGTCGCTGGTCTCTCCAACCAGCGCATATCTGACCGCTACCGTGGGGCACGTCCTGGACCTCCTCTTTGGGGTCGGAGCAATACTCTGCCCGGTAGCTCTTGTGGCCTATACCGTGATGCACTTTGTGACGCACGACCAAGTGAAGTCCCGCCGCATTGCCTTAAGCCTTATCCTGGTGGTGCTGGCGGTGCTCTCACTTTTCTCCGTCAATATGGGCGTGCGGGAGACCCAGCCGATGCTCGTCTTTGAGGAGACCTATGCCACCCATGCGGGCGGCTACGTCGGGGGCGCTCTCGCATGGTTTCTCCTGACCTTTGTGGGCCGCATTGTCGCCAATGTGGTGCTGACCGGTCTGCTCGTGACCGCAGCTCTGATCGGTGGCCTCTCCTTCAGAAGAATCGGGAAAGGTGTCGCCACACAGGTGAGCAAGGCAAAGGAGCGCCGCAGCCAATCCACTCCCACCTATGCGGCTGGCGGTGCCTCCGACGATCCGATCGACGAGCTCTTTGCGGATGGGGAGGACCCCGAGTCGGTCGCTCCGACCCAGCTGTTCCCGACAAACGCTGAGGGCAAGACCACCTATCTCGGCAGCCGAAAGACCACAGTCCTCAAGCGTGACAGGAAGATGGATGAGCCTACAATTGAGATGCAAAAGCCTGCCCAGAAGCGCTATCCCCGTCTCTCGTTGCTGCACCGTGAGCCGGCGCATGAGGTAGAGGATACGAATACAGCTGAAGCTCAACCTGGCGGGGACCTCAACGCGACGGTTACGGTTCCCACAGACAAGGATGGCGAGGTGACCGAAACCGACAATGCGGTTCCGGCCTTTCTGCGCAATGCTGCAAGACAGGATACTGATCAGCCTACACCGGCAAAGACGCTCAAGCGGGGCGCCAAAGCCCCCAAGCCGCACAAGCGGGGAGCTGTCGCTGCAGGCGTCGCTCCGATAGAGCCGATTGTGAAGGCTCCTTCGGGAATTCGGCCGGCTTCTGCAGGCTCTAAGATCATCACGCCTGCGGGCAAGAGCACCAATAAAGAGGAGCTGCCTCCGCTCTCACTTCTGGAATCAAACCCGGATTCTGCAACGTCAATGAGCTCAAACGAGGAGTTGAGGGAGACAGCGCAGAAGCTGCAGGAGACCTTAGCCGAGTTCAAGCTCAAATCAAAGGTGGTCGGCTGGGTCTCAGGGCCTCTGGTCACAACCTTCAAGATCTCAATGGGCGAAGGCGAGCGCGTCAATAAGATCACGAACCTGGAGGACGATATCGCCCTCGCATTAGCGACGACTTCAGTGCGTATCTTTGCGCCGATCCCGAAGACCTCGCTGGTTGGTATCGAAATCCCGAACAAGAAGCGCCAGAGCGTCTGCTTGGGCGACGTGCTACCCTATGCGAAGGGCAAATCTCCGCTTGAGGTTGCCTTCGGCCGCAATACGGAAGGGCGCCCGATCACCGTCGATATCGCCAAACTGCCGCACCTACTGGTCGCCGGCACCACCGGTTCCGGCAAGTCAGTGCTTCTGAATTCCATCATCGTCTCGATGCTGATGCGCGCGACGCCGCAGCAGGTCCGCATGATCATGATCGACCCCAAGCGCGTGGAGTTCACCGGCTATAACGGATTGCCGCACCTCTATGTCCCAGTCGTGACTGATGCGCACCAGGCCGCAGGGGCACTGCAATGGGCGGTCTCCGAGATGGAACGGCGCCTTCGGGTCTTCGAGCACTACAAGGTGCGTGACATCAAGAGCTTCAACCGCAACCTCGAGTTGGGCAAATGGGCGGATATGGAGCATCCCCCTGAGCACATGCCCTATTTCGTGATCGTAATCGATGAGCTGTCCGATCTGATGATCATCGCCCGCAAGGAAGTCGAAGCTTCAATCGTTCGTATCGCCCAGTTGGGCCGTGCAGCGGGCATCCACCTGATCGTGGCGACGCAGCGTCCCTCTGCGGATGTCGTAACGGGCCTTATCAAGGCCAACATCGACAACCGTGTGGCACTGGCGGTCGACTCTGCGGTCAACTCCCGCATCATTTTGGATTCCACCGGCGCAGAGCGTCTGCTCGGCGCAGGCGATATGCTCTATAAGCTCAGAGGTCGCTCTGCGAAACGTGCCCTTGGTTGCTACGTCTCCGACGACGAGATCGAGGCGGTCGTGAACTTCGTGAAAGAGCACTTCGATGCGGATCTGCACTCGGAGATCCTCTCTGCCGTGACCCCGGGCCAGATGACTGACCAGGACGGCGCAGGAGTGCATGAGGACGATGACCCGCTCATGTGGGAAGCCGCACAGCTCGTGGTGGACTCCCAATTGGGCTCCACCTCAGGTCTGCAGCGCCACCTCAAAGTGGGCTATGCCCGTGCCGGCAGAATTATGGATATGCTTGAAGACAAGGGGATTGTGGGTCCTCCTGACGGTTCAAAGCCCCGTGAGGTGCTGATGGACCAGGCAGAGCTAGAGGAACTACGTATTGCTGAAGAGAAGTATCAGGAGGTAGAGTAGCATGCCACGTCCGCGTTTCAGCGAAATGCTGTCCCAGCGTCGTCACCAGTTAGGCCTCACCACGGCACAGGCTGCAGATGACCTGAAGTTCAAAGAGCGGGTGCTGGTCGCCCTCGAGGCGGGTGATTTTGACTCGATCCCTAAGGGAGGCTATGCCCAGGGATTGGTGGCGACCTATGCGCGCTACCTCGGCCTCGATGAGCAGGAGGTCGTGTACGAGTTCAACCACGACCAGCGGGTGTATCGCCACAGCCAGCAACTCGCCCGCAGCAGGCGTGCCCACTATCCGCAGGGGAGACTGTATACCTCCCGGGTGCCGCAGCATGCCCGTCGCAGCGCTTCCTCCTATGACCGGCAGCGTCAGGATTCCTTCCATGACCCTTCCGCAACTATCCAGATGCGTCCGGTCTCGCACAGCTATCAGGACGATATGCGCTACGACCAACAGGCACAGCCGTACCGCGCGGCCAGCACCGAGTCTGCCCGTGATTATTCCCGCAATGTCGCAGCCCGTATGCGGCCTGCGATGGACCAGCTGGATCAGGACCGGCGTACACGCCAGAGACGCACCCAACATAGGAAGCGTCCGAAACAGTCCCTGTCGGAGACACTGGCCCAGCAGAATACCTTCTGGATCGTCATTATCGTCGGCTTACTTCTCACCATCCTCATTATTTACAGCGTCAGCTCCTGCGTGAGCCGCACCGCCGGAGGTGATGACAACACAAGGCAGACCGTGCCGGTGACTAAGGCCGAGGTTGACAACAGCAACGACCAGTCACAGGACAACAGCGCGCAGGCTGTACAGGATACGTCTTCGAATGACCAGAACAAGGACAACGGCGACGATGCCCACCCGAGCGTCGTAGTAAGCGTCAAAGGCGGCGGAAGGTCCTGGGTCGAGGTTACGGTCGACGGGTCAAGTCAGGTAGCGCAGACCATCAGTGGCCCTTGGTCTCAGACCTATAGCCCGAGCGAGTCGATGACCATCCAGGTGGGGAATGCCTCTGCCGTGACAGTCACGAAGAACGGTCAGACGCAGAACTTTGATGCGAAGGCCTCCGGCGTGGGGACGATGACCATCAAGGCGGAAGTATCAGGCGACAGCAACTCAAGCTCTGACCAAAACAAGCAGAGCAACAACTCATCGAGCGATGCCGCGAATGCGACATCACCGACCAAACAACAGTCGGCACAGAACACCCAGAGCAACGCTGCTGTGACGACCACAACCCAGAATGGGACAGCAAACTCTACTGCGAGTACCTCGAACGGACGCAGCCAATAGCAGAGCGATGAGCCGCAACAAAGATAATCAATCGGACCCTGCACGCAGCGCGTGCGGGGTGCTGTGCGATAGGTGATTGAGAGAATAGTTGAGTATGGACAGCAGTGCCACAACGCCAACCACAGTACAGGCACCACAGGGCCGCGTACTGTTTATTACCTTGGGTTGTGCGAAGAATGAGGTGGATACCGACCGCATGCGGTCGCTTTTGGAACGCGCAGGGTTTGAGGAGACCGACGAGGCAGACGACGCCGACGTCGCGCTGATCAATACCTGTTCATTTCTGGCTTCTGCCACCTCAGAGTCGATCGAGACGACCCTGGAGTTGGCACAGGAAGCGACCGATGCCCAAACTCTCAAGCTCCCGATCATCATGTGCGGCTGTGTCCCCTCCCGCTACGGGGCGGATCTGCCCGATCAACTGCCTGAAGTGGCAGCCTTTGTGCGGGCAGAGGATGAGGATTCGATTGTGAGCACCGTTTGCAAGATACTGGATAAGCCGCAGCCGAAGACTGCCAATGTGCTCGATGCGAGTGCGCTGCGTACGGTTGAGGGTACGAGCGCCTATGTGAAGATCTCAGAGGGCTGCGATCGCTACTGCGCCTTCTGCGCGATCCCCTATATCAGAGGGCGCTACCACTCCAGACCGGAAGGCGAAATTGTAGGCGAAGTCAAATCCTTACTAGAAGGCGGCGTGCGTGAGATCGTCCTGATCGGACAGGACACTGGTATCTGGGGCAGCGACTTCGATGATCCGAAGAAGACCTTAGCCTGGCTGGTGCGTCAGGTGGCAGAGGTTGTGCGTCCCTATCACGGCTGGGTCAGAGTCCTCTACCTGCAGCCGGAGGGCATAACCGACGAGCTGATCTCTACGATCAGGGATACCCCGGAAGTGTTGCCCTACATCGATATCCCGATCCAGCACTGCTGCGCAACCGTGCTGCATCGCATGGGCAGAAAAGGTTCCGCAGAAGAGTTCAAGAGACTCTTTGCGAGGGTGCGCCGTGAGATCCCAGGCATGGTCTTGAGGACCACCGCACTCACCGGTTTTCCAGGGGAGACGGATGAGGAAGCGGAGGAGATGCTCGACTTCCTGCAAGAGGAGGAGTTTGACTACACCTCGGTCTTCCCATACTCCCGTGAAGAAGGAACCAAAGCCTACGATATGCCCAATCAGGTACCCGAGGAAGTCAAGCAGGAACGTGCGCAGCGTCTGATCGATTTGGCTGAGCAGATGGGATTTTCTGCCACTGCAAGCCATATCGGGGAGACCGCAGACGTTATCATTGACGGTATCGAACAGACCGATAAGGGGCCTGAACTGATCGGCCACACCTGGTTCCAGGCGCCGGACTCCGACGGTGCGGTGCACATCGAATCCGGTGAAGCTACGGTCGGAGACATTGTGAAGGTGAAGCTGACGGACAGCTTTGCCTATGAGATGGTAGGAGAGCTCATTTAAGGAGACTATAGGATGCCCACAGAGCAGCAGAACAAGCAGCAGAACAAGCAGCAGGACAAAGAGCTTGAACGCGAGGAGCCAAAGCCGCACCGCAGGTGGACCGCGGCAAACATCGTGACGGTGATCAGGATCTTCCTGATCCCAGTGTGGTACGCAGTCGCAATGATGAATCCGATCTCAGTGCAGGGTGAGTTTTCTCCCTCGCTTCTGGGGGTCGCTATCTTCTACATCGTGCTTGCCCTGACCGATAAGCTGGACGGCTATCTGGCCCGCAGCCGCAACGAGGTCACGACCTTTGGCAAGTTTTTGGACCCGATCGCGGACAAGCTCGTCGTGGTCTTTGCTCTGGTCTTCCTCTTGCAGATCAATCTGACCGATGCGCTGCTGCTCCTGATCGTCATTGCCCGTGAGTTCTTGGTTGCCGGCCTCAGGATGGTCACCGCCTCCAAAGGCGTCGTGGTCGCTGCAAGTAACCTCGGCAAGGCCAAGACCTTCACGACGATGGCCGGCATTTCGGGCATGCTCTTGGTGCGTTGCCTGCCGCCTGAGGTAGGCCTCACGGTGGTCCTACCCCTGAGCCTGACCCTTTTGGTTGTGGCAATGATACTCACCCTCTGGTCGGGTATAGATTACTTTGTCAAGTGCTGGAAATACTTAGCGAATTAGGTGAGTGATGATATATGGCTAAATCCTTAGGTGATATGAAACTTCCTTCCTGCCAGGAGCAGTATTCGCTGGCAGAGGAGTTGGTACACACGGCGACTGACAGGCACGTAACCGTGGGCACCGCGGAGTCCTGCACCGGTGGCCTTGTCGCAGGCGCTATCACGGACGTCCCCGGCTCCTCTGAGATGCTGCGCGGTGGCGTCGTGAGTTACGCGATTCCCGTGAAGCATGCGGTTTTGGGCGTCTCGAACGAGATCCTCAACAAACCGGGTGTGGGCGCCATCTCCTCTGAGTGCGCCGAGCAGATGGCGGAAGGCGCCAGAAAGGTGCTGGAACCTACCTATGCGGTCTCCATTACCGGGATCGCGGGCCCAGGTGGCGAAGAGCCGGGCAAGCCGGTGGGCACTGTATGGTTCGGCCTTGCCGGAGACAGGATTGAGACCACAACCGAGCTGCACACCTTCTCGGGTACCCGTCCCGAGGTGCGCAACAAGGCGGTCTATGTAGCCTTGCAGCTGTTGCTTAAGGCCGTCAAAAACGCCTGATAATCACCTCATTTGAGGCACATAGCACCCCGTCTGTCAGATCGGTGACAGAAGGGGTGAGCTCGTTGTCAGTTTCTTGTGCTAGCGTAGCAGGGAGGAATTGACAACGAACGTTTGTTCGTATAGGATAGCTGCGACACAACCATTCAGAGGAGCTTGTTCATGGCAAAGAGGCATGGGAACTACGAGGCCCACGAGAAAACCTATGGCGCAGAGCGCGACAAGATGGTTGAGGCTACGACCGCAGAGATCGAAAAGCGGTTCGGCAAGGGCTCAATCATGCGCTATGGGGATGGCGGACCTGACTTAGAGATCGGAGCGATTCCGACCGGCTCCCTTGCGCTCGATGCAGCCTTGGGCATCGGCGGCGTCCCCCGTGGACGTATCGTCGAGATCTACGGCCCTGAATCCTCCGGCAAAACGACGCTGTCCCTGGAAATCCTCGCTGAGGCCCAGGCGATGGGCGGTGTCGTGGCATTTATCGACGCGGAGCACGCGCTCGATCCAGGCTATGCAGCCCACATCGGTGTGGATATTGACGATATGCTGATCTCTCAGCCGGATACCGGTGAGCAGGCGCTTGAGATCTGCGATATGCTCGTGCGCTCCGGCGCGATCGACGTCGTGGTTATCGACTCCGTCGCTGCGCTGGTCCCGCGTGCAGAGATCGAAGGTGAGATCGGTGACGCCACGGTCGGCGCACAGGCACGGCTTATGAGCCAGGCGCTACGTAAACTTACCGGCTCTCTGGCAAAATCCAAGACCACCTGCATCTTCATCAACCAGTTGCGCGAGAAGATCGGTGTGATGTTTGGCAACCCGGAGACGACCCCGGGCGGCAGAGCCCTCAAGTTCTTCGCCTCGGTGCGTATGGACATCCGCCGTATCGACACGATCAAGCAGAACGGTAACATTATCGGCAACCGCGTCCGCGTGAAGGTCGTTAAGAACAAAGTTGCCGCCCCGTTCAAGCAGGCTGAGTTTGACATTATGTACGGCACCGGTATCTCCAAGGAAGGCTCCATTCTGGATATGGGCGTCGACTATGGGATTGTCAACAAATCCGGCGCTTGGTTTACCTATGAGACCGAACGGTTGGGACAGGGCAGGGAAGCTGCCAAGCGTTTCCTGCGCGAGCATCCCGATCTGGCCAAGGAGATCGACCACAAGGTGCGCGTCGCCTGTGGGCTGATCAAGGACGACGATGAACCAGTCGGCGAGCCTGTCGTGGATGAGAAGGAAGACAAGAGCAAGACCACAGAGAGCGCGTAGCTGCTATGCGCAAGCAATCCCATCAGTCCCATACGCATGCAGCGGGCGATTTTACCTGGGAGGTGAGCTACCCCTCTAAGCAGGCTTCCGGATTTTCCCAGCGTAAACCGACCGCCACAATCGAGGTGGATGAGCGCAAGCTCTATGTCCCGGTTGAGGTGGCGCGCCGGCTGGAAAAGTATGAGAAGAAAGCCTCATTCCCCATATCTTCACTCGCTGAGCTGGTCGAGGTTATCGATCAAGCTGAGCACACCTGCGCCTGGGAAAAGATCATCTCGCTCGTGAACCGGCGCGACTATACGAGCTTTGAGCTAGAGAAGCGCCTGCACCTCAGAGGGTACACCGAGGCTGTTGTGCATGAGAGCGTGGAGAAGGCTTCGAAGACTCATCTGGTGGATGACAGACGCTTTGGGCGTCTCTTCGTGGAATCCAAAATCCGCCTCGGTTGGGGCAAACGGAAGATCGCCTTAGAGCTCAAGAAGCGCGGATTGGTGCCAGAAGAGATCGAGGGCTGGCCGGAGGCGTTCTTCCCAGAAGACGATCAGTATACACACGCGTGCCAGCTGCTGGAGCACAAAACCCTGCGTCCCCCTCATCGGTATCAGAAGGCGGTGCGTTTCCTGGTAGGGCGTGGCTTTTCCTATGGCATCGCAATGCGGGCTGCAGCTACGGCAGCTGAGGATGATTCCGACAGTGAGCTCTGATTCTGTCGCAGTATTTGTTTCCGTACTGGTGCGGATGTTTTGGGCAATTTTAGGCCCGTATGCCCGTTAGAGTTTGACAGTCAATCGTGCACAACATACGATTGAAAGACCATCTGTGGTTTTTCACGTCTGCGGAAGCGATTCTGTCAGGTGTTTTAATAAATATTTTTATTTGAAAAATTATTGGATTGGCGTCTGGCTCGAAGACGTAGCCGAGTGGTCGTGACATACCTCTTGGATGGTAGCACCTGTGTACCTTTTCTTCATTAAATTGATCATGTGCTATTGAGGAGTCACAATGGGGATTGTTTTACTGATCGTTGGATTGGCGGTGGGAGCTGCCATCTGTTATATTGTCGTCACCAATCAGAGCAATGATCGGGTACAGGACGCAAAGCGACAGATTGAGAGCGCCAAAAGCCAAGCAAAGCAGATAACAGACGAGGCCAAAAAGGCTGCAGACACTTCCAAGAAGGAAGCGATCCTCGAGGCGAAGGAGAAGATTCTCCAGCTTCGGCAGGCCTCAGAGGCCCAAGACAAGCAGCGTAAAGACGAGATCCATATGCTCGAAAACCGCCTGGTACAGCGTGAGGAGTCCCTCGACAGGCGCAACGATTCACTCGATCACCGCGAGCATCAGCTTTCTTCCTTCCAGGGACAGTTGGACCGCAGAAAGAACGATCTGGACAAACTTGAATCCAAGAAGACCGCAGAGCTGGAGCGTATCGCCTCTCTCACGAAGGATCAGGCACACGACGAGCTCTTGAACAAGGTGCGTAAGGAGAGCGTCGGCGAAGAAGCCAAGATCCTGCGTGACTCTGAACAGCGCGTACGCGCTCAGGCTGACAAGACCGCCCGTGAGATTGTCTCCACCGCTATTCAGCGCTGCGCGGCAGACCAGGCCGGTGAGATCACCGTCGCCACGGTTCACATCCCTTCTGATGACCTGAAAGGCCGCATCATCGGCCGTGAGGGCAGAAACATCCGTACCTTCGAGCAAGTCTCCGGGGTCTCCTTGGTTATCGACGACACCCCGGAAACGGTTGTTCTCTCGAGTTTTGACCCGGTCCGCCGTGAGACGGCACGCGTAGCACTCGAGAACCTGATCGCTGACGGCCGTATCCACCCCGCCCGCATCGAGGAGATGTACAAGAAGGCAGAGTCCCTGGTGCAGGAACGCGTCCGCGAGGCAGGCGAGCAGGCGGCCTTCGATACCGGCATTCACGACCTGCACCCGGAGCTGATCAAGACCTTAGGGGCCCTGCGCTACCGTACCTCCTATGGCCAAAATGTCCTGCAGCACTCTATTCAGGTGGCGGCGCTCTGCGGCGTTATGGCATCCGAGCTCGGTATGGATCCGGCCCCTGCAAAGCGTGCCGGTCTCCTGCATGATATCGGCAAGGCCATCGACCACCAGGTTGAGGGGCCGCATGCAGTGATCGGTGCAGACTTAGCGAGACGTTACGGCGAGAAGCCGGAGATCGTCCACGCAATTGAGGCACACCACGCTGACATTGAGCCCAACACAGTGCTCGATGTGCTCGTACAGGCCGCTGACGCGATCTCCGCCGCCCGCCCGGGTGCCCGCCGTGAATCTGCGGAGAACTACATCAAGCGCCTGGAGAAGCTTGAGGAGATCGCCAATGCCCACGAGGGCGTCGAGCGTACCTACGCGATGCAAGCCGGCCGTGAGCTCCACGTGATGGTCGAGCCGGAGAAGATCTCCGACGCGCAGGCTACCGTCCTCGCGCACGATATCGCCAAGCAGATCGAGGACGAGATGGAGTATCCGGGGCAGGTCCGCGTCGTGGTGATCCGTGAGTCCCGTGCGATCGATACCGCAAAGTAGACGATGAACAAAAATACCCATGAAGATTTGGCTGCTTTCCTTGTCCGCAACGGGCAGGGAGAGCAGTTAAGCGTTGAAGAGAATTTAGGCGAAGGCTTTGTACGCCTGAGGGTCGCCGAAGCGGAGCGTCGGCAGGCGAAGGATGATATCCGCTGCGTTGAGGATGCTGAAATCGAGCTGCTGCGCAACGCCTACGACGCCAGGGCTTCCACAATACTCATCGCCACGAATCTGTCTGACGGCAAGCGCAGTCTCACCGTGGTGGACGACGGGGACGGGATTCCCCAGGACATGTGGGAGCGGGTCTTTGAGGCGCGCGTCACCGGCAAGCTCAAGAGCGTGCACGTGGATACCTACGGGATCCACGGAAGAGGCATGGCGCTCTATTCGATCCGTGAGAATGTGGAGCAGGCCCGGGTAGTTAACTCCGGTACAAGCTTGGGTACTTCAATACAAGTGGTCTTCGACACGCAGAAGATCCCCGAGAAGAAAGACCAATCGAGTTGGCCGGAGCTTGCCCCCAATGAGGGCGGGAAGGTCCACATTGTGCGTGGCCCCCACAACCTGATCCGGTGCGCCTGTGACTTTTGCCTTGCGGCTTCGCGGCGCTGCTCGATCTTTATCGGCTCTGCCGCAGAGGTCATTGCCGCAGCGATTCGCTATACGCCCTTGCCCCAAGGCTCTGCCTCTGAGCTCATGGGCGTGAAGCTCAACGAGCTGCCCCTGTTGACCCGATTGAAGCTCGCGAGTGACGCCCACGAACTCGCCGAGGTCGCAAACTCGCTCGGTCTTACGATCTCCGAACGTAGCGCACAGCGTATCCTTACCGGGCAGATCGAGCCGGCACCGGATGTCTATACGTACTGTACACACGCAAAACCAGCCATTGAGACACCCTCACCACTCAGCCCACCTCGCCGGAGCGCCAACCTTGAAAAAGATCGACGTGGACTCAAGCTCAGCCCCGAGGATCGGGAGGCCTTCGAGAAACTGATGGAGAAAGACTTCGCCTATTTGAAGGAGCGCTATTACCTCCATCTGAACGGAACGCCGACGGTTCAGCTCACGTCAGGTAAAGTTACGGTCACGTTCCCGTATCGTAAGGAAGATTAGGGGATGCGTGATCCGTATTGAGGGTACTTTGTGGTAAAACCATATAAGGTATGTAGGGGCGCCTGAGTCCACTACATAGTGTTGAAACTCAACAGGAGTTAAAAACATGGATTTTCTTAAAGTCTCTAGCAAGTCGTCTCCGGCATCCGTCGCAGGTGCTATCGCAGGCATGGTCAAAGATGGAGCTTCCGTCACGATGCAGTGTGTCGGTGCCGGCGCGGTGAACCAAGCCGTGAAGGCGGTCGCGATTGCTCGGGGCTTTCTGATCCCCACAGGCGTGGATATCTCCTGCGTGCCAACCTTCTCCGAGATCGAGATCTCGGGTCAAAGCCGCACCGCGATCCGTATCGCGGTCTGTGTGCACAAGTTGGACCCACCTCAGCTTTCTCAAGATATGCCCTCTGATACAAGGAAATAGGTAGTATGCAACAGTATCGAGAACTGGTAGGGAAGACCTATCAGGTGACAACTTTCGGTTGCCAGATGAATTTTGCCGACTCAGAGCGCGTCTCGGGCCTTCTGGACAGCTGTGGCTGCATCCAGGTAGATTCTATCGATCAGGCCGACATCGCAGTGTACATGACGTGCTCAGTGCGTGAGGGGGCCGATACCCGGCTCTATGGGGTCGCCTCCGGAGCCGTGAGCGCTCCGACGCCGCCCTCAGGCAGGCGCGTGATCGCCGTGGGAGGCTGCGTAGCACAGCGCGAAGGAGCCGAGCTGAAAAAGCATATCCACGCAGTCGATGTGGTCTTCGGTACCGCAGCGCTAGCTTCCTTACCCACGTTGCTCTGTGAGGCATTCGATAAGGACGACAACGACAAGCACGTGCTCGTGGATACCGAAGAGGACCCCTCCTACTCTCCAACCGATCTACCCTCACACCGTGCAAGCCACTTCCACGCCTGGGTGCCGATCATGTCCGGCTGTGACAACTTCTGTACCTACTGCATCGTCCCGTATGTGCGTGGGCGTGAGCGCTCCCGCACCATGGAGTCCATTATCACCGAATGTGAGTTTCTGGTAGCCGACGGGGTCCGTGAGATCACCCTACTGGGCCAGAATGTCAATTCCTACGGTAAAAATATCTACGGGAAGCCCTGCTTTGCGCAGCTGTTGCGTGAAGTCGGGAAGACCGGGGTCGAGCGTATCCGTTTCACCTCCTCAAATCCGAAGGATCTGAGCGATGAGGTGATTGCAGCCATGGCAGAAACGCCGGCAGTGATGCCGCACCTGCACCTGGCGGTGCAGAGCGGTTCCACCCGTATCCTCAAAGCGATGAATAGAAAGTATACGAGAGAGCAGTACCTCGCCCTCGCACGGCGCCTGCGTACGGCGATGCCCGATCTGGCCCTCTCCACTGACATTATCGTCGGCTTCCCCGGAGAGACCGAAGAGGACTTTGAACAGACGCTTTCTCTGGTCAAAGAGGTGGGTTTTAACTCCGCCTTCACCTTCATCTATTCTAGACGTCCGGAAACTCCGGCAGCCAAACTCAAGGATAATACGCCTCACAGCGTGATTCAGGAACGGTTTAACCGGTTGGCGAAGCTGGTCACCGATCTCTCCCATGCATCCAACGAGAAAGACTTTGGGAAGCTCTCAGAGGTGCTTGTGGAGGGTCCCTCCAAGAAGAATCCGAAGGTACTCGTAGGTCACAGTCAGAAGAACCAGACAGTGCTCTTTGATGGGGTAGCAGGGTGGAGCAGCGCTGATCTGATCGGCAAGATCGTGGATGTACGGGTCAATGAGGTGAAGTCCTGGTACCTCAAGGGCTCTGTCGAAGGTGAGCCTCGGTGAAAGGGGGCAAGGTCCTTGCAATCGTTGGACCGACCGCCTCAGGGAAAAGCGCATTAGCTGACAAAGTCGCTGCCCAGCTCCACACCAGTGAGATCTCCATTGACGCAATGCAGGTCTATCGCGGCATGGACATCGGGACCGCTAAGACCCCAGTCGCTGAGCGGGTCTGCCCACTGCTGATGGTGGATATGGCGGATATCGTCGACAACTATTCGGTGCAGCTCTTTCAGACACAGGCAAGAGAATACATCGACAAATTGCAGGCGGATGATCAGCTGCCGGTACTCTGCGGAGGGACCGGGCTCTATCTCGATGCGGTGATTGACGATATGCGCTTCCCCAAAGGGCAAACCGACTCAGCAGCACGCAAAAAGTATGAGACCCTCGCAGAAAAAGAGGACGTAGAGGCGCTCTACACACTCTTACAGGAGCGCGATCCGGATTCCGCTGACATAATCCACCCCCACAACATCAGACGCGTTATACGCGCTCTGGAGATGCTCGATGAGGGAAAGAGCTACGCCACCCAACACAAGGGGTTGTACAAACGCGCTTCGTGGTACCAAGCGCAGATCTATGGGATCGCAATGGAGCGCGAGCGACTCTACAGAAGAATCGATACGCGCGTCGACGCTATGTTCGATGAAGGTTTAGTTAAAGAGGTTAAAGGCTTAATGGATCAAGGGCTCGCCTCAGCGCTGACGGCGCTCCAGGCGATTGGCTATAAAGAAATCGTAAGCGCACTGAACGGTGAGATTACATTGGATGAGGCACGCGAATTGATGAAAAAGAATACCCGGCATCTGGCGAAACGCCAGCTTTCCTGGTTCCACCGCGATCCCCGCGTGAATTGGCTCGATCTTGACAAAATGACAAGCGATGAGGCAGCTGAGCAAATCGTCGCAGCCGTAGGGGAGCGGTGAGCCATGGCTGAGCGCTGCACACCGATCAGCACCAAGCCAGAACCTGAGAAAGCGATCATCGTAGGCGTCGATACCCACACCTCTGAATGGTCAGTGGATGAATCTCTGGCTGAGCTTGAACGTTTGGTTCAAACCGACGGAGGTGTGGTTGTCGCCCGGATCACGCAGCGTTTGGAGACTCCGAATCCCCGTACGCTTGTCGGCGCCGGAAAAGCGGAGGAAATTACGCAAACGGCCCAGGCGCTCCAAGCGCAATTGGTGGTCTTCGACGACGAGTTAACACCTTCACAGCAATCAAACCTCGAGCATGTGGTCGGTTCCAAGATCAAGGTGATCGACCGTACTGCGCTCATCCTCGATATCTTCGCAGCACACGCTACGACCAAAGAAGGACGCCTCCAGGTGAACCTCGCGCAGGCGGAGTATCTGTTACCGAGACTGCGCGGTATGTGGAGCCACTTGGTGCGTGAGCAGACGCGCGGCGGTATCGGAGGCCGGTTCGGTATGGGCGAATCTCAGCTTGAGGTCGATAGACGTTTAGTCAGAAAACGCATCTCTCACCTTAAACAAGAGCTCAAGACTTTGGATACGCAGCGCAAAACGCAGTCGAAGGCGCGCTGGAAATCCGGTATCTATCGGGTCGCTCTGGTGGGCTATACGAATGCCGGAAAGTCGACATTGCTGAATGCTCTGTGTGGTTCGGACGTCTATGTACGCGATGAGCTCTTTGCGACGCTTGACCCGACGACGCGCACGATTGAGTTACAAGAGAGCAGAAAGATCACGATCACTGACACGGTCGGCTTCATTCAGAAGCTGCCGACGCTGTTGGTTGATGCTTTCCGGACGACCTTACAGGAAGCCATGAATGCGGATCTGCTGCTTGAGGTCGCTGACGCCTCAGATCCCCATGTCCTGAAAGAACTGAATGTCGTTAACCAGACCTTGAAAGAGATCGATGCTGATAAGATCCCACGACTCGTTGTCCTGAACAAATGTGATCTGGTAAGCGATGCGGATCTGCACAACCTGTTGTGCCCCTATCCACAGGCTGTCTGCATCTCAGCCCTTCAAAAGAAGGGGTTGCGTGGCTTGCTCTACCACATTGCTCAGGAGGCTTCCAGAGGCGATGTGAGCATGACGGTTGGAGTGCCGTATAGCAAGGGAATCCTGATGAACATGCTGCATGAGCGCTGCCAGGTGATCCATGAGGAATATAAGGATAAGGGCCTACAAGCAACAGCAAAGATCCCAAAACGGCTCAAGAAGGTCTTTGAGCCTTATCAGGTAGACGCAGGTTCAATAGCAAGCGCTGAGCCTTAGAAATCTAAAACAGGAGCTGCTATAAGATCAACGACCGAGCAACCAAGATAATGGGCTGGTGCACGATGTAGAAAAAAACAACGTGTACCGGTCCATAAATTGTAACGGTCGACATTTATTAAGCTCAACCTTATTAGCCGAGATGTTCCTGAGGGGATAGGTCAAACAGGGCGAGAAACACTACCACAAAGATGATTGCGGCGGAATAAACCCTGAAGATGAATGTGAAAGCGCTCTAAGAAGGCGTAGAGCAGCGTACAGGCGCCGATACAGAACATGATCCCGAAGCTAATCGGATACCTACCAGTCTAGATAACGGGTGATAGTGTACCTACGTTGAGCTGCAAAGGCTTGCATCGGCCACCATCGTATGGCA
>ERZ773013.636-NODE-636-length-21817-cov-8.513510_pt1 | contig 21817 bp, 19 predicted proteins | sample MGYA00511670_ERZ773013 | MGnify/ENA primary metagenome ERZ773013 (study PRJEB29015, sample SAMEA2738120) | human oral metagenome | biome: human oral; feature: human-associated habitat; material: saliva | place: China | collected 2257 ... | reverse complement strand
GTCAATCAACAAGTGCCCACACAGATTGTCTGATATATTGTTAAAGAGCAAAAAACAACGACGCACTGGATGTTTTAATGTTTCACAACAGCGCGTCGTTGTGTGGGGCGTATTATAGGCATTTAAGACTCCTTTGCAAGATCTTTTTGTAAAAAAATGTAAATTTTTTTGCTATTTGCTTACAAACGCACCAACATGACGAGAAAAAATCATTTTAAAACGGTAATACCATCAAATCCCCAGAGAGCCAACGCTTGTTCTAATTGGTGTTTATTCTCTACATCTTGCGTACAAAAGACCTGATTTTTTACCTCTGATTGTGACCGCACTTCTAATTTATTAAGTAAGAACTGCAATCGCTTGGCAATGGCGAATCCTGGATCCATAAAATTCTTTACTTGAGGTAAGCAAATTTGAATTTCATCTTTAATTAAAGGGAAATGCGTACAGCCTAAACAAATCGTATCTAAATTCTCTATTGAGGCCCAGGGACTTAATTCATTTTTCAATGCAATCAAATCAACCGATTTCCCTTGGATTTTATGCTCTGCGATTTCAACCAATTTAGTTGAGCCTAACCGTTCAACCACACAATGGGAGGCAAACTGATGGATAAGCTCATTAACATAAGGGCGTTTAACCGTCCCCTTTGTCGCCAATAGTCCAATATGTTTCGTTTGTGATATTTCTGCCGCCGGCTTAATGGCAGGTACGGTGCCCACAATAGGAATAGAAAATTGTTCACGTAAAGGCGGTAACACCACCGTACTCGCGGTATTACAAGCAATCACAATGGCATCAAGTGGATAATCCTGATTAATTTTTTTACAAATATCCAATGTTCGCTGAATGATTGTTTCTTCTGATTTTTCTGAGTAAGGAAAACCTGCATTGTCAAAGCAATACAAATAATGGTTATCAGGCATCAGCTTTTTCGCTTCCCGATAAACACTCAAGCCCCCCATTCCAGAATCAAAGAAAAGTACCGTTGATTTATTCATTTATAAAACTCTTTCAAAAATAACCGCACTTTAGGCATTCGAATAAATTTCTCGATTATTTAGCCAACGACGGATTAAACTTTCTGCCACATCCGGATATTTCACTATTAATGCTTTAGCATAATGTTGAACTGTTGGAATCATTTTACGATCACGCATTAAATTCGCCACCTTAAATTCGGCAATACCCGTCTGTTTAGTGCCCAATACTTCACCTGGGCCGCGAATTTCTAAATCTTTTTCCGAAATCACAAAGCCATCTTGGCTATCACGCAATACCTGTAAACGTTTTTTCGACACTTTACCCAACGGCGGTTTATACATTAGGACACAAAAAGACGCCGTACTGCCACGCCCTACTCGTCCACGTAACTGATGGAGTTGTGATAAGCCCAAACGCTCTGCATTTTCAATGATCATTAGACTGGCATTCGGCACATCTACGCCCACTTCGATCACGGTTGTAGCCACAAGCAAATCGAGTTCTGCATTTTTAAAGGCAGCCATAATATCTTGTTTTTCTTGCGGTTTCATTCGCCCATGTACAAGACCAATTTTAAGCATCGGCAAGGCTTTCGTTAAATCTTCCCAAATTGCCTCGGCTGCTTGCGCTTCTAATACTTCAGATTCATCAATTAACGTACAAACCCAATAAGCCTGACGTTTTTCATTAATACAGGCATTTTTGACTCGAGCCACGATTTCATCACGGCGTTCTTCAGAAATAACCACTGTCGTAATCGGTGTTCTACCTGGAGGTAATTCATCAATAATCGACGTATCAAGATCAGCATAAACCGTCATTGCTAACGTTCTTGGGATTGGCGTTGCTGTCATAATCAGTTGATGTGGATAAAATCCTGCTTTTTCGCCTTTTTCTCGCAACATTAAACGCTGATGCACACCAAAACGATGCTGTTCATCAATAATTACCAAGGCTAAATCGGCAAATTCCACTTCTTCTTGGAATAAAGCATGCGTGCCCACCACCATTTGTACCGCACCGGATTTAATTTTTTCCAATTCAGCTTGGCGAGCTTTCCCTGTCACCTTACCCGCTAACCAACCGACTTCAATACCAAAAGGTTCTAACCAACGGCGGAAATTATTTGCATGCTGTTCCGCTAAAATCTCTGTTGGCGCCATTAAAGCCACTTGTTTGCCATTATCAATCGCTAATAAGGCCGCTAAGGCTGCCACTAATGTTTTCCCCGAACCTACATCCCCTTGAACAAGTCGCATCATTGGATAATCTTTCGCTAAATCCTGTTCAATATCTGCCACTACTCTATTTTGGGCATTGGTTGGTTGAAAAGGCAAAGATGCAAGAAAACGTTGCTTCAAATCGGTTTGATAATGCAATGGCAACGCTAAAAACTGCTGCGTACCCAACCGCACTTTTTGCATCGCAAGATTATGTGCAAGAAGCTCTTCAAAGATAAGTCGTTGCTGTGCGGGATGTTGTCCTTTCTCTAAAACATCTAATGAGATATCTGGCGGTGGACGATGCAAAAATCGAATAGCATCCTTTAAGCTAAAAGGATGTGGATTAAATTCATTAGGTAAAATTTCCGTTAATTGGATTTTATCGAGTAAAGCCAAGGCTTGATCGGTTAGCTTACGTAATGAATTTTGTTTTAAACCTTCCGTTGTGGAATAAATAGGCGTAAGTGTTTCCTCTAAAACCAATGGTGCATTATCCCGTATGATTTGATATTCAGGATGATGAATTTCCGCCATAAAGCGTCCACGTTTAATTTCGCCAAACGCTTTGACGCGCGTACCAATCTGAAAACTGTTTTTCATCCCCGCATTAAAATTGAAGAAACGGAGCATAATCTTGCTCGTTCCATCAGAGAGACTTACGGTTAAAATAGGACGTCGCCCAAAGGCAACTTCACAGGTTTGGACAACACCTTCAATGGTGGCATATTGTTCAGGGCGAAGATCGGCAATAGGCGTAATTCTCGTGCGATCTTCATAACGGATAGGTAAATGAAAAAGCAAGTCTTGGAGATTATGAATTCCAAGACGGCTTAATTTATCAGAGATTGCCGCGCCAACACCAGATAAAGTGGTTAGAGGAATGGCATCGAGAAGTTGCGTGCTCATTATGCTTCATTAATATTGCGCTTCAAACGAATCACACTGGTAATTTGTTTGATTTTTCGCATAATGTTTTCTAAATGATAGATATCTCTCGCGCCAACTTGGATAATGACTAATAGCACATTATTCTCTAATTCTTCCGTCCAAATACTTTGAATATTACTTTCACAAGTCGCGACGGCTGTCATGAGGCTACCTAATACATTTTGTTCATTAAGCATTTCAATGTGTAATTCAGCATCAAAATTGACCGCACTTTCAGTCTCTTCCCATTTTGCCGAGGTGAAATCTTTGGCATTGCTCGACGTTAAATTAGAACAAGCTTGATGATGTACAACCACACCTTTCTTCGCAGTACTTAATGCCACGATCGGATCACCTGGAATTGGATGACAACATTGAGCGAAAGACGCTTTCATTTCACCATCTCGGCTCAATGTTAATGTGCTTTGCGTATTTTCAGAAACACCATCCACATCAATTTCAATGGCCTCATCCATTAACTGATGGGCAATGACACTCGACATTTGATTGCCCACACCGATTTCCATAAAAAGCTCATTAAGGCTTGAGAGATTCAATTCATTCAGTACTGCTTGGATTTTCTCTTCAGAAACCTCGGAGAGATAATGTGGTTTCAGGGCCATTTCTAGCTGTTTTTTACCCGTTTGAACGGCATCATCTGCACGCAATAATTTTAAGAAATGACGAATACGGGTTCTTGCGCGAGCCGTCACTACAAAGTTTAACCAGTTAACGCTTGGATGAGTATTTTCACTGGTCACAATCTCAACGGTTTGACCAGATTCTAAAGCTTGTGATAACGGATAAGGTTTATGCTCTACTACTGCAGCAACACAATGATTTCCCACATCAGAATGCACTGCATAAGCAAAATCAACAGCTGTTGCCCCCATTGGTAATTCAACGATACGACCTTTCGGCGTAAAGACATAGATTTCTTTCGGGAAAAACTCGGATTTTACATTTTCAATAAACTCAAAGGAGTTACCGACGTTTTGTTGAATATCTACTAGGCTTTGTAACCAACGTTGTGCACGTACTTGAGCGGTGGTGCTATCGTTTTTACCACCTTCTTTATACACCCAATGAGCGGTAATCCCCATTTCAGCAACCTGTTCCATTTCTTCAGTCTGAAGATGAACTTCTACGGGTACACCATGAGGGCCTATCATCGAGGTTTGTAAAGCTTGGTAGCCATTTGCACGTGGCACAGCAATATAATCTTTCACTTTACCAGGGCGAGGCTTATACAAACTATGCATTTGCCCCAATCCACGATAGCAATCATCAACCGAATTCACAATAACGCGGAAAGCATAAATATCCATAATAGAATGGAATTTCTGATCTTTCATGCGCATTTTTTGATAGATTTTATAGAGATGTTTTTCACGTCCCCAAATACGACTTGGAATACCCGCATCCTCAAGACGTTGTGAAATATCATTAGAAATACGTTGGATTAATTCTTGACGAGAACCGCGCGCCTGTTCGACAAATTTTTTAAGTACTTCATAACGGCGAGGATGCATTGCTTCAAAAGATAAATCTTCTAATTCATTCTTGATATGCTCAATGCCTAAACGGTGGGCTAATGGACAGTAAATCTCTAAGGTTTCTTTTGCAATGCGACGACGTTTGTCTGGACGTAGCGCTCCCAACGTTCGCATATTATGGGTACGGTCAGCCAGTTTGATTAAGACAACGCGAATATCTCGAGTCATCGCTAAAATCATTTTGCGGAAGTTTTCAACCTGTGCTTCTTGGCGAGTACGGAATTTCAATTTATCTAGTTTAGATACGCCGTCAACAATTTCGGCTACGCTAGCGCCAAATTCATCTTTTAATTGGGATTCGGTATAAGGGGTATCTTCGATAACATCATGCAACAACGCAGCCATGATTGCTTCATGGTCTAAATGCATTTCCGCAATAATTGAAGCTACTGCAACAGGGTGAGTAATGTAAGGTTCGCCGCTTGAGCGAAATTGTCCTTCGTGAGCATCTCGCGCAATGACGAATGCACGTTTGATTAATTCAATTTTATCGACGGGCAAATACCCCTGAATAATTCGATCTAAATCTGCAAACAATTCCAAAGGACACCTGACTTTTTGTAGAGAGAAAGACTAGGCGATCAAAATAGCTTTAATTTTGACCGCACTTTAATGAGATTATTCTGCGATTAACGCTACTGCCACTTCTTCATTACGTTGAGAAGCTGCCGCATCTAAATACTCTTTTGCATCCATGATTTCTTGGTTGATTAAACCTTTTTCGATTTCACGTAATGCGATTACAGTTGGTTTATCGTTATCTTCCGGCACTAACGGCTCACTTTGATGTAACTCTAATTGTCTCGCACGACGAGCGGCGGTTAAAATTAAATCAAAACGGTTACCAATTTTTTCTACTGCATCTTGCACAGTCACTCGAGCCATGTTTTACTCCGATGTTAAAAATAATGTCTATAAAGGGAAAATATTGTACTCAATTCAAGCTTATTTTGCTAGTAGCTGATGAATTAAGTCTGCATTTTCTGTTTGTTGATAAGCTTTAGTCAAGCGTTCTGCCTGCAAAATGCTTTGTAAATCTGCCAATGCCTGTTCAAAATTATCGTTCACAATAACATAATCATATTCATCATAATGTGAAATTTCGCTGATTGCTTTTGACATTCGCTCAGCAATAACCTCTTTGCTATCCTGTCCGCGTCCAACCAAGCGACGCTCCAATTCAGGCAATGATGGTGGCAAAATAAAAATGCTTTTTACAGAAGGTACTTTTTGACGAATTTGCTGTGCACCTTGCCAATCAATATCTAAAAACACATCAATGCCTTTTGCTAAGTTTTCTTCAATTGCTGGCAATGAAGTGCCGTAATAATTACCGCCAAACACTTTTGCATATTCTAAGAAGTGGCCTTTTTCAATTAAGGTTTCAAATTCTTCTACTGAAACAAAATAATAATGCACACCATGACTTTCGCCTGGTCGAGGTGAACGCGTTGTGTGTGAAATAGACACCATTTTTTTCGTGCCTTGATTTTTTTCTAATAACGCAGAAATTAATGATGACTTGCCCGCCCCACTTGGTGCAGAAAGAATGTATAAATTACCTTGAGACATAATTGAAACCTCTTCTTGTTGTTTGTTTTTATTATACAAAAAGAAAATGAAAAGTGCGGTCAAATTTTCATTTGTTTTACCAAATTGTTAAAAAGTGATCGAGATCACAAAAAAGTGGTATATACCCTTTTTTTTATCAAAATGCCCATGCTATAATCCATGAGAACTCGTTAGAGCAACGATTTTGTTTAACTTAAAAAAATAGAAGGTGAAAATCTTATGGCTATTAAAATTGGTATCAACGGTTTCGGCCGTATCGGTCGTATCGTATTCCGTGCAGCACAACATCGCGATGACATCGAAGTTGTAGGTATCAACGACTTAATCGACGTTGAATACATGGCTTACATGTTGAAATACGATTCAACTCACGGTCGTTTTGACGGTACTGTTGAAGTTAAAGACGGTAACTTAGTAGTAAACGGTAAAACTATCCGTGTTACTTCTGAACGTGATCCTGCAAACCTTAACTGGGGGGCGATCGGCGTTGATGTTGCAGTTGAAGCAACAGGTTTATTCTTAACTGATGAAACAGCACGCAAACACATCACTGCTGGTGCGAAAAAAGTCGTATTAACAGGTCCTTCTAAAGATAGCACACCAATGTTCGTACGTGGTGTAAACTTCGGTGCATACGCTGGTCAAGACATCGTGTCTAACGCTTCTTGTACTACAAACTGTTTAGCACCTTTAGCACGTGTTGTTCACGAAACTTTCGGTATCAAAGATGGTTTAATGACTACTGTTCACGCAACCACTGCAACTCAAAAAACTGTTGATGGTCCATCTGCTAAAGACTGGCGCGGTGGTCGTGGTGCGGCACAAAACATCATCCCTTCATCTACCGGTGCAGCGAAAGCTGTGGGTAAAGTATTACCAGCATTAAACGGTAAATTAACTGGTATGGCGTTCCGTGTTCCTACTCCAAACGTTTCTGTAGTTGACTTAACTGTAAACTTAGAAAAACCAGCAACTTACGAACAAATCAAACAAGCAATCAAAGATGCAGCTGAAGGTAAAACTTTCAACGGCGAATTAAAAGGCGTTTTAGGTTACACTGAAGATGCAGTAGTTTCTACAGACTTCAACGGTTGTGCTTTAACTTCTGTATTTGATGCTGATGCAGGTATCGCATTAACTGATTCTTTCGTTAAATTAGTATCTTGGTACGATAACGAAACTGGTTACTCAAACAAAGTATTAGACTTAGTTGCACACGTTTACAACTACAAAGGCTAATCAAAATACCTAAAAAATTAACCGCTCTTTTTAGAGCGGTTTTTTTTATTTCCAATCCATTTCACTTAATCAATATTTTTAAATTCTTTATTTCTCATCCGGAGATAAAAATAGAAAAATAAATATGCCTATTATTTATTCTATATTCACAAAATAACAACATTTCACTAGATTTTAAATTTATTTCGTTTATATTAGCGTACAGTTGTTCGCTCAAATAAGGGTTATATGAATTTAGAACGTCATTTCGTCAATCGAATTCGCCAACAGGCAAAAACTCGTCAAAATGCAACCGCACTTCGCCATAAAATTAATGGCTTATGGAAAGATATTTCATGGAATGCATTTCAACAACAGCTTGATCAGCTTTCATTAGCTTTTCTTGCTTGCAATATTCAAGTACAAGATAAAATTGCGATTTTTGCGAACAATATGTCACGTTGGACAATCGCAGATATTGCAGCACTTCAAGTCCGTGCCATCACCGTTCCAATTTATGCAACAAATACTGCACAACAAGCTGAATTTATTTTAAATCATGCCGATGTCAAAATTCTGTTTGTCGGTGACCAAGAACAATATAATCAAGCGTTAGAAATTGCGCATCAATGCCCACAATTACAAAAAATTGTGGCCATGAAAGAACAAATTCAACTGAGTGAAAACACTCTTTCTTGCCATTGGGAAGATTTAATTCAATTAGGCTCAGCCGAATTTCAAGCTGAATTTGAAACTCGCTTAGTAAGTAAGACAATGGATGATTTATTCACGATCATCTATACCTCTGGTACAACGGGTGAACCGAAAGGCGTCATGCTTGATTACAGTAACTTGGCGCATCAACTTAAAGCCCATGATATTGCATTAGATGTTAATCAAAATGAGGTTTCGCTTTCTTTTTTACCATTTAGTCACATTTTTGAGCGAGCTTGGGTTGCCTATGTGTTACATCGCGGAGCAATTCTCTGTTATCTCGAAGACACCAATCAAGTACGTGAAGCATTAACAGAAGTGCGCCCAACCTTTATGTGTGCCGTACCGCGTTTCTATGAAAAAATTTATTCTGCTGTACTGGATAAAGTCCAAAAAGCACCTTTTATTCGTCAGATGATTTTCCATTGGGCGATTGCAGTGGGACAAAAACGTTTTGATCTTCTCTCTCAAAATAAAAAAGTCCCGTTCTTCTTGCAAAAACGCTATGTACTTGCCGATAAACTAGTACTTTCTAAACTGCGTTCATTGTTAGGCGGACGAATTAAAATGATGCCTTGCGGTGGCGCAAAATTAGAGCCAAGCATTGGCCTTTTCTTCCATAGCATTGGGATTAATATCAAACTCGGTTATGGTATGACAGAAACCACAGCTACCGTCTCTTGCTGGGATGATCATCATTTTAATCCGAATTCTATTGGTAAATTAATGCCAAACGCAGAAGTTAAAATTGGTGAAAATAACGAGATTCTGGTGCGTGGTGACATGGTGATGAAAGGTTACTATAAAAAGCCAGAAGAAACGGCTCAAGCCTTCACTGAAGATGGCTTCTTGAAAACGGGAGATGCCGGTGAATTTGATGCTGAAGGTAATTTATTTATTACCGACCGTATTAAAGAGTTGATGAAAACCTCTAACGGTAAATACATTGCACCACAATATATCGAAGGTAAAATCGGTAAAGATAAATTTATCGAACAAATTGCGATTATTGCTGATGCAAAAAAATATGTTTCAGCGTTGATCGTACCTTGTTTTGATAGCGTAGAAGAATATGCGAAAAAACTGAATATTAAGTATCAAGATCGTATGGAATTACTCAAACACTCTGACATTATCAAAATGTTTGAACAACGTATCGAAAGTCTTCAAAAAGAATTGGCACACTTCGAGCAAGTGAAGAAATTTACGCTACTCTCTCAGGCATTTAGCGTCAAACTTGGTGAAATCACGCCTACGCTCAAATTACGCCGAAAAGTAATTATGGAACGTTATCGTCATATCATTGATTCGATGTATTCCAACAATAAAGAGAACAAGGAAAATAAAGAATAAAAAAGTGCGGTGAATTTCACCGCACTTTTTATTTTAACAAAAATGATTTATTCGACTTCTACCAGCACACCTTCTTGGTGAGGTTTCAATACGCCAACCTCACTAAGCTCAATACCGGCTTTTTTCGCAATCTCTAAGATTTCCGCCTCACTTTCAGGTTTAACCGCAATCAACAAGCCACCTGAAGTTTGAGGATCGCAAAGTACCGCCTTTTGATAATCTGTAAGAGGACCAATTTTATGACCATAGCTTTCAAAGTTACGGTTGGTTCCACCTGGTACACAACCTTCAGCAATATAATCTGCTACGCCATCTAATAATTTGATTTTATCAAAATGCACAACCGCATTAAGGTTTGAGCCTTCACAGATTTCAGCTAAATGTCCTAATAAACCAAAGCCAGTGACATCCGTCATGGCGGTTACACCTGCAACTTCCGCAAATTGGCTACCAATCAGGTTCATTTGACACATGGCTGCCGTTGCTAAGCCTTGATGTTCTGGTTTTAACTTGCCTTTTTTCTCTGCAGTAGTTAGCACCCCGATACCTAATGGCTTGGTTAAATAAAGTTTACAATTTGCTTCTGCTGAGGCATTACGTTTCACACGTTCGGTTGCAATAACACCCGTTACGGCTAAACCAAAAATGGGTTCTGGCGCATCAATCGAGTGACCTCCAGCAAGGGAAATCCCCGCTTGATGACAAGCAAAACGTCCACCATCAACTATTTTTTGTGCCACTTCTGCCGGTAATTTATTAATCGGGAAACCTAAAATAGCAATCGCCATAATTGGTTTACCACCCATTGCGAAAATATCGCTAATGGCATTGGTCGCAGCAATGCGGCCAAAATCAAAAGGATCGTCCACAATCGGCATGAAGAAATCCGTGGTACTGATAATTGCAGTACCATTACCAAGATCATAAACCGCTGCATCATCCGCTGTTTCATTTCCCACTAATAAATTGGGATCAGCAAATTTTTCGAGTTTAGTCTGTAAAATTGTCCCTAACACCTTAGGCGAAATTTTACAGCCTCAACCTGCGCCATGGCTGTATTGTGTTAAACGAATCTCATCCGTCATATTCAATCCTTTGTTAAAATAACGTATTTCTTAAACAAAAAGAGCGGTCAGAAAAAGCCGTATTTAAGAGGCTAACTTCTCCACTTTTGCTTGCTTGATCATGTTATCGCTGACTTCTAAAATGGTAATTCTTAAGCCATTGATTTCACAAACAGTTCCTTCATCAGGAATATCTTCAAGATGTTCAAGAATTAAACCATTAAAGGTTCGTGCATCTTCTGTATCTAATTCCCAACCAAACATTTTATTCAAATCACGAAGATTTGCCGAACCTTCAATAATCATCGAACCATCAGATTGCTGAACAACTTCTTGTTCAATGGTCGGTGCTGTAGTGGTTGTAAAATCACCTACAATTTCTTCTAAAATATCTTCAAGAGTAACTAATCCTTTAATATCACCATATTCGTCCACCACTAAACCGATACGTTCTTTTTTCGTACGGAAATTCGCTAATTGTGTTTTTAGTGGTGTCCCTTCTGGAATGAAGTACACTTCATCGACGGCACGTAATAAGGTTTCTTTGGTAAATTCATTTTTTTCTAATAACAAACGAAACGCTTCACGCACACGCAAAATCCCTAATACTTGTTCATCAAGGCTGCCTTTATACAACACAATTCGGTTATGTGGTGCATGATTAAGTTGGCGCATAATAGCTTTCCAATCATCATCGATATCAATCCCAGCAATTTCATTACGTGGTACCATGATATCGTCGACAGTCACCGTTTCCATATCTAAAATAGAGAGCAACATTTGTGGATGCTGTTCATCTGGTGTGGCTTCTCCCGCTTCCGATACAATACTACGAAGTTCTTCACGGCTAATCACTTGTTTTTGCATATCGGGTTTTAAACCCACCATTCGCATTAAGGTTTTCGTAAAAATATTCATTAACCAAACTAATGGATAGAACACTTTTAACAATAGCGACAAAATGTGACTTGAAAATAATCCCACTTTCTCTGGATGCATCGCCGCAACGGTTTTAGGGAAAATTTCAGAAAAAACAAGCATAGCAAAGGTTAATAAACCTGTTGCGATTGCTACACCCGCATCACCATATAAACGCATACCAATCATAGTTGCAATAGCGGAAGCACTGATGTTAACAAGGTTATTAAAGATCAGAATAAAACTTAACAAGGTATCGGGCTTCTCGAGCAGTTTTTCTGCTTTTTGCGCGCCTTTATTGCCTTGTTCCGCCATAAAACGAAGGCGATATTTATTGAGAGAGAGTAATCCGGTTTCTGAGCCGGAGAAATAGGCTGATAAAACTAAACAAATAATGAGTGTAATAAATAAAGTACTAAGGGGGATACTGTCCAAGGGTAAATCCTTTTGTTCGTTAATCAACAAAAAGTGCGGTCATTTTCACCGCACTTTTTACCTGTTCTTTGATTTTAATTAAATCAAACGGCTACCAAAATAGCCAATCGTAAGCAGCATGATACCTGAAATTGCGTAAATAATCATCCTTTTTCCACGCCAGCCCAATCGCCAATGACCAAAACAAGCAATACCAAAACTAATCCAAGCTAGGAAAGAGAAAATTGCTTTGTGCAGATTTTCTGGGGTCACTGCTTGCAACACATGATAAGTGCCTGAAATTAACGTCAGCGTGAGTAAAACCTCCCCCATCGCAAATAAACAAAAGAAATGGCGTTCTACTGCCATCAATGGCGGAATTGCTGGCGAAAATTGAATTTTACGTTTTTTCAAATTACGGTCTAACCATACCAATTGGATCACATAAAGCGTTGCAATAAAACAAACTGCATAGGTAAATAGCGACAAGCCAATATGGAATAACATCAACGTATTTTGATTAAGCATTTGAATAATGTGGCTTGATAAGAATGTCGCAAAGATCAAGCTAATGATCGAAAACGCATACACTATCGGTAAAACAAACCACATTGTCGAAACGAGAAACATTGAAAGCGTCGCCAATGCCGCAATAATGACGCTCATTAAGGAAGCGATTTGCATTAGCGTAAAACTTTGCCCTGAAGCAAGATCCTCTAGCAGAGGGAACGTGCTGACTGCATGCAGAACAATTGCTGCAAGTGCGGTCAGAAAAAACGGAATTTTACTTTGACTCAACTTCCCTTCTGATGAATTCATCAAAAACGGGGCGATCAACAATAAACTAAGAATGTAAAAAATAATCGAAAAAAGGGCAAACCACATAATGCTTTCTCTTTACTAGGAATTATTCTTATTTTAACGGATCTTTTCTCTAGATCGCCATAATTTTATTTGAAATGATGAAAAACGCCCAAATTTCGGTATAATCACGGCAATTTTTTAAGAAAAAACAGGATTTAAAATGTTTGAGAATTTATCGGATCGCCTTTCCAAAACGCTACGCAACATTAGCGGTAAAGGGCGTTTAACTGAAGATAATATTAAAGAAACCCTACGCGAAGTGCGCATGGCGTTATTAGAAGCCGACGTTGCTTTGCCTGTCGTACGTGAATTTATTGCTAAAGTAAAAGAAAGCGCGTTAGGCGAAGAAGTCAATAAAAGCTTAACACCAGGCCAAGAGTTCTTAAAAATCGTTCAGCGCGAACTCGAAAAAGCCATGGGTGAAGCTAATGAAAGCTTAAACTTGGCGACACAGCCACCCGCAGTTATTTTAATGGCGGGTTTACAAGGTGCGGGTAAAACCACCAGCGTGGGTAAATTAGCAAAATTCTTACGCGAACGTCATAAAAAGAAAGTGCTTGTAGTATCTGCCGACGTATACCGTCCTGCAGCGATCAAACAACTTGAAACCTTAGCGCAATCTGTTGGCGTGGATTTCTTCCCATCTGATGTTAAACAAAAACCGGTAGAGATTGCCAAAGCGGCACTTGCTGACGCCAAACTCAAATTCTACGATGTGTTAATTGTGGATACCGCGGGTCGCTTACACGTTGATAGCGAGATGATGGATGAAATCAAGCAAGTTCACGCAACATTAAATCCAATTGAAACGCTCTTCACCGTTGATGCAATGACCGGTCAAGACGCAGCAAATACAGCAAAAGCCTTCAATGAAGCTTTGCCACTTACTGGGGTTATCTTAACCAAAGTGGATGGTGATGCACGTGGTGGTGCGGCCTTATCTATCCGTCAAATCACCGGCAAACCGATTAAATTCCTTGGTGTGGGCGAAAAAACAGAAGCCCTAGAGCCATTCCATCCTGATCGCGTAGCGTCGCGTATTTTAGGCATGGGTGATGTGCTTTCCCTTATCGAAGATCTTGAACGTTCAGTAGATCGCGAAAAAGCGGAAAAAATGGCACAGAAATTCAAGAAAGGTGATGATTTCACCCTAGACGATTTCCGTGAACAGCTCCGTGAAATGAAAAAAATGGGCGGTATGATGTCGATGCTTGAAAAATTACCGGGTGCGAAAAACTTACCGGATCATGTCAAAAATCAAGTAGATGACAAAATGTTTATCAAAATGGAAGCCATCATTAATTCCATGACCTTAAAAGAACGTGCCAATCCAGATATTATCAAAGGATCTCGCCGTCGTCGTATTGCATTAGGTTCTGGTACACAAGTGCAAGATGTGAATAAGTTGCTGAAACAATTTGACGAAATGCAACGTATGATGAAAAAAATGCGCAAAGGCGGAATGGCGAAAATGATGCGCGGCATGCAAGGCTTAATGGGCGGAGGCGGCTTAGGTGGCCTTGGCGGTTTAGGCGGCATGTTTAAACGTTAATCCCCTCTTCAAATAAAGTGCGGTCAAAAATCAATAGGTTTTTGACCGTATTTTTTTATTTTTTATTCAGCATTTCCTATTACCCGATTAAATTACTCTGTTTTAGGTAATATTTTCATCAATCGATAGCCGATATAATTGCTCAAGTATTTTACTTAGCGTAAAATCTAGTCCTTGGTGATTATCTACTACACTTAATCATCAGGAAGTAATATTTTCTAATAATCTAGGAGTGATAAAATGGGACAGTATAAAAAGTTCTGGTACCTATTAGTCGCCGTATTGGTCGGAGCCTTCTCCATCCTCGGCTACTATGGGTTCGAAGTTTATCGTGAAGCACCACCAATTCCGCAACAATATGTTTCTGAATCTGGCGAAAAAGTGATTACTCACGATGATATTTTACATGGTCAAACCGCTTGGCAAACCACTGGTGGTATGCAAGTGGGATCTGTTTGGGGTCATGGGGCATACCAAGCACCAGACTGGACAGCAGATTGGCTTCACCGTGAATTAACTAACTGGTTGGATATTACAGCGAACCAAGAATTTGGTAAAAACTTTGCTGATTTAAATGATGAACAGCAAACGTTATTAAAAGCGCGTTTAACCAAAGAATATCGTGGTAGCAAAGTTGAAAACGGTACTGTTGTGCTTTCAAACACCCGTTTAGCGGCAATGGAAAAAACAGCACAATACTACATTTCTTTATATGGTGATGATCCTGCAACCAAAGTGACTCGTGAACACTTTGCGATGAAGGATAATACTCTTCCTGATTTACAAGCTCGTAAAGACTTAGCTAAATTCTTCTTCTGGACAGCATGGACTGCATCAGCTGAACGTCCAAACACTCACGCAAGTTACACCAACAACTGGCCACATGAACCGTTAATTAATAACGTACCAACACCAGAAAACGTGATTTGGTCTATTGCGAGTGTGGTATTCCTCATTGCAGGTATTGGTTTTGTTGTATGGATTTGGTCATTCAAAAAACGTGAAGATGAAAAAGAACCACCAATGCCTGAGTTCGATCCACTCACCAAATTACAACTTACTCCTTCTCAACGTGCGTTAGGTAAATACCTCTTTACTGTGCTTGCTCTTTTCGTATTGCAAGTCACATTAGGTGCGGTTGTAGCACACTATACGGTTGAGGGTCAGGAATTCTATGGTATTGATATTTCTCAATACTTCCCATATTCATTAGTGCGTACATGGCATATTCAAGCTGCCTTATTCTGGATTGCAATGGCATTCTTAGCCGGTGGTTTATTCCTTGCACCAATCATTAATGGCGGTAAAGATCCGAAATTCCAAAAATTGGGTGTGGATGTTCTCTACTGGGCATTAGTGGTATTAGTCGTTGGTTCATTCACTGGTAGCTACTTAGCAATTGCTCATATTCTCCCTGAAGAATGGAGCTTTATGTTCGGCCACCAAGGCTATGAATTCATTGACTTAGGTCGTTTCTGGCAAGCAGTGAAATTCGCAGGCATCTTATTCTGGTTAGTCTTAATGCTTCGCGGTACAGTGAATGCATTCAAACAACCTGGTGATAAAAACTTATTGGCATTATTCTTCGCCTCAGTAATTGCGATCGGTTTATTCTATGGCCCAGCATTATTCTATGGCGAGCACACTCACATTTCTGTGATGGAATACTGGCGTTGGTGGGTAGTTCACCTATGGGTAGAAGGCTTCTTTGAAGTATTCTCTGTAGCGGCACTCTCATTCATTTTTGTAAGTTTAGGTTTAGTTTCACGTCGTACTGCAACTGTGGCAACCATTACTGAAGCGGCGTTATTCTTAATCGGTGGTATCCCAGGTACATTCCACCACTTATACTTCGCTGGTGCAACCACACCAATTATCGCAGTAGGTGCATCATTCTCTGCACTTGAAGTGGTTCCATTAGTGTTATTAGGTCATGAAGCTTGGGAACACTGGGCAATGCAACAAAAAACACCTTGGATGGACCGTTTAAAATGGCCTCTTTACTGCTTCGTAGCCGTAGCGTTCTGGAATATGTTAGGTGCTGGCGTATTTGGTTTCTTAATCAATCCACCAATTTCGCTTTACTATATCCAAGGCTTGAACACGACTGCTGTTCATGCTCACGCCGCATTATTCGGTGTGTATGGCTTCTTAGCACTAGGCTTCGTATTCTTAATCGCTCGTTATTTACGTCCGGATACACCATTTAACGATAAGTTAATGAAATGGGGCTTCTGGTTATTAAATGGCGGTTTAGTATTAATGATCGTATCAAGCTTATTACCAATCGGTATTATTCAAGGTTATGCAAGTATCTCTGAAGGCTTATGGTATGCTCGTAGTGAAGAATTTATGCAACAACCTCTATTCGATACCCTACGCTGGGTTCGTTTTGGTGGCGACGTGGTATTCATCTTCGGCGCACTCGCTTTCTTCTGGCAAATCTTTACGATGATTTTCTTTAAACCGAAAAAAGCAGCGTAACTAAATTTATTATCGTACAAAAGCGGCTAAGTAATTGGCCGCTTTTTATTTGTGAAAAATTCGTTAAATTTTCTGACTCTACTTTGATCTCCATCAAATCATTTACCTTCTTTTAAGTATGATTAAATTTGTCTTTAGATCTATACTTTCCATACTTTTCAACTTTTCTTATAACATTTCAACATGAGTGACAATCCATTCAACGCTAGTTGGTCATCAAAGGGCAATACGCTATGTCTAGGTCATTGAGACATTACTTATCTTAGTTTACCTGTGGTACTGCCACTTGAACGCCGTGATAAAGATATGGGAACAAATAATATTTATAATTTTATGGATCCCGAGGATGAGCTTTATCGAGAAGGCTTAATGGAAGATGATTGGATTGTGGAAAACATCGATTGGCTTTCGGATGTTTTTATTGAGCACAATATCCCCTTAGAAGAAGAAATCATGCGTGCATTCTATCAAGCGGTGAATAAGGAAGATTGGCGATGTGGGAGCTGTGGTGGATGTATTTAATAGCAAAGTGCGATCAATTTTATCCCCGTTTTTATACCGAACTGTCATAATAAAAACACTAGGAAATTCAATATTTCTGATATAAAATTCTTCGATTTGTTTTTTAAAAGGGAGAAAAAAGATGAAACTTGTTGAAGTTAAACATCCGCTTGTTAAACATAAATTAGGCGTGATGCGCGAAGCAGATATTGATACAAAAAAATTCCGTGAACTCGCAACTGAAGTGGGTAGCTTACTTACCTATGAAGCCACTGCCGATCTTGAAACAGAAAAAGTGATTATTGAAGGCTGGAATGGTCCTGTTGAAATTGAACGTATCAAAGGTAAAAAAGTCACTGTTGTGCCAATTTTACGTGCGGGTCTTGGTATGATGGACGGTGTATTAGAGCACGTTCCAAGCGCTCGTATCAGTGTAGTCGGGATTTATCGTAATGAAGAAACCCTTGAACCCGTTCCTTATTTCCAAAAACTTGCAAGTGATTTAGAAGAACGTTTAGCTATCGTTGTGGATCCAATGCTCGCAACCGGTGGTTCAATGATCTCCACTATTGATTTATTAAAAGCAAAAGGTTGCCAACACATCAAAGTATTAGTATTAGTCGCGGCACCTGAAGGAATCAAAGCATTAGAAAAAGCGCATCCAGATATCGAACTTTATTGCGCATCTATTGATGATCACTTAAATGAACAAGGCTACATCATTCCAGGCCTGGGTGATGCAGGAGATAAGATTTTTGGGACGAAATAATTCCCTTTTAATAAGACGGCATTTATGGCCGTCTTTTTTCCGTGCGTGAAAACACAAAAGCTAAAAAAGCATTAAAACCGACCGCACTTTCAGTTAATTCAAACCGAGAGTTGAAACTAAATGAGTAATCAAACTACAACCGCACCTGTTGAGGTGCAAAGCATGGGCAAACAAGCGTTTGTCGGTTTACAGATGTTATTTGTGGCCTTTGGCGCCTTAGTATTAGTTCCTTTAATCACTGGATTAAATTCTAATACAGCCCTTCTTACCGCGGGTATCGGTACACTACTTTTCCAACTTTGTACCGGTAAACAGGTTCCTATTTTCTTAGCCTCCTCTTTTGCCTTTATTGCGCCTATTCAATATGGCGTACAAACTTGGGGCATTCCAATCACAATGGGTGGACTTGCTTGTGCAGGCTTCGTCTATTTCGCACTATCAACTTTAGTAAAATTGCGTGGTAGTGCTGCGCTCGAACGAATCTTCCCGCCTGTTGTTGTGGGTCCTGTAATTATCATTATCGGTATGGGACTTGCCCCCGTTGCTGTGGATATGGCATTAGGTAAAAACAGTGCATATAGCTATGAGCATTCGGTATTGGTTTCGATGATTACCTTGGTCACTACCCTTTCTGTTGCGGTGTTTGCTAAAGGTATCATGAAACTGATTCCAATTATGTTTGGTATCGTTGCTGGCTATGTGGTTTGTTTATTCCTAGGATTAATTAACTTCCAACCTGTTTTAGATGCAAAATGGTTTGAATTACCTGAATTAACCAAACCAGAATTTAATTTAGAAGCGATTCTTTATATGCTACCAATTGCTATCGCACCAGCTGTTGAACACGTGGGTGGTATTATGGCAATCAGTTCTGTAACAGGTAAAGATTTCCTTAAGAAACCAGGCTTACATCGCACCTTATTAGGCGACGGTGTCGCAACGGCTGCAGCGTCATTAGTAGGAGGTCCTCCAAATACCACTTATGCAGAAGTAACAGGGGCTGTAATGCTAACTCGCAACTTCAATCCAAACATTATGACCTGGGCAGCGGTATGGGCAATTGCAATTTCCTTCTGTGGTAAAGTAGGCGCATTCCTTTCTACTATTCCAACCATCGTAATGGGTGGCATTATGATGTTAGTATTCGGTTCGATTGCCGTTGTCGGGATGAGCACCTTAATTAAAGGTAAAGTAGATGTGACCGAACCTCGTAACCTTTGCATCATTTCTGTGGTGATGACTTTCGGGATCGGTAATATGTTTGTCAACGTCGGCGATGCTGTTTCCCTAAAAGGTATCAGCCTTTGTGCTATCGTTGCCATTGTACTGAACTTGATTTTGCCAAAAGCAAAAAATGAAGTAGAATAAAACTTCCCAAACAAAAGGGTTAAATGAAAATTTAGCCCTTTCTTTTTTTATTTTAAATCAACTCGTTAATCCGTGAATCAGCAACTTTCTTTACCTATTCATCAAATTGATGATGAAACGCTTGAGAATTTTTATGGCGATAATAATGCATTATTGCTCAATTCTTTGCGTCAAAATATGACTGATTTACAGCAACAATTCTTCTACCTTTGGGGAAACCAAAGCGTCGGAAAAACTCATCTTCTACGCGCACTCTGTAATGAATATATCCAGAAACAACGGAGCGCCATTTATGTCCCGTTGAGCAAATCACAATATTTTTCCACGGCGGTTTTTGAGAATTTAGAACAGCAAGAACTGGTTTGCTTAGACGATTTGCAAACAATTATTGGACATTCAGAATGGGAAATTGCCTTATTTGATCTTTTTAATCGCATTAAGGCTAATGGTAAAACCTTATTAGTTGTCAGTGCAGATCAATCTCCAACGGCTCTGCCCGTTAAATTACCGGATCTTGCTTCTCGCTTAAAATGGGGAGAAAGTTATCAATTGATTCCACTCAGCGATGAACAAAAATTTGCAGTATTGAAACAGAATGCCCATCAACGAGGTATCATACTTTCAGATGATACTGCCAATTTTATATTCACGCGTTTAGATCGTGATATGGCGACACTAAAAGAAGCATTAGTGAAACTCGATGAAGCCTCACTACAAGCCAAACGAAATCTGACGATTCCTTTTGTGAAATCGATTTTAGGCTTATAAACAAGCAAAAAAATAACCGCACTTTTTCAAGCGCGGTTATTTTTTCTTTATTTAATTACCAGCAATGGTGACAATAGCCAAATGCCGGCATAATGGCCACTGGATAACGAGAATAGCCTGTCATTTTTGGACGATGATCGCTTGCATTCACTTCATTTGGAACGCTATCTCTTTGTGCGACTCTCGCTTTTTCTCGAGCAGTAACAGTATTACCACTTGTTACCCGAGCATTATAATCTTGTACAGTATTCATATCATACGCAGCTGCGCCATTACCAATACTTGAAGCTTCCTGAGGTGCGGTACACGCAGTTAAAACAGCTAACGCTGCAATAGAGATTAATTTTTTCATAAATTTTACCTTTTGTTACAAACCACTTTATTAAGTGTTTCTCTGCCTTCTTTGATCCGTTCGTTCGCTTTTCTTCTAACATTCGGATCTTCGTTATTTTCAATGTATTTCGCTACATTGGCATTCTTTATTGCATAAACAGGCACATACTGCGAAGTTTTCGTTTCGCCCTGTTTATAAATTGTTGCCCCTAACACGCTTCCATAATATTCACTTGCATCATTTGGCTTAATGTAATAATTACTAGAATTTGTTACATCTACACCATCTGTACTTTTAAAACCGCTACAGATTCCCGCGGGTGAAAGAAACGTTGTTTTGGATGCTGCAACTTCGTTAAATTTATATACTTCAAATTCAACACTATTAGCAAGCTCTTCCATATCTTTTTCAGATTTAGGATCTAAACTCCTTTGCCCTTTTCCATCAATATATTTCACTGTTTCAGAAATATTACTTTCAGAAACATTAACTGAAAGATTATTTTCAGGCGTTTTTACCTTTGTTGCATATACAACACTACTACCTTCGGCTAAAACAACTGACGATGCTAAAATACAAAAAGAGTAAATCTCAATTTTTTTCTTAATATGACTCATAATAATTTGATTTTCTACGTTAATAATTATTTTCGTATAACTCAATAGGTAAATAATCTGGGTCTCTAAAGAAAGTGTACTTCATTCCCGTTAATTCATCAACCCTAATTGGTTCACTATCAATGCTATTTTCAAAAAGATAAGCGACATACTCATCAATATTTTCTACTTTGAATGCTAAATGCCGTAAACCACAGGCTTCAGGGCTGGTTACTCTTTGAGGCGGATTTGGGAAAGAAAATAGCTCTATTTGACTCCCATCAGGAAAACTTAAATCTAATTTATAACTATCTCGCTCTTCACGATAAGTTTCATTTAACTGTTTTGCCCCTAAAATCTCCATATAAAAATGCTTCGAACGAGCATAGTTCGAAGCAATAATTGCAATATGGTGAAAACCTAATAATTGAGGTTTCATTATTTCTCCGGTGTGACACTTTTTGCTTTTTCTTCTTCCTGTAAAGCAAGAGCATCACGTGCCGCACGAATACTCTTTTCAAGCATTGGCACGCGAGGATCATCTGGTTCCAATAAACGTAGCATCATTGCCCAGGTGACGGCTGCCATTTTATAATCCTCACCTTCAAAATAACTGAAAGCAAGTAAACTTAATGCTT
>ERZ773013.634-NODE-634-length-21849-cov-10.629164_pt1 | contig 21849 bp, 17 predicted proteins | sample MGYA00511670_ERZ773013 | MGnify/ENA primary metagenome ERZ773013 (study PRJEB29015, sample SAMEA2738120) | human oral metagenome | biome: human oral; feature: human-associated habitat; material: saliva | place: China | collected 2257 ... | reverse complement strand
TAAATCTTTTATATGACGCTATTCATTTTCTAGCATATTAGGTTAAGTTTATGCATAGAAATGTATATCAGGTAGTGCGACCACCTAGCTGCCTGGCTATCTTGATTAGGAACATGTCGATTCTTCGGTAGAACCTACCAAAGCTGCGCTATTTTGTACGCAAAGCCTAAAAGCCGACGCTAACGCGCTGCAGAATCATAATCACCCGCATATGAACTGCCTCCCATTTCTTAAGTCCAAGAAATGGGAGGCAGTTCAAAACGACGTAGGGGCCAAAAGAAATGTGGTGCTTACGCAGCGCGTGCGAGCACTTACTTGCGGTTGCAGACCTCTGCAGCAACCTTTGCACCAAGAGCAACGTTGTTGAAGACCAGCTGAATGTTGGACTCAAGGGAGTTGTTGCCGGTAATCTCAGCAACCTTTGCAAGCAGGAATGGTGTGGACTCCTTGCCGTGGATGCCGTTTGCCTCTGCCTCTGCAAGGGCCTTCTCGATAGCTGCGTCGATGGTGTCCTTATCCATTGCGTACTGCTCAGGAATTGGGTTGGTAACCAGAAGACCGCTGTTCATACCAATCTGCTGCTGGGTAGTGAAGATCTCTGCCAGCTCAGCAGGGGAGTCAACGCGGTAGTCAACGCTAAAGCCGCTCTTGCGGGTGTAGAACGCAGGAAGCTCCTCGGTCTGGTAACCAAGTACTGGAACGCCCTTAGTCTCCAGGTACTCAAGGGTAAGGCCAAGGTCAAGAATGGACTTTGCACCAGCGCAAATGACCATAACAGGAGTCTGTGCAAGCTCCTCGAGGTCAGCGGAGATGTCCATGGTGGTCTCAGCGCCACGGTGAACGCCACCAATGCCACCTGTTGCAAAGACGTCGATGCCTGCCATGTGAGCAATCATCATGGTAGTAGTGACGGTAGTTGCGCCGTCCTTCTTCTCAGCGATGATAACAGGGAGGTCGCGGCGGCTTACCTTAGCAACCTCGCGGCCCTTCTTGCCCAGGTAGTCAATCTCGTCAGCGGAAAGGCCGGCACGCATCTGTCCGTTAATAATTGCGATAGTTGCAGGAATTGCACCGTTGTCGCGGATAATCTGCTCAACCTTCAGAGCGGTCTCGACGTTCTGTGGGTAAGGCATACCGTGAGAAATGATGGTGGACTCCAGAGCTACAACAGGCTTGTTCTGCTCAAGAGCCTCTTTGACCTCGTCAGATACAACGAGAAAATCCTTCAGGTTAGACATATATACTCCAATCGTAAACGACTAATGGAACCGAAAGTAGTGCCGCGCAGACACGCTGTGCCGTGCAGACACGCTGTGCCGTGCAGACGCGTTGTGCGTGCAGACGCGTTGTGCGTGCAGATGCGCTAAATACCTGCGCGCTTGATAACCTCTTCAACGTTGAGTTCACCGTTGATGGTGTCCTCACCCTCAATGGCCATGCTGGAAGCAGCCATGCCTATCAGGCCGGTCTGCTCAAGCGTCATGCCCTGAGTATACGCCCAGGTAATTCCTGCCATCATGGCATCTCCTGCACCTGTCATGTTGACCAGCTTTGCAGGAAGCAGCGGCAAGCGGACGGTCTTCTCGTGATCAGCACAAAGAAGACCCTTCTCGCCAAGGGAGATAAACACGCGCTTGAGGCCTGTTGCAAGTAGCTCATGAGCTGCGGCTTCAAGAGAGGTATCGTCAGTGATCTTGATGCCCGAGAGCATCTCGGCCTCAAGGCGATTTGGCTTGAGCGTGTGAATCTTGCCCAGGACCTTCTTGAGCTTCTGCGCCTTGATGGAAGAAACGGGATCGCAGAAGATAGGGCAGGTCACGTTTTTGGCAATGAACTCGATGGTCTGCTGAGGCAGGTTGGTATCAATCACGCAAGCTGCGGCGTGCTGGATAACATCCAGGCGCTCCTCGATGCGCTCAGGGGTGACATACTCGTAAATCTGCATGTCATTGATGGCTTCCTGCATCTCACCGTGCTCGTCCATGATGAAGAGGTAGGTGGAAGTGGAAGCGCCCGGCACGGTAATGGAAGCATCGATGTCAATGCCGCAGTCCAGACAGCCCTCTTTGAGCTCACGAGCACGATAGTCCTCGCCAAAAGCGGTGAGCAGACGAACGTCACTGTCGAGAAGGGCCAGGTTGTGGGCAACATTTCTGCCAACACCACCAAAAGACATGGTGACCTTGCCAGGGTTTGAATCTCCCGCCACAAGGGAAGTGTCTGGGCGGCCAGCAATATCCATGTTGGCAGCGCCAATCACAATAAAGTAGGGACGCTCGCTCAAAATGTAGCGGCGGCCCAAAATTGCGCCCTTTGCGGTAAGGTTGGAGATGTGAACCGAAACAGAAGAACGCGAGATACCTGCACGCTCTGCAATTTCCTTCTGAGTAATGGAAGGCTGCTCTTTAATCCAGTTGAAAATCATCTGTTCTCGATTGGTGAGCATCAGGCCTCCTAGCAGCAAAAATAGAATCCGACTAAACAGGTGCTTATATAAAACTTCTAAACAGGTGCTTATCTTCTTTAAGCTAGTGCTTAAATCTTGCTTTGGACAACGATAAGACAGCAGTTAGAGTCTGTAAAGAATGAATTCATTAAATTTTTCCCTGGTGAGCTCAAAGATTTTCTCGCCACATTGGTTTTACCTGCTTGATTTTTCTAAGCACTTGCTGTGTACCGTTTACAGAATTTTAGTATCTGCAAACGGTTGTATCGTGAAAATCTCTTTAAATTGGGCGTCGGTGTTATGCAACTGTAATAATATATTTAATGAATAGTAATGACTCGTCCACATAAGTTAGCTTGCGTATGTATCGTGCGCAAATGCTTGTTTCGGGCGTTTTAGGAGGTAGTATGCCTAAACGTGTTTTTGTAGTTGTTCTTGATAGTTTTGGCATCGGCGAAGAGCCTGATGCAGCGGCATACGGAGACGAGGGTAGCAATACCCTTTGTGCCTGCGCAACAAGTGGCGTTCTTAATATCCCAAATATGACAAAGTTGGGCCTTCTTAATATTGATGGAGCACTTGATACTGTTTATGACGTTGATCTGAAGCCAATTGAGTCTCCTGAGGGCGCATACGCTCGCATGCAGGAGAAATCCGCCGGTAAAGATACTACGGTTGGCCACTGGGAGATGGCAGGCGTCATTTCTCCAAAGAAGTTCCCAACCTATCCTGATGGTTTCCCACAGGAGGTCATTGAGGAGTTTGAGCAGAAGACGGGCCGTAAGGTTCTCTGCAACAAGCCTTACTCCGGAACCGATGTTATTAGAGACTTTGGTAAAGAGCACATAGAGACTGGTGCTCTGATTGTCTACACCTCAGCAGATTCTGTTTTCCAGATTGCTGCTCATGAGGACGTGGTAAGTCCCGAGAAACTCTATGAGTATTGCCGCATTGCGCGCGAGATTCTGCAGGGTGAGCACGGTGTTGCTCGCGTTATTGCTCGTCCTTTTGAGGGAGAGTGGCCATATCAGCGCACTTCTCGCCGTCATGACTTCTCGCTTGAGCCAACGGGCCCAACTATGCTTGATCGCCTTAAAGAGAACGGCTTTGACGTTCTTTCTATTGGCAAGATTTATGACATCTTTGCTCACCGTGGCATGACTGAGTTTGAGTTCACTACCTGCAACGCAGACGGAATTCAGAAAACTATTGAGGCTACCAGCAAAGACTTTAACGGTCTGTGCTTCACCAACCTTGTTGATACCGACATGATTTACGGTCACCGCAACGATCCTGTGGGATACTCCAACGCTCTTTCTTACTTTGACGAGCGCATTCCTCAGATTATTGAGGGCCTTCGTGAGGATGACCTGTTCATTATTACCGCAGATCATGGCTGTGACCCGGTAACACCATCTACTGATCACTCTCGTGAGTACGTGCCTCTGCTTATCACGGGTCCAAAGGTCAAGCCAAACACCAACCTTGGTACAACCGCTACATTTGCCGATATGGCCGAGACAATCCTTGATTATTTTGGCGTTGAGCAACTTGGTGTTGGAACTTCTCACCTGTCAGAGATTCTTAAGGAGAACTAATGGCTACTACCCCAACTCCCCATAACGCTGCTGTTGAGGGCCAGATTGCTAAGACCGTCCTCATGCCAGGCGATCCTCTGCGCGCAAAGCTTCTTGCAGACACGTACCTGGAGAACGTTGAGCAGTTCAACACCGTTCGCAATATGTTTGGCTACACCGGCACCTACAAGGGACAGCCAGTCTCCGTTATGGGTTCTGGTATGGGTATGCCTTCCATTGGTATTTATTCTTACGAGCTCTTTAATTTCTACGGAGTTGACAACATTCTCCGCATTGGTAGCGCTGGCGGCCTTGCTCCTGAGGTAAAGCTTAGAGACATTGTTATTGGCATGTCTTCCAGCACTGATTCTAATTATCCATCACAGTACGGAATGCCTGGAACCATTGCACCTACCGCAGACTTTGGCCTGTTGAGCAAGGCTGTTGCTGGTGCAGAAAAGCTGGGTTATCCCGTTCGCGTTGGTAATATCCTGGCAAGCGACGTGTTCTATACCGTAGACAACTCGCTTACAAAATGGGCAAGCATGGATGTTCTTGCCGTTGAGATGGAGTCGGCAGCCCTGTATCTCAACGCCATGCACGCTCATAAGCATGCGCTTACGCTGCTAACTATCTCTGATTTGCCTCTTACAGGAGAAGCACTTACTGCTGAAGAGCGTCAGACTAGTTTCACGCAGATGATGGAGGTTGCTCTTTCTGTTGTTGCTTAAGGCACTTGTTGCGTAAAGCATTGCAGATTAGCAGCTTGTCATTGCTGTTTGTTTTGGAACCATGCGGATTTTCCGCTTAAGTTAGGGGAGTTTGGTCAACTTCTCATAATGATCCAGCACTAAAGCTGGACGTTCCCGCCACATGAGGTAAGGAGAGCACGGAATGAACAAGAACGTTTCTCGTCGTAGTTTTGTGACCGGCGCAACCGGCGCTGGCGCATTTGCAGCACTCGCAGGTCTTGCAGGCTGCAACAACCCCAAGAAGGACGACGGCGGCCAGAAGGCATCAGGTGAGAAGAAAAAGAAGCTCACCATGGTTACCGATACTGGTGGTGTTAACGACCAGTCCTTTAACCAGTCCGCTTGGGAGGGCATGACCGAGCTCAAGGACAAGAACGGCTGGGATGTCAGCTACCTTGAGTCCAAGCAGGATTCCGATTATGCAACCAACCTTGATAAGGCTGTTGACGCAGAGTCCGACCTTGTTTGGGGCGTTGGCTTTGCTATGGCAGACGCAACCCTTAAGGCTGCTAAGGACAATCCAAACACCCAGTTTGCCATCATTGACAACGGCAACGAGTCTGAGGTTTCCAACTTCACCGGTGTAATGTTCCGTGCTCAGGAGCCTTCCTTTGTTGTTGGCTACATTGCTGCTCGCACCACAAAGACTGGCAAGGTTGGCTTTGTTGGCGGTATTTCTTCCGCACTTATCGACCAGTTTGAGTATGGTTATCGCGGCGGCGTTGCTTATGCAAACAAGGAAAAGGGCACCAACGTTGAGGTTTCTGCACAGTATGCAGAGTCCTTTTCCGATGCTGCAAAGGGTAAGGCTATTGCTAACTCCATGTACTCCGATGGTTGCGACGTTGTCTTCCACGCTGCAGGCGGCGTAGGAACTGGCGTTATTGAGGCAGCTAAGGACGCAAACAAGCTTGCTATCGGCGTTGACCGTGACCAGGCATATCTTGCTCCAGAGAACGTTCTGACCTCCGCTCTTAAGCGCGTCAACGTTGCTATCGTTGAGATTTCCGAGAAGATCTTGAAGGACGGCCAGAAGGGTGGCACTACTGTTTCCCTGGGCGCTTCCGAGGACGCTGTCGGAATTGCTGAGGATCACCACCTCATGGGTGAGGACACCTACAAGGCAGCTACTGACCTTCTCGACAAGATCAAGGCTGGCTCCGTTGTTCCTCCTGCAAGCAAGGACGACCTGGACAAGTACGTCAAGTCTTTGAGCTAAGCTCTGACTTAGTTTCTAAGCCTTAGGGTTTCTCGCTAGATGGTTTTGCCGTCTGACAGGCCCAAGAGGTTGATGAGTTTGGATTTGCTGGTGAGGGGTGCTTCTTGGCACTCCTCACCTCTCGCAAGTGTGTAAAGGAGGTGGCTCGTGGAAGTCAGTTCGGATTACGCTGTTCAGATGCATGGCATTACCAAAGTTTTTGGATCGTTTAAAGCTCTTGACGCCGTAGACCTTAACGTGCGCAAGCAAACTGTCCACGCCATTTTAGGAGAGAACGGCGCAGGTAAAAGTACGCTTATGAACGTACTGTATGGCCTGTATTCTGCTGATGAGGGCGAGGTTTACCTCAACGGAGAGCGTGTATCCATATCTGGCCCAACCGATGCTATCGCTCACGGTATTGGTATGGTTCACCAGCACTTTATGCTGGTCGAGAACTTTACTGTTACAGAAAATATTGTTTTGGGCAACGAGGTCACCAAGGCTGGTGGCGTCCTTGATCCAAAGCGAGCTCGCGAGAAGGTCCTGGAGATTGTTGAGGAATACGGCTTTGACGTAGACCCTGACGCCAAGATTGAAGACATTTCTGTTGGTATGCAACAGCGTGTTGAGATTTTGAAGGCCCTGTATCGCGGTGCTGATACGCTGATTCTTGATGAGCCTACGGCAGTTCTTACGCCGCAGGAGATTGAGAAGCTTATTCAGATCATGCATGACCTGGTAAGCAAAGGTAAAACCATCATTGTTATTACTCACAAGCTTAAAGAGATTATGTCTTCTGCTGACGAGTGCACTATTATTCGTCGCGGCAAGTACATGAGCACCGTTGATGTCTCCAAGACATCCGAGACCGAGCTTGCAACACTTATGGTGGGTAGAAACGTTAACCTGCATGTAGAAAAGAAGCCAGCAACTCCTGGCGAGGTTGTTCTTTCTATTAAGGACCTCCATGTTAAGGACGAGCGCGGCATTGAGCAGGTAAACGGCTTTAATTTGGATATTCGTGCCGGCGAGATTGTTGGTCTTGCAGGTATTGACGGCAACGGCCAGAAAGAACTTGCCGATGCCATAGATGCACTGGTCAAACCTGAGTCGGGCACCATTGCTGTCAAGGGTGAAGAGATTCAGGGCACAACCCCAAAGACGGTTATTGACCACGCAGTTGCAACTATTCCTTCAGACCGTCATCGTTGGGGTCTGGTTCTGCCCTTTACGGTTGCCGAGAACATGGTGCTTGAGCGCCATAACGAGGAGACTTTTGGTAAGGGCATTGCACTTGACCTGGCAAAGATAAAGGAATTCTCTCAGAAGCTGATTGACGAGTTTGATATTCGTCCTGCAGAGTGCGCAGATCATCAGGCAGTGGGACTTTCCGGCGGTAACCAGCAGAAAGTTATCATTGCCCGTGAGGTCTCTTCCAACCCAGACGTCCTCATTGCCATCCAGCCAACCCGCGGTCTTGACGTTGGTGCTATTGAGTTTGTTCACAAGGCGCTTATTCGCGAGAGGGACCGTGGAGCAGCAATTTTGCTGATTTCCTTTGAGCTGGACGAGATTATGGACGTTGCCGATAAGATGGCAATTATTTACGCTGGCAAGAATGTTGGCGAGTTTGACCAAGGTACTATCACTGAAGAGCAGGCTGGCCTGCTGATGGCAGGAGGTGACGCCGAGTGAGTACGCTTACAAAGATAATGAGAAAACCCATTACGTCAGCAATTGTTGCAATTTTTGTTGGCCTGTTGGTTGCTTCAATTATTTTGGTTGTTGCAGGTTATGACCCTATCAGCTCGTTTGAGGCTCTTATTGGCGGCATGGTAGGTAAGCCAAAATACATTTCTAACGTCATTATTAAGGCAACACCTTTGCTCTTTACGGGTATTGCTGTTGCGTTTGCATTCCGCGTTGGCCTCTTTAACATTGGTGCTGAGGGTCAGTACATTGTAGGTACTATCCTCGCCGTTATTGTTGGCTACAGTCTTGATCTTCCTCCTGTGCTGCAGATTCCTGTAGTTGTTTTGGTTGGTACCGCAGGCGGAGCAGGTATTGGTGCCATTATTGGATGGCTTAAGGCTCAGTTTGGCATCAACGAGGTTATTACCAGCATTATGTTTAACTGGATCAGCCTTTACCTCTGCAACTTTGTGGTTTCTCTTCCACAGTTCCACCAGCCAAACTCAACTTCTTCGTACTCTATTAACGAGTCTGGCTACACCACACTGTTCTATGGCATGAAGAATTCCGAGGACGGTGCTGAGGCAATTCGCAATATTCCTGTTATTGGCGACGCTATTATGCGTACCGATGTAAACATTGGTATTTTTGTTGCTATTATCGCAGCTATCTTTATTGGCTGGCTGCTTATGCGCACCAAGATTGGCTATGAGATGCGCGCTGTTGGTTTTAACCGTGACGCCGCACAGTTTACCGGCATCAACGTTAAGAAAAACCTTACGCTCTGCATGGCTATTTCTGGTGCACTCTGCGGACTTGCAGGTGCTCTGACCATTACCGGTATTGCTCCTCACAGTATCGCAACGCTGGCAGCATTTGAGAACAACGGCTTTAACGGTCTGTCCGTTGCGTTTATCGCCAACTGCAATCCTGTGGCATGTATTCCTGCATCCTTCCTGTTCGCTGGTCTTCTTTATGGTGGACAGACTGTTCAGCAGACGGTTGGTGCACCTTCCGAGATTATCAACATTGTTATTGGTACCATCGTGTTCTTTATGGCTCTGGGTGGCGTTATTCCAATGCTTGCCGACCGTCTTGATCACAAGCGTGCCCAGAAGGCTAAGGAAGAAGAGGCAAAGCTTGCTGCTCAAGTGAGTGATGCGTCCGACCCTTCTCAGGAGGAGGCAAACAATGCTCACTAACCTGATTCTTCTTGTTTCCGTTACCCTCATGTACTCGACACCTCTTATTTTTGGTGCTCTGGGCGGCGTTGTCTCCGAGCGCTCCGGTGTTGTCAACATTGGTATTGAGGGCATGATGGGTGTTGGTGCCTTTGCAGGCGTTGCGGGCAGCTACCTCACCGGAAACCCTTGGATTGGCTTCCTTTGCGCAGGTATTGCAGGCGGTCTTATTGCGCTTTTGCACGCCATGGCATCTATTACGTTTAACGCTGACCAGACAGTTTCTGGTGTTGCAATTAACCTGCTGGCACCTGGCATTGCTCTGTTTGCCTGCCGTCTTTTGTTTGATGGCGCTGCAATGTCTCCAGCTGTCAATAAGTTGCCAAAGCTCTTTGGTGAGGGTGCCTTTAACGACACACCTTATTCCAGCTTGAACGTAGACATTACCGTGGTACTTGCACTTTTAACCGCCCTTCTCGTCTGGTTTGTGCTTTACCGTACCAAGTGGGGCTTGCGTATTCGCTCCGTTGGCGAGCATCCACACGCATCCGAGACGCTGGGCATTAGCGTTCGTAAGACTCGCTACCTCTGCGTTATTGTTTCTGGTGTTCTTGCAGGATTTGGTGGCGCTTCTGTAACGCTGGCAATTATTTCTCAGTTCACTCAGACCGCTATTTCTGGTCAGGGCTTTATTGCACTGGCAGCGGTTATCTTTGGTAAGTGGAAGCCTCTGAACACCTATGCAGCTTGCCTGCTCTTTGGCTTTACTCAGGCACTGGCAATTCTTCTTGGCGGCGGCGCAACTCCAATCCCAAGTCAGATTATTGCAATGCTTCCTTACTTCATCACCATCATTACGCTGGTCCTCTTTGTTGGTAAGTCCGTTGCGCCTAAGGCAGACGGCGTGCCATACATCAAGGGAAGTCGTGCATAATGGCCGGGGTAGAGGGTTCTTGCCACGTTTCTAACGAGGCTCTTGTTCAGCTTGCTATTGAGGCGCGTAACCATGCCTATGTACCGTACTCTCACTATGCTGTTGGAGCTGCACTTTTGTGCTCCGACGGCACGGTGTACGGCGGCGCCAACCTAGAAAACGCTGCGTATACGCCTTCTAACTGCGCCGAGCGTACCGCGTTTTTCCGCGCAGTGTTTGAGGGTCGCAGGGATTTTGTGGCCATTGCGGTTGTGGGCGGTCCTGAGGGAGAAGCTCCAACAGCTTGGTGCACTCCTTGTGGTGTATGCAGGCAGGTTATTCGCGAGTGGTGCGATCCTGCAACATTCCGTATTGTGCTGGGCAAGGTAGACGCGGCTCCTCGCGAGTATCTGCTCCAGGATATCTTGCCTATGGGATTTGGTCCCGAGGATCTGGGTGGGTTCAGTCCTGCTGGCGCATCGGGTGACGACGCCGTGAAGGGTGCCGACGGTGGCCACGAGCACGGTTGTGGCTGCGGGTGCGGCGAGCACGGCGGAGGCAACCAGTAAGCTGCGGCATCAAGCAGCCTGCGCTTGCGGGTGCAGATAACCTGGTAGGTTGCATGAAATTGCGAGCCGGTAGAGTTTCTCGCTACCGGCTCTTTTACTAGAGAGTTAACGCGAACGGCAACGAACGCGCCTGACGGCGCCGCGAACAGCAACGAACGCGAACAGCAACGAACGCGAACAGCGAAAAGAGGTTCAACTATGCGCATGTACGACGTGATTGAAAAGAAGCGCGACGGCGGCGAGCTTACCGACGCCGAGATTGACTACTTTGTCTCGGGCTATGTAGCTGGGGATATTCCCGATTACCAGGCCTCTGCGCTGGCGATGGCCATTTTCTACAAGGGTATGACCGCGCACGAGACGGCTCACCTGACCATGGCAATGGCAGAGTCTGGCGACATGATGGACCTCTCGGCAATCCCTGGTATCAAGGTTGATAAACACTCTACCGGCGGTGTTGGCGATAAAACCACGCTGGTTGTTGGCCCACTTGTTGCATCTCTTGGCGTAAAGGTTGCCAAGATGAGTGGCCGCGGCTTGGGCCATACGGGCGGTACGCTGGATAAACTTGAGGCAATTCCGGGACTTTCCATTGAGATTTCCGAGCCAGATTTCTTCAAGCAGGTCTCCGAGATTGGCGTTGCCGTCGCAGGTCAGACGGGCAATCTTGTTCCAGCTGACAAGAAGCTCTACGCGCTTCGCGACGTTACCGCAACGGTTGATTCGGTGCCTCTGATTGCATCGAGCATCATGAGCAAGAAGATCGCTTCCGGTTCCGACTGCATTTTGCTGGACGTCAAGTGCGGTTCCGGCGCCTTCATGAAGAACGTCGACTCCGCAATTGAGCTGGCAGATGCTATGGTTTCCATTGGCGAGCACGTCGGCCGTACCACCGCAGCTCTGATTACTGGCATGGATCGCCCTCTTGGCAAAAACGTGGGCAATTCCCTCGAGGTCATTGAGGCAGTGGCTACGCTTAAGGGTGAGGGTCCTGAAGATTTGACCGACGTTTGCGTTGAGCTTGCTGCAAACATGCTTAACCTCGCAGGTAAGGGAAGCGTTGAGGACTGCCGTAAGCTGGCTCGCCAGCAGATTGCAAACGGCGAGGGCTTGGCTAAGCTGGCACAGATGGTCAAGGCTCAGGGCGGCACCGACGAGGTCATCTTTGACACCACCAAGTTTGAAGCTGCGCCATTCCGCCGCGACATTGTGGCCGAGACCAGCGGATATATCACTTCTATGAACGCCGAGCTGGTGGGCATTTCCTCTGTTGCTTTGGGCGCCGGTCGCGAGAAGAAGGGCGATCCGATTGACCCAGCAGCAGGTATTATCCTTGAGCGCAAGACCGGCGATTATGTCGAGAAGGGCGATGTTATTGCAACGCTTCTGACCGGCGACGAAAGCCGTCTTGACGAGGGCGAGCGCATCTTCCGCGAGGCTCTGGTCTTTGGCGAGAGTGCCCCTGAGCTGGAGCCGCTGTTCTTTGCACGTGTCTCCAAGGACGGCGTCGAGCGCTTCGCATAAGCGCAGCTTGCGAGTACGTCGCGCGCTGGAAGCTCCACATAACATGCAGGTCAGACCGGTGTTCACGCAGGTGAGCACCGGTTTTTTGTACGGCGACAGCGTCGTGTGCGGACAAACTTGCAGGTCAGACGCGCGAAGCGCCGCTGCGAGTGCACGGGGTTTCTCGCCAGACGCCACACGAGCCTGAAAATTGCATGAAGTCTGAGTAAATTCACTCAGACATGGCGAGAAAAACCGGCAAATGGCTCAGACTTGGTGCGCTTTTCCGGCAAATCGTTCAGACATGGCGACAAAATCAGGCTCCATGTGAGCGCCAATGAAGCCGGTAGAAAACCGTTTCAAAGCCCGCCTTAAAAGTGCAAAGAATCTGTATTTTGGACACCGATTCTTTGATGAAATCAGGCAAATCCACCGATTCTTTGCTGTTATCAGGCAAAAGTTACAGAATCTTTGCAGAAGTCAGGCACGCTTGATCCAAGCCTTGCAGGTCGGTGGTTGTTTTAGAAGAGACGAACTTCTCACCATTTGCGGAGATCTTCTCGCCATACACCAAACACATCTTTCTCCTGAGCGCTCACCACACGCAGAAAAACAGCCGTCTCAACTGCAATTTTTAAACAACATTTAAATAAAATTTCTCTTGACTTGTAATCAATGTGATATCACAATGATGCCAACATAAAGCTCATTGTCACAAAGGAGATCTTATGAGCACCGAGAAAATCATTAAGTCCAAGAGTGGTTGGCTGTTCCTGCTGATTACCATTGCTCTTTTTGCAGTTGCAGCTCTGTTTTTGGCAAGTTTTGTACTCAGCGCTATCGCTGCAGACAGAAATCCTCGCCTGGACCCATCGTTCCCAAGCATCATTGGTGCACTGGTATTTTTCTTCGCAGGTTTGTTTGTTTCGAGCGGACTATTCAGTCTTCAGCCTGGTCAAGCAAAGGTTTGCGTGCTGTTTGGTAAGTATATTGGCACCGTTAAGGACGAGGGTCTTCGTTGGGCAAATCCTTACTACGCCAAGACTCTTTCTACAAACTTGGGAGATCTTTCCTCTCTTTCTACAGGCGTGGGAACTCCAAGTGTAAACGTGCACACCTCCATCATTTCCACCCGTGCTCGTACGCTGAACGGCGACGTCCTCAAGGTCAACGACCGCATGGGCAACCCAATCGAGATCGCCGAGGTTGTTGTTTGGCGCGTCAGCGATACCGCAAAGGCCCTCTTTGACGTCGACGACTACGACAGCTACGTTGCTATGCAGGCAGAGACCGCGCTCAGGCACGTCGCGAGCATCTACAGCTACGACCACATGGAGGACGAGTCCGAGTCCAACACCGCAATTACCTTGCGCTCCAACATCGAGGAAGTCTCCGAGGCACTTCAGTCCGAGCTGAGCCGCAACCTTTCCGTCGCTGGTATCACCGTTGACGACGCTCGCCTCACGCACCTCTCTTACGCTCCTGAGATTGCGCAGGCAATGCTCCGTCGCCAGCAGGCAGAGGCAATCATCGCTGCACGTAAAAAGATCGTCGAGGGCGCCGTTTCCATGGTTGACATGGCCCTCACTCAGCTTTCCGAGAATGGCGTTGTTGAGTTCGACGAGGACCGCAAGGCCGTCATGGCTTCCAACCTCATGGTTGTTCTCTGCGGCGAGTCCGAGGCTCAGCCTGTGCTTAACACCGGTTCCTTGCAGCAGTAAAGCATGGCGAGAAACCCATGGCACCTCGCAAACAATATCCACTTCGTGTAGCTCCAGAAGTCTGGGAGGCGGTTGAACGCTGGGCGCAAGACGACATGCGTTCAACTAACGCTCAGGTAGAATGGATTTTGCGCGATGCTCTGAGAAGGGCAAAGCGCTCTCCAAAAGTTCAAGACACTCGTGTGAACAAGATAGATAAATTGGAAGAAGGAAACTAACATGGCCGACAACATTCCACAGCCACCTGTTCCTAACGCTCCCGTACCTCCTGCTGCTCCTGCAGCTCCTGCGGCTCCCGCACCAGCTGCTCCCGCCGCTGTTGCGCCTGCTGCTGCACCTGTAGCTGCCGCTACACCGGCCCCAGCTCCAGCCCCAGTCCCAGCCCCAGCTCCAGCCCCAGCGGCTCCTGGCGAGGTTGTTCCCGTGTTGAGCGTCCAGCACTTTACCAAGAAGTACGGCTCCAAGGTAGCCGTTTCTGATCTTTCGCTCGACGTCATGCCTGGCGACATCTACGGTTTTATCGGCCACAACGGCGCAGGTAAGACCACGCTTATCAAGTCCATCGTTGGTGCTCAGCCATTTGAGGGCGGTGTCATTTTTGTGGACTCCAAGAACGTGCTGGTTGACCCTGTGGGAACAAAGCAGGTCATCGCTTACGTTCCAGATAACCCAGACATTTACGAGTTCATGAGCGGCATCAAGTACCTCAATTACGTCTGCGACATCTTTGGCGTTCCTGCGGAGAATCGCGTCGAGCGCATTACAACGCTGGCCAACCGCCTGGGCATCACCGATTCCCTGGCAAACGCTATTGGCAGCTACTCTCACGGTATGAAGCAGAAGCTGGTTCTGATTTCCGCCCTGCTCCACGAGCCAAAGCTCATCATTTTGGACGAGCCATTTGTTGGCCTGGATCCAGCAGCAAGCTTCGAGTTGAAGAAGATGCTGCACGAGCTTGCTGAACGCGGATCTGCCGTGTTCTTCTCGTCACACGTTCTTGAGGTTGTCGAGAAACTCTGCAATAAAATTGCAATTATTCGTCAGGGTAAGCTTCTTGCTGCAGGTAAAACGGACGAGATTCGAGGCAATGCTTCTCTTGAGGAAGTCTTCCTTGGTCTTGAGGCTGGCGCGCCTGGCGTTTCTGCCGAGATTGCTCAGGATATGGCCACCACAAAGGACGGCGCCGCTGTTCAGCCAGTCATTCCTGGCGCACCTGTAGCCGCCGCACCTGCAGCGCCCGCAGCGCCCGCAGCGCCCGCAGCGCCTGCCGCTCCAGCAGCACCTGCGGCACCCGCTGCACCAGCGGCACCAGCAGCTCCAGCAGCCCCTGCGGCTCCAACCGTGCCCGGAGCACCAGTTCCTCCAGGCGCTCCAGTTCCTCCCTCCTTCCCTAAGGAGAACTAGTCATGGCAAACAACGTTCCACAGGCTCCTCAGCGCCCCGATGTGCCTGAGCAGAACCTGCAACTCTCAGGAGATGTGTTTATTCCAGCTCAAGTAAGCGCTGGTCAGGTTCCTGTTCTCAATCGCTCTGAGCTTAAACTGCCTTCTGACCTCAAAGTGTTCTGGATGCTGCTTAAGGTTCAGATCACCATGATTTGGACTACGCAGGTTATAGGTGCTCGAAAGAATTTTGAGAAAAAGGTTGGCGCAAATGCCCTGCCTATTGTCGGTGGTATTTTTGCCGTTGTTGGCGCGATCTTCATGATGGTTTACATTTACGGCATTGCGACAACTCTAGCCATTGCCGGCTTCACAAGGCTGCTTCCTCTGGCAGGAATTCTTGTTGGTGCTCTACCTGGTGTTATTTTGACGTTTGTAAAGGCCAATGGCGTGCTTTTTGCGTACAAGGATTACGACTTTATCATGTCGCTTCCAATCAAAAAGAGCACCATTATTTATTCTCGCATCGCCGCTTTGTATGCTGCCGAGGGTATCTGGTCCATCACCATTATGTTGCCAGTCTTTTTGGCTTACTTCACCTTTGAGGCTGTTACACTTCCACGCTTGATTGGTGCCTTGTTCGCGCTTCTTCTTGGGCCTAACCTTGCGGTTTCTGCTGCAATTCTCTTGGCTTTTGTGGTTGCTGCCCTTGCTGCAAAGCTGCACTTTAAAAACTTGGGAATGGTCATCGGTGGCGTTTTTGGCCTTTTCTTTATGGTCGCGTATCTGTTCTTTATCTTTACGGTATCTTTCAACGCAGACAAGTTTGCCCCAGCTGTGGTGGGTAATTTCCGCGACACCGTCTTTAGCGTTGCAAGTTCAGTTGGCGTAGTTTATCTTCCATCACTGTGGATTGCGGATTTCTTTAACTCCGGCTCCCTTATCAGTTTCTTGCTGTTTGTCCTGGTTTCTGTTGGAGCTCCTGCAGCAATTGTGGCAATCATTTCTCGCTTCAACGACCGCATTAATGCGCTGGTAAGCGAGGATAAGGTCCAGAAGAAGTTCACCACCAAACAGATTTCCACCAAGTCCGCGACGCCTTTTGTTGCTCTGATCAGAAAAGAGATTCAGACCATCACGGGTTATCCAGCAGTCTTTATAAATATGCTTTTTGGCTGCTTGCTGATGGTTATTCTCGCCTTTATTTCTCTGTTCTTTAGCACGTCGTCTATCGTGGCCTACTTTGTTCCTGCGTCCGAGGTTCCGCGCTATCTACCTTTGGCAAGAACCATCTTTGGCATGATAACCACCTGGTTTGGCACCTCGATGTTCTGCGCTGCCAACTCTGCTGCCATTTCATACTCGCTGGAAGGCCGCTCAAACTGGCTGATGGCAACCATGCCCGTTTCTTCAAAGCAGATTTTTGGCGCAAAGATTGCCGTTAACATGATCTACGTGCTCATCTTCAGCGTGTTGACCCAGATTTTCTTCCTGATTCCTGGTCACATCACCATTGAAACGGCGTTGAGAAACGTCATTCTGCCACTCTGCATTGTGTTCCTGGTGTCTAACGTTGGCCTGGCCATTGATATTCGTCGACCAAACTTTGACTGGACTTCTGTCATCGATATCACCAAGAGAAGCCTTTCGGTCACCGTATCTTCTCTTGCGGGCACGCTGGGCTCCATGTTTGTTATCGGCGGAACGTTCATGATGATGATTGTTCCGGTTATCGAATCATTTAGCTCGTCAACGGGCGTGATTAACGAGACGCTGCCAAACATTATCTTTGTTACGCTGTCGCTGGTGAACGCGATTATCGGCTATCTGATCTTTAACAACACCGTTCACCGAGGAGTTAGAATTTAACTTTTGTGATATACAAGGGTGGCATTCTGCGATTTCGCACCATCTACCTGCGATAACAGTAAAAATTCTCCTGGCGAGAAGAAACTTCAAGGCACCCACCACATGTCGTTTAGCGAATGGTGGGTGTCTCTTTTTGTGCTTTGCGGTACGGTAGGGGGGCTAGAGGTTTTCTTGTTCGGTAAGTAGCAGGAAGGGCCGAAGCATATCGCGCTAGACTTGGGCGTGAACTATCGGCTGACCTTCTCGGCTGCTTGCCGCAGTCAGAGGAGGCATCATGGCCGAAAAAAATGTTTCTAAGGTAAAGAATGTGGTCCTGGTGGGCCAAGGTGGCGTGGGCAAAACCATGCTTGCCGAGGCAATGCTGCATCTGACGGGTGCAACCACTCGTTTAGGCGGCCACGCAGGCACAAAGCCCACGCTTGATTACGATTCACAAGAGTCAGAGCGCGGATTCTCTATCTCTACTACTATCGCACCAATTACCTGGGAAAATACACGCATTAACGTGCTTGATGCACCGTGCTATCCTGACTTTGTGGGCGACGCCTATTCGGCAATGAGCGCTGTCGAGACTGCGCTATTTGTCGTTGATGCAGCTAGTGGACCTGGCACTATAACCACCAGGCTTTGGTTTGCTGCCGAGGACCTGTCTCTCTGCCGCGCATTGTTTATTAACCGCCTGGATCGCCCTGATGCAGATTATGAGACTGCAATGGCTATGCTCCAGGATCGTTTTGGTTCCTCACTTGGCGCGGTAACTATTCCAATGGGCTCCGGCGAGGCTTTCTCTGGCATCATTGACGTTGTTCATCAGAAGGCTCGCAAGCTGGTAGACGGTAAGCCAGAGGTCACCGACATTCCTGCCGAGTTCCAGGCAGAGGCCCAGGCCGCTCGCGCCGCTCTGACCGAGTTGGTTGTTGAGGCCGACGATGAGCTGATGATGCGCTACCTTGAGGGCGGAGAGATTACGCAGGAAGAGCTTGAGGGTCTGCTGGGCAAGGCTCTTATGGAGCGCATTTTTGTTCCTGTTTTCTCGGGCTCTTGCGTTCGCGAGGAGGGCGTCATCTCCCTGCTTGATGCAGTTGATGGCTGGTTCCCAACTATGTCCGACTTTGGCCGTATTCCGCTGGTAAACGGCGAGCAGCTTGATATTTCCCCTGATGACGAGCGCCCTGTTGCGTTTGCCTTCAAGTCACTGCAGGATCCACAGAACGGCAAACTTACCTTTGTAAAGGTGCTTGCAGGTACTGTTTCTGCAGGTTCTGAGCTTATCAACGCTCGCACACGCAAGCCCGAGCGCCTTTCTCACCTGTATCGTATGTGCGGCAAAGAAACGGCTGATGTGAGCACCGCCGCAGCCGGCGACATCGTGGTAGTTCCAAAGCTCGAGGCCATGACGGGCGACACGCTCTCCGTTACCGGTAAGGTTGAGGCTGCCGCGTTCAGGTTCCCCAACTCCCTGTATCGCACGGCTATTGAGCCTGATGAGCGCGGTACCGAGGGCAAGCTCTTTGCGTTCCTGGAGAAGGCCGCCGACGCCGATCCAACCCTTAAGGTTGAGCGTGACGAGGACACCGGCCAGACCATTGTTTCTGCAATCGGCGAGGCACAAGTAGCCGTTCTTCTCGAGCGTCTTGAGCAGCGAGCCGGCGTTTCCGCACATAAGGTTGCGCTTCGCATCCCATATCGCGAGACGATCCGTCGAGTTGCAAGCGCTCAGGGTAGGCACAAGAAGCAGACCGGCGGCTCTGGCCAGTACGGCGACTGCTGGCTGCGCATCGAGCCAAACCCAGACGCAGGTTACGAGTTTGTGGACGAAATCGTAGGCGGCCACATTCCACGCGGTTTTATCCCCGCTATTGATAAGGGTGTCCAAGAGACCATGCGCGAAGGCGTTTTGGCTGGTTATCCTATGATTGACGTTAAAGTTGCGGTTTACGAGGGTTCTTACCACCCAGTTGACTCCAACGAGATGGCTTTCAAGACGGCTGCTCGCATTGGTTTCCAGAAGGCTGTTGACCAGGCAGAACCTGTTCTCCTGGAGCCTATGGCTCACCTGGAGATTACCGTTCCAGACAGCTATGCAGGTTCTGTCATGGGCGACGTCTCCGCTTCCCGCGGTCGCGTTGAGGGAATGTCTTCCGGCACCGGCGTTTCCGCTGGTGAGACTACCATTAAGGCAACGATTCCATACGCTGAGGTTACCGATTACGCTACAAGGCTGAGGTCCCTCTCGCGCGGAACGGGTGAGTACACCGTTGAGCTGGCAGGATACGAGCAGGTGCCACACGATATCCAGGCTCGCCTTGCTGCCGAGTACGCCGAGCGTCGCGCCGCCGGCGAACGCTAACCCGCAGGTAGACGTAACGTTTCAAGTACGAACCCTCGCATCTTTCAGGTGCGAGGGTTCTTTTGCGTTCCTGTAATGCGGTTGAGCGTCGGCTTTGAGGCTTGGCGCACAAAATGGTGCAGCTTAGCCGCGCCTCGCTGAAGAATTGTCTAGCTTTTGATCAAGATAACCGGATAACTGGGGCTCAATGTCTGACATTTAGAGAGCCTCGCTACTTGATATACATTTCTATGCATAAACTTCATTTAATATGCTTAAAAATGAATAGAGATATATAAGAAATTTAACTATAGATAAATTTCTCACTTAAGGAACACACCTATGACAGATATTCTGCTCAATTACGGGCATATTACACACCTAATGAAGATAATCTGCATGCCTTAGCTATTTTCAGCGTAATGTATACGTCTTTTTGACAGATTATCTGACATAGGTGTGTTTGCCTATCATCGAATGAGCTGTATCGGTTTGTATCTTAAAAAAGTGGTGTAAGTAAGCATTTCAGCTGTTTAAAAGAAGTGCGGTTATTTCCTAAAATTATAGTCACCAAACCAATTCAGAAAGGAAATAACCGCAATGTAATTTTATATGAAGCTGAGCTCTCCTACACCTAAGATTACGAATTAGATTTCAATGGAATGCTATGCCAGTCATGTGGGTACGTATTCCACACAAATCAATTCAAGAAAGGCCGCACATGTACCTAGAAAATATCAATGGACCGGAAGACGTAAAGAAGCTGGACGCGGAGGCTCGCAAGGTGCTTGCGCAGGAGATTCGCGACAACTTGCTGGTCATGGAGTCAAAGCATGGCGGCCACTTTGGCCCAAACTTTGGCATCGTCGAGGCAACTATCGCACTCCATACTGTGTTCAATTCGCCCGTTGACCATATCGTTTACGACGTCTCGCACCAGACGTATCCGCACAAGATGCTCACCGGCCGCAAGCAGGCATACATGGATCCCGCGCTCTACGACTCGGTGTCTCCTTACACCGACCCCGCCGAGACCCCGCATGACCTCTTCAAGATCGGCCACACCTCCACGTCCATCAGCCTGGCGCTTGGCCTAGCAAAAGCTCGCGACATCATGGGCGGCAAGGAGAACATCATCGCAGTTATCGGCGACGGCTCCATGTCCGGCGGCGAGGCGCTTGAGGGTTTGAACGTTGCCGGCGAGCTGAACAGCAACTTTATCATCGTCTTCAATGACAATCAGATGTCCATCGCCGAGAACCACGGTGGTATGTACGACCAGTTCGCTGAGCTGCGCCGCACCAACGGAGCTGCCGAGAATAACCTCTTTAAATCGATGGGTCTGGACTACCTGTATGTCAATGACGGCAACGACATCGAGGCTCTTATCGCCGCGTTTAAGCAGGTAAAAGGCTCGAACCATCCGGTCGTGGTCCACATAAATACGCTCAAGGGTAAAGGCTACGCTCCTGCGGAAGCAAACAAGGAGAAGTGGCACTGGCACATGCCGTTTGACATCCAGACTGGTCAGAGCCCTGCATCCGGTTCTTCCGAGTCGTATGCCAGCATTTTTGCAGAGTATGCGCTCATGCGCGCAAAGAGTGATCCGAAGTTCCTGGTGCTTATGTCGGCTGTTCCGGCCTTGCTCGGTCTTTCGCAGGAACGCCGAGAAGAGCTGGGAAAGCACTACCTTGACGTGGGCATTGCCGAGGAAACCGCAGTTGCAATGGCTTCCGGCGCAGCTCACGCCGGCGCGCACGTGGTTTGGGGCTCAAGCGCAACCTTCATCCAGCGCACCTACGACCAGCTGACCCAGGACCTGGCGCTCAACCAGAATCCTGCGGTTATCGTGGGCTCCGGCTCCATTAGGGGCTTGATGGCCGCCACCCACCAGGGCCTTAGCAGCATTTCCATGATCGCAAACATCCCTAACATGGTGTACCTCGCGCCGTCCAACGCCGAGGAGTACATCGCCATGCTCGACTGGGCGCTTGACCAGGACAAACACCCCGTCTACATCACAATTCCTTCCGGTCCTGTGGTCCATGCCGAGGGTCCCGTCCGCACAAACTTCGACGCCCTCAACACCTATGAGGTCACGCGCAAGGGTTCTAAGGTGGCCGTTCTTGCCCTGGGCGATTTCTACGACCTTGGCGAGAAAACCGTTGAGGCCCTCAGCTCCACCTTGGGAATTGAAGCCACGCTGGTCAAGCCATACTTTGCCTCGGGCGTTGATCAGAATCTGCTCGACAACCTGGTAAAAGACCACGACGTCATCGTGACCATTGAGGACGGCATTATCGAGGGCGGCTGGGGACAAAATATCGCCAGCTACCTGGGAGCTTCTCCCGCACGCGTGTTGAACTACGGCGTCAAGAAGGCTTTCTACGACCGCGTCAATATCGCGGACCTTATGCGAGAAAGTCATCTGGAGCCTGAGCTTATTGCCGCAGACGTTAAGCAGGTGCTAGGCCTGTAGACGCTGCTGCGGCTTCGCGCGTACTTCTCGCCATCACATCAAATCCGCAAAAAAGAGGGGCCGCATCTGCGGTCCCTCTTCTGTATCAAGCAAGTGCGCCGTTGCGGTGCACTGTCGTGCTGTTGCAGTGCGCTGTCGCGCTGTTGCGGCGTGCAGTTGCAGCGCACTGTTGTGGCGCAGCGTGCAGCTAGAAGCTTAAGCCTTAAGAGCGCGGCCCATAGCGTCAGCCTGAACG